>ERZ773197.659-NODE-659-length-26241-cov-3.552967_pt1 | contig 26241 bp, 17 predicted proteins | sample MGYA00580999_ERZ773197 | MGnify/ENA primary metagenome ERZ773197 (study PRJEB29015, sample SAMEA2738166) | human oral metagenome | biome: human oral; feature: human-associated habitat; material: saliva | place: China | collected 2185 ...
CGCAGACCGCATTTATGCGATCCGACGCGCGCCTCGATCTTTTCGGACAACCGAAAAGATCGGCCGACTCTTGTGCGGCATTGCACTGCGGAAAACAGCCTCATACGCGAAGATAATACGCATGCTTTGCAATCGGCGAAGAAGCCTCCAAGCGATATATCTCTCTGCGAACGAAAGAAGGACCCCGACACCACGGAGCCCTTCCTATGCCCATGAGCGAAGTACCGACAGCGCAGCAGACGCTTCGGTCGAATCGTTCTATCTACTTGTACGTGTAGAAGCCCTCGCCGGCAGCGACGCCACCGATCTCTACTTCGATCTCGTCAACCGTTTCGGCACCGTTCCCGCCGAACTGAAATCGCAGCTCCTTTCCGAGAATGTGCAATTCGGCAATCCCGGGCAAAGCCCCTATCCTGCGTTCAGCATCACGAGCCACGACAATTCCGATCTCTACTATCAAGCCGCACTCGTCAAACTGCGCCCCGTAGTGGCCCGCCGCGCCGCATCGGCCGGCACCCCCGACCTCAAAGCCCACTACACGATCCTGCTCAACAAGATCGACAAAGCACTCGACGACAAGAAATAAGCCCCACCGCTCATGAATAAATATCTCCTCGGGACGCTCTTCCTGGCCGCTTCGCTCTTCGCCGTCCAACCGGCCGAAGCGGGCATCTTCAGCTTCCTACACAAGAAAAAAACTGAGAAGAAAGCCCCTCAAAAGACGAGCTACGAAAAGATCCTCACCGACCAGCCCGTCACCACAGCGGCCGGCCCTCTTCTCACCCTCCACAAGGCCGACGGCAAACTCTACATCGAACTCCCCAAAGCCACCCTCGGCAAGGACTTCCTTCTCGGGGTCACGCTCTCGTCCGTGTCCAATGCCAGCCTCGGCACCGTGGGTTTCCGCAACAGCAACCCCGTCCATTTTCGCTTCGTGCGCAAGGACAGCGTCGTGGTCATGGATCTCGTCAACACCGACTTCCTGCTTCCCTCGCCCAACGCCGCCGTGCAGCGCAGCGCCAAGGACAACTACACCAACCTCTCCTTCCTCTCCTTCCCCGTCAAGGGCTGGAGCAAGGACAGCGCCTCGGTGCTCATCGATGCCTCCTCGTTCTTTCTCAAGGACAACAAGTTCTTCCCCGTCATCGGCGACGACATGAACGGCCTCTCGGTCAACACCAATTTGGACGACGACCTCACGCACATCAAAACCCTCAAAAGTTTTAAGACCAACGCCAGCGTGACGGTCGAACGCAGCTACAGCGCCGACATCCGCAGCGAACGGGGCACAGTCGCCTCCGATTATCCCATCACCATCGGAGTGAACTACACCCTCATGGCCCTTCCCGAGCACCCCATGGTGCCGCGTCTCTCCGACACCCGCATCGGGCTCTTCCTCACCAACAAATACATCCTCGACAACGACAAGCGCATCGAAAACACCACCTTCGTGCGCCGCTGGCGCGTCGAACCTGCCGACACCGCCGCCTACATGGCCGGCCGTCTCGTGGCTCCCAAGAAGCACATCGTCTACTACGTCGATCCCGGCTTCCCCGATCTGTGGAAACAAGCCATCCGCGTCGGCGTGCTCCGTTGGAACAAGGCCTTCGAGCGCATCGGTTTCAAAGACGTGATCCAAGTTCGCGACTACCCCACGGCCAAAGAAGATCCGCAATTCGACCCCGACAACCTCGAATACTCCTGCCTGCGCTACGTGCCCACCGCCGTCGAGAACGCCATGGGCCCCTCGTGGAGCGATCCCCGCACGGGCGAAATCATCAACGGCTCGGTCTACGTCTATCGTGGCGTGGCTTCCGTGCTCAACAGCTGGCGCTTCATCCAAACCTCGCAGGTCGACAGCACCGTGCGCGCCAAGAAGATGCCCGACGAAGCCATGCGCAAATCGCTTGAGTACGTCATCGCGCACGAAATCGGCCACACCCTCGGTTTCATGCACAACATGGCGGCCTCTTTCGCCTATCCCGTCGACTCACTTCGCTCGAAAACCTTCACCGATGTCTACGGCACCACGCCGTCCATCATGGACTATGCCCGCCACAACTACGTGGCGCAGCCCGGCGATCCCGTCACCAATCTCGATCCCCCCGCGCTCGGCATCTACGACTACTACGCCATCGACTGGACCTACCGCGCTTTCCCCGAACTCAAGGGTGACTACATCGCCGAAAACAAGAAATTGCGCAATCTCATCGAGTCGCACGCCGGCGATCCCCTCTATCGCTACGGCCTCCAGCAAGACCAGCCCGTGCGCGACCCCTCTGCCATCGAAGAGTCCCTCGGCAACGATCCCGTCAAGGCCAGTGAATACGGCGTCCGCAACCTGAAGTACATCGTCTCCCACCTCGATTCCTGGATCAAGGACGACGACAGCAACGAGGCCAAGGGCACGCTCTATCGCCAGGCACTCAGCCAAGCTTTCCGCTACGCCAACCACGTTCATCTCAACGTTGCCGGCATCTACCTCTATCAAACCAGCGAAAAGTCGGGCCTCCCGCGCTACAAAGTCGTGCCCCACGATCAGCAACGCGCTTCGGCACTCTGGATGCTCCGCTACGCCGACGAATTCACCTCGCTCGGCAACCCCGCCCTCGAGGCCAAACTCCCCGGTGCCGGCAGCATGCCCTTCAAGAGTCTCCTGCCCAGCATCCAAGCCATGGCGATGAACAACACCGCCCGCCTGGCCCTGAGCTACTATCTCGACTCCACGTCCTACTCTCCCACGGAGTACGCCACCGATGTCTACAACCACGTGTTCGCAAAGACCCTCGCCGGCAAAGAAAACCTCACGCCCGAGGAACTGCAGTTCCAGAACCTCTACGTTCGCTACCTGCTTTCGAACATTAGCAACATCGGCAACGAGCCGGCCGCCAAAGTAGGTCTCGCCGCCAAGGACTTCCGTCCGCAATCGGCCGAAGAAGTGCAACGTCTGCTCCGCGGCGACAACGACGCCAATCCCTTCGCCGCCACCGCACCGGCCGTCGACGGCATGCTCTGCGGCCACGATCACGGCCAGACCCCCGAAGCCCTCAGCGGCGCCGCCCTCAACGCACAAACGGCCTTCGCCACTTTCGGTAAGGCCTACGGCGAACCCGGCGACATCTGGGCCAACATGATCAACCGCTCCGATCAGACGCTCTACTACTTCGCCCTCCGCACCCGCGACCTCCTGCGTTCGGCCGTCAAGTCGACCAAGGACGAAGTGCTCCGCGCCCACTATCAGGTGCTGCTCAAGCGCATTGCGCCCACTTTCGAGATCGGAAAATAAATTCCCCGGGCTTTGCCCTGCGCAAAGTCCCGTCGACTCTCTCCTTCACGGCAGTCTCCCCCTCGGAGACTGCCGTTTTTTCGTCCCTCCTCCGTGCTATCGGCGCTCCGCTTCCACTCGCCGACGCCAAACACCCACCCGCCGACCAATCTCTCCCGACTTTTCGACCAAAATCCCCCGTTTTCGGCGAAAAAGCCCCTGTTTTACAGCGCCTATCTGCACTTTTTTCTGTACTTTTGCTCATACACTGTATTCGAAACTTCCCCATGCAAATCCGCATCATCAACCGTTCGCACCACCCCCTTCCCGCCGCCGCCACGCCGGACAGCGCCGGTTTGGACCTCCGTGCCCATCTCGACGCCCCCTTCACGCTGGCGCCCGGCGAGCGCCGCCTGGTGCCCACCGGTCTCTACATCGCCCTGCCCAAAGGCTACGAGGGGCAGGTGCGCCCCCGTTCGGGCTTGGCCCTGCGCCACGGCATCACCGTGCTCAATTCGCCGGGCACCATCGATGCCGACTACCGCGGCGAACTGAAAGTCCTGCTCATCAATCACGGCGACGAGCCCTTCGTCGTGCAAGACGGCGAGCGCGTGGCACAACTGGTGGTGGCGCACCACGAAATCGTCGAGTGGCAACCCGTCGAATCGCTCGACGACACCGCACGCGGCGAGGGCGGATACGGACATTCGGGTACCAAATGACACACCTCCGCCTCTTCTCCTTCTGCTCACTGCGGCGCCTCCTGCACCCCGCCCGCTTCGCGGTCTGCCTCCTGCCGGTCGTGGTACTGCTCTGCGCCGGTTGCGCCTCGCGCCCCGTCGTGTCGCTGCCCGAGCTCCTCACCGAAGGTACCACCCGCGCCCGCAACCTGCTCAGCGTGCGCGAACAGCGCGCCTTCGACGGCATCTATCTCGAAGCCCTGCGCCAGAAATACAAAGATGCCCCCGACGCCGCCTTCGACCTCCTGGACCGCGCCCTCGAAATCAACCCCAACGACGCCGAAGCCCTCTTCCAGCAGTCGATGCTCGTGCTCAATTCGGACATCATGCCCGACAGTGCCCTCCAAGAGCGCGCCACACAACAGCTCCTGCGCGCCACACAGCTCGAGCCCTCCAACGAATTTTATCTCCGCACGCTGGCCGCCCACTGGATCGAGCGGGGCAAGTGGGTGCGCGCCGCCCGTCTCTACGAGATGATCACCGCCCACAGCGAAAAAGCCGACGACCTCGCCGCGCTCATCTCCATCTACGACCACGCCGGCGACCCGCAATCGGCACTCGTCACCCTCGATCGCTACGAGCGCATCGGCGAACGCGACCAAAGCACCGTGTCGCAGCGCGCCAAATATCTCGTGGCTTTGGGCCGAAACGAACAGGCCTATGAGGTGCTCCGCGAGTTTTGTGCCGAAAATCCCGATAACCCCAACTATCGCCTCGAACTGGCCGACCTCTTTGTGCGCACCGGCCGCCCCGACGAGGGCTACAACATCATTCAAAATGTGCTCGACGCCCATCCCGGACACGGCGGTGCACTCATCTCCCTGCTGGCTTACTACGAAGCCAAGCACGACCGCGCGCAATTCGAACGCCAGTTCTCTGTCGTCATGCGCTCGCCCGAGGTGCTTCCGCGCCAGAAAGTGGCCATTTTCGAGAGCATGGCGCGTGCAGTCGACGCCGGCGACTACGACAAATACCGGCTCTATCGCCACGGACTCGAGGCCATTTCGCTGCCGGGCGGCTCTTCGCCCATGCCCGAAGTCTTGTCTGATTTCGTGCGCGCGGCCAAACTGCCCGAAGACTCCCTCGCCGCACCGGCACGCGCCCTGCTGGCCGCCGATTCCACCAATGCGGAGGCGCGCCGCCACGCGCTGCGCGCGGCCATCGTCGGGGAGCGCACCCAGGAGGTCGATGCCCTCTGCGCCGCCGGCCGGCGCTTGCACCCCGCCGACCTCACCTTCTACTACTTCGGCGGGCTCTCGCAGCAATCGCAACACCACCCCGACGAAGCCATCGCCCTCTATCGCGCCGCCATCCCCCACATCACGCCCGAAAGCGACAGCAGCATCGTCTCGCTCCTCTATGCCGCTTTGGGCGACGCCCTGCACGACAACAAACAATCCCAACGGGCCTACGAGGCCTACGACACGGCACTGACCTACGACCCCAATAATGTCGACTGCCTCAACAACTATGCCTACTTCCTCGCCGTGGCGGGTCGTCGACTGCCCGACGCCGTGCGCATGGCCGCCCGCGCAGTCGAGATTTCGCCCTCCGAAGTGTCCTACATCGACACCTATGCGTGGGCGCTCTACCGGAGTCACAACTACAAAGCGGCGCGAACACAAATCGATCTCCTGCTGCAATTGCTCGGTGATGCCGATGCCCATCGCGCACAAGACGCCAACGCCGCCGGCTACTACGACCGTGCGGGCGACATCTACGCGGCGCTCGGTCTGCGCAAGGAGGCTTTGCGCTTCTGGAAGCACGCACTGCAACGCACCGACGACAATGCGCTGAGCAAACGCCTGCGGACTAAAATCAAACGTGGGCGCCCCTGAGGCCAACGTCCGCATGCCGGCCGGCGCCGGCCCGTGCGCGCCACGCCCTCTGCCCACCAACGCCGATCGGCACCGCACTTTCACCTGCCGACGGCCCTTACCCCTCTCGTTATGAAGCAATTGTTTTTTCTCCTCTCGCTGCCTTTGCTCGTGCTCTTCGCGAGCTGCGCTTCCTTGCGCGGCGGCGACGCCTACCGCCCCGACGAACCGCTCTCGGTGGTGGCCAAAGTTTCGGCAGAAGCCGATCTCTCCGACGCCACAAAGGGCGTGGGCGGCACACTTCGCATGAGGCGCGACGCCGTGATCCAACTTTCGCTCACCAAATTCGGCATCGAAGGGGCGCGACTCGTCTTCACTCCCGACAGTATCACGGTGCTCGACCGCCTCAACAAGCGCTATCTCCGCACCTCCTATGCCGAGTTGCAACAGGCTTTGCAGTTCGATCGACCCTTGACTTTCGCCACAGTGCAGAGCTTTTTCTGGAACGATCGGCATCTTTCGAAGGAGGAAAGCGAACTGGTGGTGAGCGATTTGGTGCACGTCAACCTGCATGTGCGCCGTTCGAACACGGTCAATGTCCACGGCTTCCCGGTGGCGCGCCTCACCCAGCTGCTGGTGCAGGTGCTCGACCGCGATTTGCGCTTCAACCTGGCCCTCTCGAACGTGAAACTCCGCTATGACTGGTCGGCCAACACGCGAATTCCCGACTCTTATAAGCCCATGGACGGTGCTGTGCTCCGCCGTTTGATTCAACTTGCCCAATAAAACCACTGCCCGATGCGTCATTTCTTCCTTTCGTTGCTCATCTTGTTGACGTGCCTTGCCTGGGGTCGCCCGCTTTCGACCTTCGGCGCGGCGCAAAAGCCGGCGACCACTCGCCACGGCAGCGACGAACGGAAAAAAAATACGGCCGCGACGCCTAAAACGGCCGACAAAAAACAGGGGACGACCGCGGCGCCACAAAAAACCAGTGCCCCTACTAAGGAAAAGGCACAATCCACCACGAAAAAGGGCCGGGCGACGACCGACAAAACACAGACTTCGTCTCAAAAGGCGACGAATCAAACCAAGCACTCCCCGCAACGCAACGCTAAGTCGGGCACATCCGCCCCCAACACGGCGGGCATCCGGAAATTGCAGAGCGAAAGAGCCAATTTGCAGCGCGAGATGAACGAAAACTCGCGCAAACTTTCGACGACGCAGCGGAATGTCTCATCGGGATTGGCGCATTTGCAGGTCATCAACGGACAAATCTCCGATCAACAGCGCGTGGTGAACGGCATTCGACACGATCTCGACACGCTCAACCACAGCATCGGCCGCCACGAATCGGAGTTGCAGGTGCTCGAAAGGCAGCTCACCGAGTGCAAGCGCCGCTATGCGCGAGGCATTGTCTATCTTTTTCGCAACCGCCTCACGCAAAACAAACTCATGTTCATCTTTTCCTCGCGCAACTTCAGCGAGATGTATCGCCGCATCCGTTATGTGCAAGAATACACGCGCTATCAGCGTGCACAGGGGCTGGCCATTGCAGAGCGCGAAGCCGTGATTCGCGGCAAACGTGAGCAACTTTCCACCGAACGCGGGGCAAAAAACAATCTCCTGGCCCGCGGCAAAGAACAACAGTCCAAGCTCGAGAACCAACAGCGCGAACAACAGCAGGTGGTCGACGACCTCAACCGCCAACAACGGGAGTTGCAGGCCACCATCGCCGCGCAACAGGCTCGACACACCGCACTCAACAACCAAATCGACCGCCTGATTCAGGAGGAACTGCGCAAGGCCGAACAGCGTCGCCGCGAAGAAGAGGCGCGCCGCAAGCGCGCCGAAGACGAAAGGCGCCGAGCAGAAGAAGCGCGTCGCCGTGCGGCCGACGAACGCCGCAAGGCGCTCGAAGCTGCTCGCCGTGCCGAGGCGGAAGCCAAGCGCAAAGCCGAAGAAACCAAGCGCAAAGCGGAGGAGGCACGCCAAAAAGCTGAGCAAGCCAAGCGCAAAGCCGAAGAAGCACGCCGCAAGGCGGAGGAAGCACGCAAGCGCGGTGAGGCAAAAGCAGCGCAAGAACGGGCGGCCGCCGCCGCAAAAGCAGCGCGAGAAGCCCAGGCGCGAGAAGAAGCCCGTGCAAAAGCCGAGGCCGACCGCGCCAAACAGGCCGCGGCGCGGAAGCGCACGGCCGAAACCCAAACGCGCACAGCAGAAAAGGCGAAAGTGACCCCGCTTCCCCCACAAGAAACGCCGTCGGCCGCGGCCGATCGCCGATCATCCGGCCAATTCTCAGCTCACCAAGGCCGACTTCCCGCCCCGGTCAACGGAGCTTACACCGTGACCAGCCACTACGGTTCATACAACGTGACGGGCTTGCGCGGCGTTACCCTCGACAACAAGGGCATCAACCTCTCTTGTGCGGCGCCGGCCCAGGCGCGTGCGGTGTATGAAGGGGACGTGACGGCCGTTTTCTCCGTGGGCGGACTCAGCAATGTCCTCATTCGCCACGGCGCTTACATCTCTGTCTACTGCAACTTGGCACGCGCTTCGGTGCGCACGGGACAACACGTCAAAGCGCGCCAACCTATCGGCACCATTGCCCGCGATGCGACGGGACGCTACACCCTGCATTTCCAATTGCGCCACGAGACGCAGAAGCTCAACCCCGAGCGTTGGCTCGGCCGATGAGAGAAACGACCGCAGTGCTTCGGCGTCTGCGGTCGTTTCCCGCAACCGGCGGCAAAAAGTGGGGATGAATCGCTCGACAAGCGGTTTGTTTTGAACATAATCTCCCTCGCATATTCTCGACCGTCCGAGTATTTGTTCGGAAATACGAAAATCTCAGCCGCTTCCCCGCACTTGCCGTCACTTGACCTCCAAGCAGCACCGCCTTTCGCCCAAGACTCATGCGCTACCTCCCACCCCGTCTCGAAAAGCCCGATCCGCGTTTCGAAGCCAACGCCGGTTGTGTGCTCCTCACCCACGACCCCGACGCCGAAACACTCGCCCTCGCGCTGCATCTCCTCCGGCACGCCGCCGAAAACCACGACGCGCTGGCACAGAGTGTGGTGGGTTGGTGTCACTTGTTCGGGCATCACCTCCCGCTCGACCCCGTTCTCGGTGCCCACTTCCTACGCCTTTCTGCCGAACAGGGACACCCCGACGGTTTGTTCTGGTATGGTCTCTGTTTGTGCGAAGGTCGCGGCACGCATCCCGACCCCGCGACCGGAAAGCAGCTCATTGCGCGCGCAGCGGCGGAGGGCAACTACGACGCCCGGGAGTGGTTGGACGAACAACAGGCGATCGCCGAGTGAAAACACCACATTTTCCGCCCCGCCGCCCCCACATTTTCCCGTAACCCCCTACTTTTGCACCCATGAATTGGCACCAACTCATCTCTTCCCGCCGCTTGGGCAAAGAAGATCGCGACAAACATCCCGCCGAACAGCGCACAGAATTCCAGCGCGACTACGACCGGCTCATCTTTTCCTCGCCCTTTCGGCGCATGCAAAACAAGACGCAGGTGTTTCCCCTCCCGGGTAGCATTTTTGTCCACAACCGTCTCACGCACTCCCTCGAAGTTTCGAGCGTGGGCCGGTCCTTGGGTGCCGATGTCGCGCGCGCTTTGGAAGGAAAGCACGATGCCGCCGACAGCGCCGCCCTCGAAAGCATCAGTGCCATCGTATCTGCGGCCTGTTTGGCACACGACATGGGCAATCCTCCCTTCGGTCACTCGGGCGAAGAGGCCATTTGCTCCTTCTTCGCAGAGGGAGCGGGGCAAAAATTCCGCGACAAGCTCCCCGAAACCACCTGGAACGACATCACCCACTTCGATGGCAACGCCAATACCTTCCGCTTGCTCACGCATCGCTTCAACGGACGGCGCGACGGCGGCTTTGTGATGAGCTATTCCACCCTGGCATCGGTCGTAAAATACCCATTTTCAGCCGCTTTGGCAGGCAATAAGCCGAAAATGGGCTTCTTCACGCCCGAGCGCGACACCTTTCTCCGCATCTTCGACCGGCTGGGCATTCCCTGTCTCGAGCAATCGGGCGACCGCATCCGCTATGCGCGCCATCCGCTGGTTTATCTCGTCGAAGCCGCGGACGATATCTGCTACGAAATCATGGATATCGAAGACGCGCACAAGCTTCGTCTGCTCTCCACCGAGCACACCATCGAACTCTACCTCGGCTTTTTCGACGAAACCGAGCGCGAACAACTGCGCCGCTCTTATCCCGAAGACACCGATGCGGGCGACCAAATCAAATTCCTCCGTTCGTGCGTGATCAACGCCCTCGAACGCGCTTGCGTGCGGGTCTTTGTGGAGCACGAGTCCGAGATTTTGGCCGGCACCTTCGCCGGTCCGCTCATTCGTTGCCTCCCCGATCGGCTCAACAACGCCTATCGCAACTGCGAAGCCGTGGCGCGCGAAAGCATTTACTACGCCAAAGAAGTGGTGGACATCGAACTTTCGGGCTATCACATCATCTATACGCTCCTCGAACTCATGTGCGATGCTGTGCTCTCTCCCGAGAAAAAATACGCACAACTCCTGTTGAAACAAGTTTCGTCACAATATGAACTTCAATCCGACGACCTTTCCACGCGTTTCATGGCCGTTCTCGACTACCTCTCGGGCATGACCGACGTATTCGCCCTCGATCTCTATCGGAAAATCAACGGCCAGCAGCTTCCGATGGTCTGATTCGCCGGCACTTCTCCGCATTTTCTGGGCGCGCCTCCCCACGGTGGCGCGCCTTTTTCTCCTTTTTCCCTACCCTCCACCCAACTTTATGCCCCAACTTCGCCTTCGCCTCCTCTTGCTTCTCTGTTTGTGCTGCGCAGTCGGTACAAGTTGGGGAAAAATCGCCCACTTGCTGCCCCGTCCCCACGCTGTGGTGCGCGCCAAAGGCTATTTTTCGCTCGCCCGCCCCGTCTTGCTCGACGATCCCACCCACTGTGCCCAACTGGCCGCGGTGTTGAGCGAAACGCGGTGCACCTTTTCGGGCAAAGCCCAAGCCGCAGTGCGCGTTCGCCTCGACTCCACGCTCGACACCTTCGACTATCCACTCGAAGGCTTCCCCTCCGAAGGCTATCGGCTCCGCATTTCGCCCCAAAGCATCGACATCACCGCCGCCACGCCCGTCGGTGTGATTCGCGCCGCACAGACTTTGCGCCAACTCGCGCAAGGTAGCGCCACACCACGGCTCGAATGCCTCACAATCACCGACTTTCCCGCCTTCAAAGTCCGCGGTTTCATGCACGATGTCGGACGCTCTTTTATCCCGATCGACGACCTCCGCCGACAAATCGACCTCTTGTCGCGCTTCAAAGTCAACGTCTTTCATTGGCACCTCACGGAAAACCAAGCGTGGCGTCTTGAGATTAAAGCCTTTCCGCAACTGACTTCCGCCGCCTCCATGACGCGTTTCGCCGGACGATACTACACGCAAGCCGAAGCCCGCGCCCTCGAAGCCTACGCCCGTGAGCGCGGTGTGACCATTATCCCCGAGATCGACATGCCCGGCCACAGCGAAGCCTTCGTCCGCGCCATGGGTTTCGACATGCAATCGGCGCAGGGTGTCGCCGCCCTCCACATCATTCTCGAGGAAGTGGCCGCCATTTTCCCCCATGCCCCCTACCTTCACATCGGCGCCGACGAGAAGCGCATCACCAATCCCGACTTTTTGCCGCAAATGATCGCCAAAGTCCACGCTTTGGGGCGCAAAGTCGTGGTTTGGAACCCCGTTCAAGGCGTAGATCTTTCCACCCTTGACATCGACATGACGCAGATGTGGAGCACCGCCGGACGGAAAATCGCCGGAAAACCCAACATCGATTGCCGCTACAACTACATCAACCACTTCGATGTCTTCGCAGATCTCGTCGGCATCTACAAGAGCAACATCTATTATGCGCCGCGCGGCAACGCTGAGTTGGCCGGTACGATTTCGTGCTTGTGGAACGACCGCCAACTCTCCGACGCCTCTGCCATTCTGCAGCAAAACAATTTCTACGCCAACGTCCTCGCTTCGGCCGAATGCGGCTGGATCGGCGGCGGAGAAGCCTACATCGAGCAGGGCGGCGTCGCGCTTCCCAACGCCGGTGCGGAGTTCGAAGCGTTTCGCGACTGGGAACGCCGTTTTCTCTTCCACAAGTCCACCACCCTCGCCGCAGAACCCGTGCCCTACGTCCGACAAACCAACGTCGTGTGGCGCGTCACCGATGCTTTCCCCAACGGCGGCGATCCGCAACTTGCCCTCCCGCCCGAAACCGAAGGACTGAAAACCACCTACTCCTTCGGCGGGAGCACCTACACCACCCACCGAGTCACCGGCGCCGGCCTCTACTTGCGGCACACTTGGGGCCAGATCGTCCCCGCCCTCTTCGCCGAAGCACAACCCCACTCCACGGCCTACGCGTGGACCTACGTCTATTCGCCGCGCCCACAAGCCGCCGGCGCGCTCATCGAGGGCTACAATTACAGTCGTTCCGAACGAGATTTAGCCCCCGATGCCGGGCATTGGGATCGCATGGGCACGCAAATTTGGCTCAACGACAGCCTCCTTTCGCCGCCGCGCTTCGACAATAGCGGCAAAACGCCCATAAGCCACGAGGATCTCCTCCTCAACGAGAATTTCACCGGCCGTTCGCCGCAAAAAGTCTGGCTCCGCGCCGGCTGGAACAAGGTGTTGCTCAAACTCCCCTTCCAACCCGACGGCGGAACGCGGCTGAAAAAGTGGATGTTCACCTTTGTGCTCACCGACCTCACAGGACGGCAAGCCCTCGACGGACTGATTTACTCGCCCGATCGCACGCTTCCTTCCGCTCTCCCCCGCACTGCGCGCCGCTGATGCCCAACTAGCTCAGCCCCGCTGTGCCAAAACGAAAACAAGCACTCGCCTTTCGTTCCCTCTCTTCCCCACCGGCCACAAAAAGCCCCCTGTTCGTGCTGAGCAGGGGGCTTTTTCCGTCAAAAAAGGAAGGAGTTGCGGACTTATTCCGCCGTGTTTTCTCCCAAACCGAAGCGCTCTTCGACAAAACGGGCGATGAAGTCGGTCGTGCCGTCAGGGCCGAGGATCGAAGAGTTGATGCAAAGGTCGTAAGTGTCCGCCGTTCCCCACGTGCCGAGGGAGTAGAAATTGTAGTAAGTGGAGCGTTCCTCATCGGCCTCTTCGAGGATGCGGCGCGCAGCCTTGGCATCAATGCCGCGGCGGCGCATCAATTCCTGCACGCGGTCGGACATTGAGGCCGTGATGAACACATTGATGTGGTGCGGATGGTGGCGCAAGATGTAATCGGCCACGCGCCCGATCACCACACACGAACGTTCGGCCGCCACCTTCTGGATGACGCGACTCTGGATGGTGAACAAATTCTCGTCGCTGAGCTGATTGTCGTAGAAATTCCCGCCCCCGCCGAAGAAGGGCTGCACCACCTGCGCAATCGAGCGGAGAAAACCTTTGCGCTCGTCGCTTCGCTCGAAGACACCGGTGCCGAGCCCACTCTCCTGCGCCGCAAGCGAGAGAATCTCTTTATCGTAGTAAGCAATGCCGAAGCGCTCGGCGAGGCGCTTCCCGATTTTTCGGCCGCCGCTTCCGAGTTGGCGTCCCACAGTGATGACGAAAGGAAAGTCCATGAGGAGAAAAGAAAGAAAAAGAGTTGAGAATAAGATGGAATGTCAAAACGTTTAGGCCTCCGTCCGGCGGAACTTGCGGAGCTGCCACGTGAGCATGAGTCCCGAAAGCAAGGCCGCAGCCCCATCGGCCACGGGAATGGAGAGCCACACCCCGTCGCTCGGCGAGAGCCAGCCCGAAACCAGGTGAGGAAGGAGGAGAATGCCGGGCACAAGGAAGAGCAGCTGCCGCGTGAGCGAGAGGAGAATGCTCTTGCCGGGCATGCCTACACTCTGGAAGAAGGCGGTGGACACAATCTGCATGCCCACCACGGGCCAGAAGAGGGAGACGATCTTGAGCCCCTGCGCCGATGCCTCGATGAGCGAGGCGTCTCGGGCAAAGAGCGAGACGATCGGCGTGGGGAAGAGGTGACTCACCGCAAAGCCCAAGGTGGTGATCACCGTGGCCACCAGGAGGGTGCGCTTCACCACGGAGATCAGGCGGTCGAACTTGCGGGCTCCATAGTTGTAGCCCGCGATGGGGAGCATGCCCTGGTCGAGTCCCATGACGACGAAGCCAATGAACATGGCCAAACGGTTGCAAATGCCGTAAGCCCCCACGGCTGTGTCGCCGCCGTAGCGCTGCATCGAGTACATGAGCAGACTACTGATGAGCGAGGAGCACGAGTTGACGAGAAACTGCGGCAGTCCGATGACGATGGCCTCGCGCATGATACGCCGGTCGGGGCGGAAGATGTCGCGGCGAAAGCGAATCATGTCGCCGGGGCGGGTGAAGAGATAGATCTGCCAGAGGAGCATGCTCGATTGCGCGATGAGCGTGGCCCAAGCCGCGCCCTTGATGCCCCACCCCAGCACCATGACGAAGAGCCATGCGAGGACGGCATTGATGAGCACACTGCCGAAGGTGGAATACATGGCCAGTTTCGGGCGGTTGGTGCTGCGCAGCTGCGCATTGAGCCCATAGTAGAGGTGCGTCACGACGTTGCCCCAGAGCAAAATGCTCATGTAGTCGTGGGCATAGGGCAAGGTGTTATTGCTCGCGCCGAAGAGGCGAAGAATGGGCGTGAGGCCGGAGAGCAAAAGCAGGCCGAGTGTGAGCCCCATGGTGACATTGAGAATCACCACATTGCCCAAGATGCGCCGCGCCGCTTCGTAGTCTTTCTGCCCAAGGCGGATGCTCATGAGCGTAGATCCGCCCACGCCGACCATGGCTCCGAAGGCAGCGGTGAGTGCCATGAGGGGATTGGTGAGTGCAAGGCCTGCAATGGCAAATTTGCCCACGCTCTGGCCGATGAAGATGGCGTCGACAATGTTGTAGAGCGAGGAGGCCACCATCGCAATGATGGCGGGCAGCGAATATTGCAGCAGGAGCGAGCCGACGGGTCGCTCACCGAGTTCAGTAAAGTTGTTGTGTTGTGACATGCGCGCGTGTTATTGCGGTCGAAAATCTCGCACGTAAGTGAGTTTGTGGCTGCAAAGGTACGAAGAAAAGCGTGGGGAGGGGGCGAAAGTGGTCCGTTTTTCTGAAATGCTTGCCCACGTCGTATCACAGCTGCGCAGTGGGGCGAAAAAAACGGGGAGGTGTGGACAGAAAGCGCCCCACTTTTTGCACATTGTTCCCTGTTTTCCTCGTTTCGCCCCCATGCCTTCTCCGGCAGCGGGAGGCCGACGACGCCTCCCCTGAGGAGGCACGCGGCGAGGTGGGACGCTGCACGCGAACGCCCGAACCGAGGGAGAGCCACAACGCAAAAAACCCCGTCTTCGCCGAGGCGAGGACGGGGAAAGCGGCCGCAAAACGACCGAGTGTGGGCGATCAAAGGGCTTTGTAGCTGTCTTTGACGTATTCGAAGCGGCCTTTGCCCACGACCTTGAACTTCATTTCATAGGTCTTGGTGACGTTGCCGTCGTAGACACCGAAGTGGAGCGTGTAGAACACGTCGAGTCCGGCCACGGGCACGGCATCGGGGTTCTGTTTCTCGAGGGCAGCGCCGAGGGTTTGCTGGAGGCGTTCGGCCATTTTGGCCGTGATTTCAGCATCGCTCATCGAAGCGTATTCCTTGGCATACTGTGCGCGTGCCGTGGAGGGGCGGAGATCTGCGTTACCGTAGTAGGCCGAGAGTCCGGAATAGACTTCATTGTTGCCATACTTCGAAACATAGCCTGCACCTGCGGCCACGCCGAGGGGCGCATCCACGTGTTCCTTCACCCAGTCCACACCGGCCTGCATGTAGGCGGTGGTGAGGGCGTTGCCCTTCTCGGCTTTCAGTTCGATCACCGACGAGGGATTGTAGACCCACTTGCCGTTGGTGCGCACGAACTGGTCTTTTCCAGGCGTTTCGTCAATGGTCTGGTTGCCCACCTGGACATTGTCTAACTGCACGGTGGTCGTTGCGCCGGTTTTGCCGTTGCCGTCGTAGCGGAAGGCAAGGCCGATGTTTTTGCCGGCGTACTTGGAGAGATCGAGATCCATGGCTTGCTTGAAGGTGCCGAAGGATTGTCCGGCGGCGGGGATTTCGATCTTCACCTTCGCGGTGAGGTCTTCGAGCAGGTGGTGCTGGATGGCGGCATTATTCAGGTTGTCATCGACAACAAAGACGCTGAGCCGACCACCTGCGGCCGTATAGTGTCCGTAGAGGGCATCGAAGGTGAGGTGCGATCCCTTCGTCACGGTGAAACGGGGCGAGAGGAGATAGGTTTGCGTGGAGTCGGGCTGCTTGTAGGCCGATGCCTGCACGTAGTGGGCATTGTTGCGGAAAACGGTGCTCCATGCGGCCTTGTCACCACCGAGTGTGGGGAGCGTCGTCCAGCCTTTCACGACGGCGGGCTGGGTGCTTTGCGCACCGGTTCCCTCGAAATCTTCCTTGAAATCGAGCGGTCCTTTCACCTCACGGCGATTGTAGTTGACCACCACGGCGCTGTTGTCGTCGGCCGTGAACCATTTCTCGGCGAGGAAGGCGGGGAGGAATTTGGCCGCGGTGACGGTTTCGGTGAACTGCTGTGTTTTGGCCAACGCCTTGAGTGCGGCGCTGTCGGCCTTGGTGGTGCAGAGCGCGAGGTTGGATTTATTCTCGGCAATGGCCTTGTAGTCGGCTGCGGTGAGGGTGTATTCGATCTTTTTGACGTCGGTGGGCTGCGGTCCTTTGACGAATCCGTCGAATTGCTCGTTGTAATCGCAGCTTGCGGTGAACAATGCCGCAGCGGCGAGGGCGAGATATGCAGTATATTTCATTGTGATCAAGAAGAAAAGGGGATGCGCTGTGCCGCCGTCGCAGTGTGCGTTGCAGCACAGCGCTTCCGACGTTTAGAAATTGACTTTGAGCTTGACAGACATCTGACGTCCGAAACCGTAGAAGACACGATTTGCCGTTCTCCAGTCGTGTCCGTCGCCGTCGTAGGCTTGACTGATGTATTCCTGGTCGAGGAGATTCTCGACGTTGCCCGACAAGGTGGTTTTGTATCCGCCCATCTGGAACGTGTAGCCGGCCGAGAGGTCGACGAGCCCGTAGGCGGGTACCTTCCAGGGGGTGTGGAACGTCTTCACGCCGTCGAGGCTGATGTCGTTGGCCGTTACGGCGTAGTCGGCGTAGTAGTTGGAGAAATACTTCCAGTCGAGTCCGATGCGGAGGCCTTCCATGGGATAGACATTGAAGCCCAAACCGGCGGTAAGTTGGGCCGATCCGCCCTCTTTCACGTCTTTCTGGTTGAAACGCATGCGGGCGTGGTCGGGTCCTTGGCTCTGATCGAGCGGATGTCCGAACTTGTCGATGGGTTGTCCGGCAGAGTTGTAGAAGTAGCCCACGGGGTTGTTGGTCCAGCGCCAGTTACCGACCGAAAGCATGCCGCGGAGCGAGAACCACTTGGCGGGTTTGTAGCTCAAGTCCACTTCCAGTCCTTCGTGGATGGAGTTTACGCCCTGCATGTTGATCCAAGTGCGCTCAACATTGCCGTCTACGGGAATTTCTGTCATCTTTGCCATCGTCTTGTCCTTCCATTCTGTGTGGTAGACGTTGACATTGGCGGTGAAAGCAGCCGTGTGGTAGGAGTAGCCCACCTCGCCGGAGAAGATTTTCTCGTTCACTGCGTCGGGATTCACCTGATTCGACACCTGCGATGCGAGGAAAACGCCGCCGGAGAAGAAGGGCGCGCGCGAAATGTAGCCGATGTTACCGAAAACATTGTGCTGTCCGCCCCAACCATCGATGTGCGGGAACTTATAGTTCACACCTCCTTTGACGGTGAAGCCGATTTTGTTCACTTTCTCGCTTTCGGCGTGCGCTGCGTCGTAGTAGAATCGGTCTTTGCGCCATTGCGCGGTGTTATTGAGCGAACCTGCGACGAAAGCAGTGAGGTTGTTGAAGTCGTATTCGGCCTGTCCGAACACGCCGGACTGGGCCACGAAGCCATCGTAGTCGCGCTGCACAACGTCGCCCACGGAGAGTTTCTTATTCACAAAGGCATCGGTGCCGGCTCCCGCGAAGTTTTCGGGCTTCACGTTCTTGCGATAGCGGTCAATGTAGTAAGCACCGTCGTAAAGGTCGGTGATTTCGTTGGTGTGTGTGCCCACATAGTAACGCAGGTCGAGACCTCCGTAGAGATTGAAGCGGTCATTGATCTCTTTGGTGTAGGTCGACACGAGTCCCACCCACTTGTGGAGGTTTTTGCTCATGCTCATCACCATTTTCGATCCGCTTTCGCTGGCGGCGTTCATCTCTTGGATCTTGCCGTAGGCGAAAGTGCCGTCGGCATTGCGGAACTGCGTGGCGAGAATGCCGTTGTTCGAGCCGTACCATGCCGAGCTGTATTCCTGCGTGCCCTGTCCGCTCTCACCGCCGCCGTAGCCGAGGGAGAGATAAGCCACGGTGTTCAACGACGAAGTGCGGTCGATCTGCCAGAGGTGCTGAAGTTGGAGCTGGGGCTTGTGGTAAATGTTTTGCTGCGAGTGGCGAATCTGTCCGTAACGGTCGTAACCGTAGGTGGCATTGTAGCGATATTGCTCGCCGGGACGCATGTATTTGCCCACTTCCTGCCAACCTTGCACGGTGAGTCCGTCGTAGTTGGACCGCTTGTTGTGCACCTGCGGCGCACCGAAGGCGGTGAAGGTGAGCAAATGGTTCTTGCTCAGCTCCTTGGAGAGGGAGAAGAAGTAGTTCCAAGCGCGGAAGTCGGTGCCTTGAATGTAGCCGTCGCCCCAAGTCTTGCCGCCCATGACGGTGAGCGCCCAACCGTCGGCCGTGCGACCGGTGGAAAGCGAGAAAGCGAGCTTGTTGTATCCGTCATTGCCCATGCCGTAGGAGAAGGCTCCTCCCTTGCGTGCATCGGTGGTCTTGGTGACGATGTTGATTGATCCGCCGACAGAGGGCGTCGACACCTTGGCCGCTCCGAGACCGCGCTGGGTCTGGATGCTGGAGGCCACGTCGGTGAGTCCGGCCCAGTTGGACCAGTAGACGCCACCCCACTCCATGTCGTTCATCGAGACGCCGTTGACGAGCACGGCCACGTTTTCGCTCTTGAAACCGCGCATGTTGACTTTTGTGTCGCCATATCCGCCACCTTCGCGCATAACATAGACACCGGGTGTGGTTTCGAGCACCTTAGGCAGGTCGGCTGTGCCGACGCGCTCCTCGATGGCAACTGCTCCGAGGGTGGTAAGCGCCACAGGTGTCTTACGTGCCACGGCACGCGTGGTGACCACGGCGTCTTTCAAGGCGATAGACGCACCGGCCATGGGGATGAAACCGAAATCATACTCGCCGGCGTGGTTCGAAGCGAGGGTGGTGCTCTCGAAACCGATGCTGGAGAACTGCAAGCTGCACTTCGTTTTGGCCGATTTGATGACGAACTTACCGTCGTTGTCCGTGAACACCTTGTTGGGAGTGCCCTGGAGTGCTACGGTCACACCGACGAGGGGCTCGTTGGTGGCGGCATCGATCACGGTACCTTTGAGCACGCACTGTGCGTGCGCCACACTGCTGCCGGCAACGCTGACAACGAAGGCCGAGGCTGCGAGCAAAAGTTCTTTTCTCATGGGGGGAAAATGTTTGTTTGGACGTTGTGTAAAAGATTACGCCTGCAAAGTTAGTGATTAGTAACAAGGCATCGCAGCGTTTCTGCATTTATTTTCGCCCTCGACGCAAATTCCCAACGACTTCGGTGCATACACTTTGCATTATATCCCCACCATCGACGCGCGACGCCTGCCTAAACAGCCCGGGCGCCCCATCCTCGCGCTCACCCATCCCATACCGGACACGTCGCCCCGGCGTCTTCGGCAGTGTGGGGGTGACAGCCCCATTCGCAAGGCCTTCGGCAGAGGAACGTTGCGACAAAAACTGATTTCCGCCTCAAAAGGGCAGCACGGCACGGAGACCAAAAAACGAAAAGGTGAGGGGAGGCACAAAAAAAATGGGAATGAACCGTCTCACGACGAAACATTCCCTCACAGAACTTATATAGAGATGAAAAAACTATCTCGAAATGGAAAGTCAAAGTGGGAATCTCGGACTGGAAATCTCTTTGATTATCCCTTTGACACTGCGAAAGTACACACAAAAGTCGAATCGACCAAATATATATCCTCTTTTTTTTCATACAAGTCGCGAACGACTCTTCGTTTTTTTCCTTCGCGAGGGCTTTATCCATCGGAAGTTCGAGAAAAAACCTACACATCGTTAACCACTCCCGGACTGTATTTTATCTCATCTCGCAAATGTGAAATTGCACAATCGGCTATTTATCAGAAAATTAGCCGTCGCCTCAAACTTTTTCTAAATATTATGTTTGTGAAGTCCCCTCCGCAACAATTTTCCGTGCGTTTTTTTTGCGACCCGCCGACATTTTTCTCGTCGCACCCCGAGAAAAACATCATTTTGTCGCCTCTTTCCCGCCGACACCCACCATCCGTCGACAGGTCACCGGGCATATTTTTCTACTCCCCGCCGCTTCTGCGCGCCCGCCGCCCCGATTGGCCAGCCGCTTCGACACCTGTCTTCCTGCGGTGGGCGAGAAACTGCGCATCGCTCCACACTGCGCACCGCACACTCCCCCGCCGCGCACGAAAATGGGGAGCCGCGAAGAAAAAATCGGGGGCTTTCGCCAAAAAACGGGGGCGTTCCGTTCGAAACACCCCCGTTTTTACCCGCAGGTCCGCGCACACGCGGCGCAAACGCGCACAAAAAAAAGGACTGCACCCCAATTCATTTGTACAGTCCTTTATATTTTAATCCAAACAGAAGCCGGTTTGGCTCAATCCATCGTGGGAAGTGCCTGTTTCATGGCACCCGCAGCGGCTTTGGCGGCCTGTCCGGCCTTCTGCGCGCCTTTCTCGGCAGCGGCCTTGGCCTTGGCACCGGCGTTCTTCGCGTCGCTTTCCACGACTTTGGCGCCACGTTGTGCAGCAGCTTTGGCTTTCTTGCTCCAAGCCTTCGCCTTGTTTTCGGCAGCCTTCGCACCGTTTTCAACGGCTTTCGCGCCACGTTGTGCAGCGGCTTTGGCCTTGTCCTCGGCAACTTTTGCGTCGTTGGCTACGGCCTTTGCGTCGCTTTCCACGACTTTGGCGCCACGTTGGGCAGCAGCCTTGGTTTTCTTGCTCCAAGCCTTTGCCTTGTTTCCGGCAGCTTTTGCACCGTTTTCAACGGCTTTCGCGCCACGTTGGGCAGCGGCTTTGGCCTTGTCCTCGGCAGCTTTTGCGTCGTTGGCTACGGCCTCTGCGCCGTTTTCCACAGCCGCCTTGGCGCTGTTTTCGGCAGCTTTAGCGTCGGCAGCAGCGGCTTTGGCGTCTTGTTGTGCGGCCGCTTTGGCTTTTGCAGCTCCGCTGCGACCGACACCTTCTTCGCAAGCCTTCTTGCACTTTTCCTCCTGTTTGCCGGCGGCAGCTGTGGCTTTCTTACCTTGGCAGGCGGCCTTTTTGGCGCCTTTCTCACAGCAAGACTTCACTTCTTGCTTGGCAGCACCGGTATTCGCCTTGACGGCTTGAGCCGAAGCGGCGGTGCCTACAGAGAGAACGGCAGCGAAAGCCAAACCGCGAAGCAGAGAATTCAGATAAAGTTTCATTGTCCTGTAGTTTTAGTTGATAGTTCTGTTTCAAATAGAGGCGAGTTTCGTCAGGACTCGCGGTGTAATCTTTTACAGACGTCTATTTTTTCTCGTCTACGATTGCAAATGTAGCACGAAAGCTCGGCGAAAGCAAATCAAAACGTCAGGTTACAGCATTAAATAACATTCGGTGGCATTGCGTAGCACGCGAAGTTGTCAGGCGAAGAACTACATCTCTTCTCTCGCAAAATCGATGGCGCGGTTGATGTAGTCGATGAAGGGGCGCGCTGCAGCGAAGGATTCGAGCAGGCGGTCGGCGAAATCGGGAGCAGTGACCTCGGCCGTGGTGGGGACATAGGCCAGACAGAAGTTGCGCAGGCGAAGATATTCGCTCCAGGGGGCGTCTTTGTCGAAACCCTTGGGGTTGCGCTTGAGGGCATTCTCGTGCAGGAGGGTGAAACGCGCCTCGGCAGCACTGCGCACGAGACGATCGAAATCGCCCTCGCCGTAGACAATGTCTTCGCGCAGCACTTGCAGGGCTTTCGGCTCGATGCAGTAGTGTCCGGGCGCCACAACGTGCTGCGTCTCCCAATGGAAGGAACCGAAATCGGCGCGGTTGTCTTCGGCACCCAGCTGAAAATAGTAACCGGCATAGCCCGATTTCTTTCCGCCGCGGCAGATGAAGGCGCCCATGTGGGTTTTGTAGGGCGTTTTGTCGTGCGAAAAACGTGTGTCGCGGTAGATGCGATAGGTCATGTCGCGGGCGGTGAGCCCGACTAGGGTGGGATCGACGGCGGCCATGCGTGCGGCCAGCTTTTCGACCCAAGTGGCAAACTGCGCTTGCACGGCCTTGCACTCTTCCTTATGTGCGGTGAACCACTCGCGGTTGTTGTTAGCGGCCAGGCGGCGCAGAAAATCGATGATGTCTTGCATGAGCAAATGAGAAATTAGAGTTGGCGAAGCAGTTCAGCGCAGGCGTCTTCGCAAAGTTCGATGACGTATTCGAATGCGTCGGACTCCCCGTAATAAGGATCGGGGATGTCGTGCTGGTCGGGGTGGGCCGTGAGGAAATCGGAGAGGAGCACGACTTTGTTCATCAGCGCTTCGTCGGGACAAAGTGCGCGCAGTCGGCGGAGGTTGTCGGCATCCATGGCAACGACGCGGTCGAAGGTTTCGAAGTCTTCGGCCTTCATGGGGCGCGAACGGTGGGTGAGTCGATAGCCGTGGGCTTCGGCGTGCTTGCGCATGCGCACATCGGCGAGTTCGCCCTCGTGGTAGTCGATCATGCCGGCGGAGTCGATGCGCGGAAATTCGGCAGAACGACCGGCACGCTCCACGCATTGGCGGAAAATTTCCTCGGCAATGGGCGAACGACAGATGTTGCCGAGACAAATAAAGAGGATGTTCATGAGCAAATGGGATGGTTGCGGAGTGCAAAGATAGAGATTTCAGTTCGAACGCGCGCACGATACGACTATTTCGCCGTGCCGTTCGCCCCCTTCACGGCGGGACACAAAAAAAAGCCGCTCCGGAGTGAGCGGCTTTTTGGGGCTTCGGCATCAACGTTGCGCGACGGGCGCACAACAGTGCCGATGAAGAGGTTCGCGAATCAGCGCACCACGGTTTTTCCGTGCCGACTGATGACCAATGTTCCGGGTTCGGGCTGTTGAACGCGGCGGCCTTGCAGGTCGTAGAGGCGCTCTTCCGAGGGCTCATTGCGCAAGGTGGTCGATGTCAACGCCGTGGGGTCTTTGAACTTGCCGGTTCGAGCAGCTTCACGCAGCGCCTTGATGAGCGCCTTGTCGGGGGTGACGCTGAAGTTGTCGCTGATGGTCCAGAAATTACCCGGATCGGCGGCATGTGCCCGCTGGGTGAGCGCGGCACCGTCCACGCGAGTGGGATCGGCACAAAGGTCGGCATAGGCCACGGCCCGCGAGGTGGGATTGACAGCGCTGAAGACGAACTGACCGTTCTCCATTCGAATGTTGACGAACACGGGGGTATCGCTCAGCGTGCTGGCAGAGTTGGCGCCTTGCGTCGCGGGGTTGAGGAACTGGTGGGTGGCGGCGTTGAAGACCAGGTACTGGTTCGTACGACCGTGGTCGACTCCGACAATGATCCACGAGGCATTGGCTTGCGAAAGGTCGGGCGTCGTTTTGTAGAGTTCGAGGGCTTGCTTGCCGTCAATGGGTGCAGCGCCGCGCAAAGTGGGGTAGTCCGTTTGGGCTTCGGCCGTGAGGGTGCCGTAACCACTCTGGTTGGTGATGACATAGGCACGCTCAGCGTTGAGATCGGCGAGACGTGTCACCGGACCGTACTTGATGACGCGGGCGTTTTGTGCCAAATTCAGCAAGGCCGCTTCGAGTTCTGCACCGGTGGCCGTGGAGAGCTTGTCGTGCACCTCGCCGAGGTATTTCTCCACATCGGCCGCGCTGTAATAGTTGAACTGGCCGGCATGGGCAAAGTGGTTCTCAACCAACTGCTGCAATGCGGTGAGATCTTTCACTTGGAAGTTGACTTCCGAAAGCGCCATGAAGTGTTTTCCACCGTTGGAGAAGCCTTTCGTGAAATTCAAGCGCAGGAGTTGTCCTGCGGGGAGGGTGAGCGGACGATCGAGCGTGATCGTTTGCGTGGTCGTTTTGGGCAGTGTGTAGGTTCCCACCGTGGTCCACGGTCCGCTCGTCTTTCCGGCGGTTTGCACTTGGACCGTGCTGGCCAGATATTGGTTGGCGTCGCTGTGTCCGGCGTCGGTTGTCAGGGTGATGCGCTCGAGCGTGGTCTCGCCGGTGTGGGAGAAAGTGATGCTGTGGGGATAGTTGTTGTGCGAACCGCTGCGCCATTCCGAGTGCCAGAAGGTGGAATTGTTGCCGTCGAGGACCAATTTGGCCAAACCATTCCGACCGTTGTCTTCTCCGCTGGCTTCCTGCGAACTGAAGCCGGCTACTTTCCACTGCGACTGGGGGATTTCCGCATAGGTGTCGCGCAATGCGGTGCGCATACGTTGGACATCTTGCGCTTGGATGGCGGGAAGCACGTCGCGCTTCACCAAATTGGCAAGCACACTGTCTGCGGGGAGGTAGTCGGGGTCCTTCTGATAGGCCAAAGTCACCCATCCGTTGTGGTCTTTGGGTTCGATGTATCCACCGGACTGCATGATGATGGCGGGCTCGCCTTCGAACTGCACTGCATCTTGGTAGCGGTCGTTTCTGGCTCCCTTATTGCTGCCGCCGTCGGTGTGTCCGAACCAGAATTTATTGCGGTTGTACCATTCTCCGCCTTGCATCGAGCGAGTAAAGGCCCGCCGATAGTAAGCGAGGTGGGGCATGATGCCTTGACTGGTGCCGCCGCGTGTGAATTCCTCGAGAAAAGCGTTGAATCCACTGCCGAAATACTGCACTTGTCCGGCCATGCGCTGCGAAGAAATGTAGTGCCATTTGTCATCGACGCCGCGCGCGTTGTACCATGCGGAAATAATGGTGTTCTGGAAGCGCGATCCGTCTTTGAGCACGATTTCTTCCGGACGAACGTTGAGAAGGAATCTTACCCAGTTGCCGGGTTTCCAATATTCGCCGTGCAGGAGAACGTGCACGCCGGTGCCTTCGCCACCGAAACGCTCGGCCACGGTATTGGTGAGCGTGCTGTCAATCGCCATCACACCGCTGCGCTTGAAATCGGCCAGCGCTTTGTCTTTGTCGGTGTCGCCGTTGTCCCAACTGGAGAAGATGACGGTACGATTTTCCTTGCCGTTGTCGAGGCGACCATTGTTCTGAATTCCGATGTAGCCGTTGTTGAACCCGAAGGCCTCTACATAGGTGCCGAGATAATCAGCATCGGTGGGGATGAGGACTTCGTCATAAATCCAGTCGAAAGCATCTCCGCTGGGCAAATTGCTGTTGGAGCTTTCGAAGCCATTGAGGTGGAGCGACGGAATGCTGCGCCAATCGGCCATGTACACCGCATTCGCGCCACTCACGTCGGTAGATTTAATGGTGAACGGGTGCATTTCGGTGTTCGTCACGCCATCGCGGAGCAACAAGCGGTACCATGCGGTTTCGGGTGCGCGGAAAGTGAAATTCTTTGCCGATTGCGCCGTGATGATGTCCAACCCGGTGTTCATGTTCCGCACATCCATCGTGCCCTGATTGGTAGAAGTAATCGTATAGGTTCCTTTTGGGAAGCGCACCACCCAACAGGGGGTATACCCCTTGGAGGGATAGAACTGCGAGTAGGAATAATTCCCAACGGACTTGCCGAATTTGTCGAGAATGTATCCACCTGCCGTACCTTCGTTCTGGACACTGATGGTCCACTGCTGTTGTGCAAAGGCCGAAAGCGCACCGAATGCGAGCGCACAGGCGAAGAGAATTTTTTTGTGCATATTTCGTGAGCTATTTCTGAGTTATAAGCGCGCCGGCGGTCGCAATCTGAAAACGAAGTGTCGGTGGCATCTGCGAAAGTAGGGAGAAATGCCGAAATATGCAAGCCGCACACGACATTTCGCACGTCGGCTTTACAAAAGAAAGTGATAGAGAGAAAAGGACATCCCGAAGACAGCACAAGGCCTCCCAAAACATTCATCTCGCCTCTCAAAAAGCTCTCTGCTCCTCAAAAACCACTCTTCGGAGCTTACTCCGCCCACCGAAACTCCCCCATCCCAGGCATCAAGCACCTTCCTCACTCTCCTTCACTCCCCAACCGTCTAAACACAACAAAGCCCCGAGTCTCTTTCGAGTCTCGAGGCTTGTC
>ERZ773197.660-NODE-660-length-26219-cov-3.057484_pt1 | contig 26219 bp, 29 predicted proteins | sample MGYA00580999_ERZ773197 | MGnify/ENA primary metagenome ERZ773197 (study PRJEB29015, sample SAMEA2738166) | human oral metagenome | biome: human oral; feature: human-associated habitat; material: saliva | place: China | collected 2185 ...
GTTCAATATCCTTGCGCCTTGCTATCTGCACGGTATCAACGCCACCGTCTTCTTCGTCGTATTCAGGAAGTTCATCAAACACAACAACTTTTGTATCTTTGTGTTTTCTTTGAAGTTTTTTCTTGAATCTGGACATTTGAGTAGAAAGTTTCTCAACAACCCCTTCAATCGCATCGTATGCTACATCCGCTGTATTTTCAGCTCTGAACAAAGTTCCCGCCGCACTGATTGTAACCTCCAGCTTTTGCTTATCTCTTTGCTCACTAACCATTACGTTCGCTGTAATATCATCTGAAAAATACTTGTCCAGCTTTTCGAGTTTCTTTTCAACTGTAGCTTTTAAATGTTCACTTGATTTCACATTTTTACTCGATATTATAACCTTCATATTGCACCTCCCAATAGTCATCTGCTCTCTTGCGCAAGTTCTCTAAAGCAAGAGTTCGGTTCTACATTGTGACTATATCAATAATTGTAGTACCCGCTAAATATATAATACCCGTTTTACAAAATTATTCATCACTTTTATGCAAATTCTGCAAACAAATACCACATACTTATAACCCTATACCCAGTTTTTGAGGTACCTGCAAATCATCGTTGCCGCTTCTGCTCTGCTCGCGTTTGCTTCAGGCTTGAACTGCGTATCTCCGTTTGAAATTTTCACGCCGTTTATTACGCCTGCCCTTGTTCTTATCCGCCGCAGTTTTCGCTTTCTATAACCTTTAACGCCGCCACAAGCCCTAGCAATCCCTGCTTTGTAGCCATATCGTTTTTCTTGCCGTCTTTTCCTTGCTTGCCCGAAATTTTCAATAATGCCTGATTTATTTCAATTCTTACCTTATCGCTTCAACTGCATTTACCTTATTTCCTTTTGCAGCATATCCTCTGTCGGTGCGACATCATCTGTGCTCGGTACAATTATATGTATGTTTTTTGTTATTTTCTGAACCCCGTCAACATTTGCAAACTTTATTGGAGTAAGCTCCGCTGTCAACGTTATCTTAGTATTTTTTAGAGGTCTTTTCACAAATCCGATTTTGTTATAAGACGGATTTATTATCGCCTTGTCGCTACTCGTCCACGATATATTTACACCGTCTATGTGCGAGTCCACCTTGTTATTGACGAAGATGATTGTGTCGCCTTCAAAAGTCGCCGAGCGTATCAGATACAAATCGCTCAAAACATTGATTCTTGAAGTGTTCGTATTCTTTATCTGCTCAAATGTAAGCGCCTTTGCAACTTTTATTTATTTATATTGTACATATATAACCAACTTTTGCCAATACATCATGGTTAAATTTGACTTTATTGCAACATTCTTGTAATGTCATGCTGCTACTTCAGTATTTGCTCAAAATCAAGGATTCTGTCGCAAACCCGCTCGGCAAGTGCATGATTGTGGGTTACCACTATCATACCTATCCCGCGCTTTCTAACCTGAGCAACTACAATATTCCATATGTACGCCTGCGTAACCGCATCGAGCATAGTTGTCATCTCGTCGGCTATCAAAAATTTTGTTTTTTCTCCAAGAGCACGCGCTATGCAAAAACGCTGCAATTCTCCTCCCGAAAGCTCCGACGGCCATCTGGTCAGCCATTCTTCTTTTATTCCGAATGCATCCAAAGTTTCTTTGTCTATATCCCACGCTTCCGTTACAACTTGTTGCATCTTCCACTTGGGATTAACTGCATATTCGGGATGTTGATATATGAGTTGCACCGGGCAGTAGCCTTTTTTCGGTAAAGGTTCATTGTCAAATAGTACCTCTCCTTGAGTAGGCTTAAGATAGCCGGCTAAAATCTTCGAGAATGTGCTTTTGCCGCAGCCCGAAGGACCTATTATCCCTACTATCTCATTTTCTTCAAATTCCAAACTGATATCATCGAGTATTTTCTTGGATTTGATATATGAAAAACTTATATTTTTAGCTTCTAGCATACTTCCACCTCCAGATCGTCATATGAAGCGAGCTCCGTTTTTGCATGCTCGCAAAGCTCGTTTACCTCTTCGCTGCTCAGCGGCGCAAAGTTGTTTTGCGGTAATGCATTCCAAAGTGCTTTGCAATATGGATGTTTGAGCTTATCTCCGCCCTCTATAAAGTTTTTCACATCGGTTGTTTCCAATATTGTACCGTCGTGGAAAATTGCAATTCTGTCGGCAATTTCGCAAACAAGGTCGATATCGTGAGTTATTAACAGCACTCCTTTTCCATTGTTTGCCATTTCTTTGAACATAGCAAGAATTTCGTGCGCCAATTTAGGATTCAAACCGGGTGTGGGTTCGTCCGCAATTATAAGTTCAGCATTCGAAACCGCAGCAGTCATCACAAGCGCACGCCTAGCCATACCGCCGGACAGTTGAAACGGCAATTTGTCGCTATCTTCTTTGCTCAATCCGAATTTCGCAAACATTTCATCGTAATCAGTCCTATCCGATGTTTCAAACACCTGCTCTCTTATCTTCATAAGCGGATCAAGATATGAAACGGACTGCGGAACGATTACAATCTCCTTGCCTCTTTTTTCATTCATCAGCTTCGGCGTCATTTTTTCGCCCTTGATGCTTATTTCTCCACCTATTACCGCATTTGACGGCAGTATATCCATTATTCCGTGTGCAAGCAAACTCTTACCGCTTCCCGACGAGCCGACAATCGCTAATATTTCACCTTTATTCAACTCCAAGTTCAAATCCCGTACCGCTACGCTTAACTTCTGCCTTAAACCCCTTTCGTACATCTTGAACTTTACGCTGAATTTTTTAACCTTTAAAAGAGGCGCATTTGTATTTTTTTCTTTTTCCATAATGTTCCCCTTTCCTATTCCTGTCCTGTCTTTGGATCAATCATCTTTTTAATTCCGTTTCCTACGGCATCAAAGAACAAAACGATCACGAGAAGGAATAATCCCGGATATACAGCAAGCCACCACATTCCCATGGTAAGGTATCTCATTGATTCCGATAATATTACACCGACAGCAGGCTGCTCTGGCGGAATACCGAATCCTAGGAATGTCAACCCCGCTTCGTGCAAAATAGCGTGCGGGAACAGCAATATTAACCCTACGAAAAATTGCGGCAATAAATGTGGCAACAGATGTTTTACCGCTATATCCAGCTTCGTTACTCCAAATTTTTCCGCAGCCAAAATATATTGATTAGTTTTCAGTGATAAAATTTCAGCCCTTATTATTCTGGCAAGGCTCGTCCAGTGTGTAATAGCAACACCTATCAAAATTCCCTTTACTCCCTTGCCAAGCAAAATTGATACGAACATCAAAAATACCAAATGAGGTTTACCTTGGAAAAGGTCGATGAGCCACAATATGAAAGCATCTGTTTTCTTGCCTTTTGTGGCCGCCAGCGTTCCCAAAATCACCGCTATTATAGAGCTTATGAGCGATGCAAACAGCCCTATTTGAATACTTGTAGTCATTCCTTTGACCGTTCTTGCAAGCATATCTCTGCCGAGCCAGTCCGTACCGAACGGATGCGCAAAACTCGGCGCAAGTCCTCTGTTTGCAAAATCTACCGCATATGCACTTTCGTCCATTGCCATTCCTATGCAAAGTACGCCAAGAATAACGATTGTTCCTATTATTATCTCCGCCAATGTTTTGGTGCGCAGATTGAATATTTTTGATTCGTTTAGAGTTACATTATTTTCCATACTGTCCCTCCTTTATTCTCGGATCAATGACAGGATACAATAAATTCGCAATCATATTTCCCGTAAACACAACCATAGATGTTATGATAGTAATTCCCAAAAGAAGCGGCAAATCAACCTTTGTACCGGCTTCGACAGTAACGCTTCCAAGTCCCGCATACGAAAATACATTTTCCGCAAGTACAGATCCTCCAAAAAGCTCACTTAGCGAAGCAAATTGTATAGTAACGGCAGGAATCAGGACATTTCTGATACCGTGTTTTTTGATAATCTCGCCTGTTTTTAGTCCTTTTGCGTGTGCAAACAAAGCATACTCACTATTGAATACCTTTATCATTTCTTCTCTTGTAAACATCGCAAGCTGCGCAACTCCAAGTATACTTAGCGTAAGCGCAGGAAGTATCATGTGGTGAATCCTATCCCAAATTGTAACATCCGACGCAAGTACACCAATCGGTGCCGACATTCCAATAGGAAAAATTTTTAGCTGCACCGAAAATATCAGCAAAAGCAAAATTCCTACCCAAAATGTCGGAGTTGACGATAGGATATAGCAAAATGTTCTGATTATCCTGTCCAAGAGCCTATCTCTATACGCTGCCGCCAAAAGTCCCGCAAAAAAACCGATTATGCCGGAAAGTAGCCACGAAACCGACATGAGCGCAAACGAGTTCGCCGCACCCTTTTTTATAACCGTCAAAACAGGCACTCCATATATTTGCGAAGTCCCAAAATCTAAGTGAAGTATTGCGTTGCCCCACTTAAAAAAGCGACTTACCGGGGACTCATCGAGTCCCCAGCGTTCTGCTATCAAATCTTTTTGTTCCTGACTTACTGTACTTTCCGCACCAACATAAGCCTTTACGGGATCTATTGGTGAAAGCTCGGCTAAAACAAATGTCAGAATTGATATTGCGATTATAAGTGATATCGCTTTAAATACAGTCTTTATAACATATTTAACCGTACTATTCATTATTTATTCTCCCTTGCAGTAGTACTGCTCTTATTTATTGTAATCCCACTCCGTGATATTACCCAGTATTGCAAGTCCATGATCGTGTCCCTGTATTCCTTGCTTACCTATATCAAGTCCTTCTCTAACAAAGAATAGATGCTCTATGAAACAAATAGGTATATATACCGTATCTCCAAGTATAGTTCCTCCGTTTTGGCCGTCCCAAAGCGCCTTTTTCCATTCGGAATAAGCAGTTGCCTCGTCGGTAGCTTCAATAGCATTTTTTATATGTGCATCTGTTGCTGCGTTTGCATATGCCGCTGCATTTTTCCAACCTGTTGTTTTAGCGTATTTGCTGTCGTAGAGGTCAGCTATTACCATTGGGTTATTTGCTCCTCCGCCAAGTACAAGCGGTTTTGATTTCATATTCTTAGATATTACATCCCAGTCGAAGCCTTCCGGAGTAACCTTGATTCCCAGTTTTTTAGCTTCTTCCGCAAAGCCCATAGCTATGGTTTGTCTACTCACATCCGACGCAGGATACATCAAATTGAATTCCGCTTTCAGTCCGTCTTTTTCTCTAAGTCCGTCTTTTTCTACCCAGCCTGCGTCATCCAAGATTTTTTTAGCTTTCTCCAAATCTCCGTCTTTGAAATTTGCAACTTCATCCTTGATTCCCCACTCGAATTTTGCGAATGTGTCAAATGTCGGTTCACCATATCCAAGCAATACATTTTTGATTAGGTCCGCTCTGTTGATTCCTACTGCGAGCGCTTTTCTAATAGCAATATCTGAGGTTACATCATTTCCGATAGGATCGCCCTTATCCGTCTTTTCACCTGCTTTAACGCACGGCATAGATATTACTCTGTAATCGTAAGATTCTATCGCAGCTAAATTGAAGCCTTCTAGTCCTTTTTGTGCTGTCGCCTCATTTGTAATTGCCACATCCACCTCTCCGGATTTAAGAGCGGCAAACGCTGCATCTGTATTCATACTCAAAAGAACAACTCGCTTAAATTTAACTTTACCGTTATAATAATCATCATTTCTTTCCATTATAAGCTGCTGTTTATTATCGTACTGAACAAACTTGAGCGGTCCGCTACCTATAGGATTTTTAGAATAGCTTTCAGTATCCTTGTACGCATGCTCAGGAACAATACCTAGCGATGCCGCTACGCTCAAAAATGCAGAAAATGGAGCTTCCATCTTGAACTCGACAGTTGTAGGATCTACAGCTATCGCCTCTTTCATATTTGTCAAATCTATAGAGCTTGCAAGCGATTTTGTTTTATTAAATGTAAACGCTACATCCTCGGCAGTAAGAGGCTCTCCGTCATGGAATTTTACATCATCTCTGATTTTAAATGTCCACGTGAGCCCGTCGGCACTTATGGAATGTTCTGTAGCTAAGTCTTTAACTATCTTTCCGTCTACTACTTCCATCAATTTACTTTGGAGAAGCGCGCTTCCGTACTCTCCCCAACCCATACAAGGATCAAAATTGTGATCGCCGCTCATCATTGCCACACGAACTTCTTCCTTGTTTTCAAGTCTGCTCAAATCCGCAGCACCCGATGTTTCTCCCGTCTTTGTGCAAGCGCTGCTAAATACAGCAAGCACCATAAGCATCGCAATAAGCAATGCTGTCATTTTTGTTTTTCCCTGTCTTTTCAAAATAGATTCCTCCTTTTATTTTATTGGTATTTCACCATAAAAAAATCACCGCAACAGGTGCGATGATATTCGTTAAATTTTTAACAACTTAGAAAACGCAAAAATAAGCATGCCGCACTTCCAAGTTATTTACACATCCCCCATGTCTCGTAGAGTACTGATGTAAAACACAAGCCGGATATTCTGACTTAACTTCTTCGAATCACTTCGCCTTCCCCTTTCGAGTGGCATATGAAGCATTCTCCGTATTACAGCGGCGGCACCGTACAGGATTCAAACCTGTTTCCCCTAACCTGCATTTCCATAATATTAAGTTGTTTAAATTCACTGATACTATCTTATCACATAGTTATTTTATTATCAAGTTTTTTTGTTAGTTATTGCTAACATATCAGCAAAAGCATCCCCCTTCAATGCAGACTTGTATTTATTATAATTTTCAGTTATAATAAATTTTGTAGTAAATTCTTATTGAAATATACAGATATTTATATCATAAATTACACATATATGGAGGGTGAATATGACAGAAAGTGAAAGGCTGCTTGCAGTTTGCAGAACCTGCATGAATTCCTTAAATTCCGTTTTGGGCGCAGGCTTACCCAACAACACCGAACTCCAAATCAGACAAAATCTGTTTATGCTTGAAGCTGCGATGCAGGATTTTTCCGTAATACCGCCTGCAGATAAAGATAGAGAAAAAGATACGCCGTTACCACCAGATTTAAAAAAAGCAAGTATGGAATTTGAAAAAAAGATTATTTTGCGTGCAATCGAATCTTACGGTTCGAAGCGTAAAGCTGCAAAAGCGCTAAATTTAGACCATTCAACGCTCATAAAAAAATGTCAGCGTTATGGAATATGATTTTTAAAAAAACTTTTAAAAATATGTTAGTTTGAAAACCTCTCGGGTATATATAACATATGAACAGTGGTTCATATGAACCGTTGTTAAATAATATTACTTGGAGGTACAAAAAAATGATGAGTTGTGGAACAATGAAAAAGGGTGAAGTTTATAAGTGCCAGGATTGCGGATTTGCAATCGAGGTTGTAAACGAATGTGATTGCGATCACGAAGAGCCTTGCCAGCCAAATCAGGAAGCATGTTGCGATTTCCAGTGCTGTGGCAAACCAATGGTAAGAAAATAAGCCCTACACGGTTATGACAAAAAATACAGCTCACATTTGAGCTGTATTTTTTATTATAATTTATGATAGGAGGATTTATGGAAAAGAACGGCAAAGAGGCGCTATCGATTGATACTATCAAAAAATTGGAATCAAAATTCCATTACACCGACGACAGCATTTTTCGCCTTGCGGAATTTTTTAAAATTTTAGGCGATCCGACAAGGCTGAAAATTTTGAGCTGTCTACTTATCTCGGAAATGTGCGTAAACGATTTAGCCGTCTTTCTGGATATGACAGCATCCGCAATAAGTCATCAACTGCGTGTCCTAAAGCAGGCGAAGCTGGTAAAATCAAGACGCGACGGAAAACTTATTTACTATTCTCCAAACGATTTCCACATAAACGAAATACTAAATGCCGGATTCGAGCATACAAGTGAATAAAAAAACTCCTATCTATTTTGATAGGAGTTTTTTATTTCTAGTAATTTTCAGCCTTCACTTCGAAATAGCTCTGCGGATGTGCGCAAGTAGGACAGACTTGTGGTGCCTTTGTACCTACTACAATATGTCCGCAATTTCTGCATTCCCATACCTTCACTTCGCTCTTTTCGAATACTTCAGCTGTTTCAACATTCTTCAAGAGAGCTCTGTATCTTTCCTCATGGTGTTTTTCAATTTCCCCTACCAATTTAAATCTTGCTGCAAGCTCAGGAAATCCTTCTTCCTCTGCAGTCTTTGCAAAACCGGCATACATATCAGTCCACTCGTAGTTTTCTCCGTCTGCTGCTGCACCTAAGTTGGCAGCTGTATCACCAATTCCGCCAAGCTCTTTGAACCATAGCTTTGCGTGTTCTTTTTCATTTTCCGCTGTCTGAAGGAATATTGCGGCTATTTGCTCATAGCCTTCCTTCTTTGCAACGCTTGCAAAATATGTATACTTATTTCTTGCTTGCGATTCTCCTGCAAATGCTGTTTGTAGATTTTTTTCGGTTTGTGTACCTGCGTATTTACTCATTTCTTTCCTCCTAAAATTCAATTATTATTGTTCTATGCGAACACAAACTATATACCCCCACTCATGCCGCCTTAAACCGCTCATTTTAGTTAGCTTTGGGCAACTTGCGTGTGTTTCGTGATTTTATCTTAGGATTTTCAAACTCATATTTAATTGTACTTTTTTGCAAGTAGTCTGGCAAGATATACTCCACTCGCCGATGCCTGTGAAAGCGAATGCGTTACGCCGGAGCCGTCGCCCAGTGCATACATGCCCTTAACTTTGGTTTCCAAATGCTCGTCAACACTGACCTGCGAATTGTAGAATTTCACTTCTACACCATAAAGCAATGTATCTTCATTCGCAGTTCCCGGCGCAATTTTATCAAGTGCATATATCATCTCGATTATATTGTCAAGCTGTCTTTTCGGCAATACCAGACTCAAATCTCCCGGTGTTGCATTTAGCGTAGGTCTGGTGAAGCATTTCTCCATTCGGCGCTCGCTGCTTCTTCTTCCCTTTATCAAATCGCCGAACCTTTGTAACAGCACACCGCCACCAAGCATATTGGAAAGTCTTGCGATTGACTCTCCGTATTCATTGCTGTCTTTAAACGGTGCAGTCAGCTTGTTTGATACAAGCAATGCAAAATTTGTATTTTCCGTATGTAATGCAGGATCCGCATAGCTATGTCCGTTTACAGTAACAATACCGTTGGTATTTTCCGCAACGACTTCACCATATGGATTCATACAAAATGTTCTGACCATATCATTATACTTATCCGTCTTGTAAACCAACTTGCTCTCGTACACTTCGTCCGTAATATGTTTGAAAATTACAGCCGGAAGCTCCACACGCACACCTATATCCACTCGGTTTTGCTCAAGCTCTATGCCCATTTTTTCGCAAATCTTCGATACCCACTTGGAGCCTGAGCGTCCTGTCGCAAGCACCAAATCCTTACATATAAACTCATCTCCCTTGTTCGTTTTGATATAAAATGTTTCGTCCGCCTGCTTCTCAACCTCAACCACCGTAGTAAGGAACTTCATTTCAACCTTTTTAGCAGTATATTCGCAAATCTCGGATAGGATTTTTACATTCCTATCTGTTCCGAGGTGCCTAACTTTGGCATCCAAAAGATGCAAATTGCTTCTAAGCGCAGTTGTCTTTAAATCCGAACTGGCAGTAGAATACAGCTTCGCTTCCAATCCTCCGAAATTGCACAAAACCTCATCGACATACTCCATGTAATTGAGCGCCTCGTCTTTCCCTATGTATCTGTACAAATCGCCGCCAAAATGGTTGGTAATATTATATTTTCCGTCGGACAGCGTTCCTGCTCCGCCATATCCGTTCATAATATGGCAAGGTTCGCACTTTATACAACCTTTCGTTTTGCCGAGTTTAATCGGACATTGTCTTTTTTGAAGCGGTGCCCCTTTATCTATCATTAGAACACTGGCATTCGTATCCAGCTTGGTAAGTTCGTACGATAAGAAAAGTCCGGCAGCTCCCGCTCCAACTATTATTACATCGTAATTTTTCATATTTCCACCTTTTAAGCACTATAAAAGCGGTAGACTAACCGCTTCTACCGCTTTATTTACTATTTATTCCTCTGCAGTAAGTCTATCGAACTCGGCAACTACTCTTTCAAATTCGTTATCGTCTTCAATATCCAGTAATTCAAATTCGTCATCGCCTACTTCTTTGTATCCGTAGATGTAAACATCATCCGTTCCATCATCCGGTAAAAGCGCTATATACTCTTTATCCTCAAAATCGAATACCCCGATTATTTCACATTCAATTTCTTTTCCATCATCAAATTCCAAGGTTAAGAAATCCGCATCGTCTTTTTCGCATCCGCATCCGCAATGCTCTTTGTGTTCTTTTTCTGACATTTTAAACCTCCTCGTTTTACATTTTGCACGCTCTTCTTTGCGCCAAGTAGAGTATAACACTAATCTGATTTATTGGCAAGTAATTAGAATATTTTTTCAAGAAAAAGATGATATTTTTTCTATTTTACAAATGCTTCACATTTCACACATTTTATCTACGCAATCCCCGTGTAATATATTATCAATAAAAACAATAGGAGGTAAAATCTAATGAACAATTTTGAATACGAAAACAATCATGCTACAGATGTCGATTTTGTAGTAGTGGAACCCGACTTCAAATCCGAAGCCGAAAAAGAGGTGAAAACTTCCCCGCCTTTTATGGATGAACCCAAAGAAAAGAAGAAAAAAGCAAATGCAAAAATTGCTATCATAGTTGCTCTATTCCTTGTGAGCAACACTTTTGCAGGCGCACTTGGCGGAATTGCCGCTTTAAAATGGGCAGCTCCATCATACAATTCACTAGGCACCGGTTCTGCTTCATCCGTGAAAGCAGTTACAACTTCGAGCAAACAAACTGCCAATTCCGCTAACGCTCTGTCTACAACTGAAATTGTCAACATGAACGAAAATTCCATAGTCGAAATCAAAACCGAAGGAATAGCGACAGACAGCTGGCTCACACAATATATTACACAAGGTGCAGGTAGCGGTGTAATAATTTCCTCTGACGGATATATAGTAACAAACAATCATGTAATCGAAAATTCAAACAAAATTTCCGTTACAACTAAAAACGGCAAATCGTATACCGCATCACTTGTCGGCGCTGACGATGAAACCGACCTGGCAGTACTTAAAATAAACGCCAAAAATTTGCAACCTGTAATTTTCGGCGATAGCTCAACAGCATCGGTAGGTGATACCGCAATAGCTATCGGCAATCCTCTTGGGAATTTGGGCGGCACAGTAACGCAAGGTATAATAAGCGCTCTGGATAGGCAAATAACACTTGAGGGTAAAACAATGCAGCTGATTCAAACCGATGCCGCTGTAAATCCCGGAAACTCCGGAGGAGGTATGTTTAACGACAAAGGCGAGCTAATCGGTGTAGTTGTAGCGAAATCCGGCGGTACAAATGTCGAGGGTATAGGCTTTGCAATTCCTGTCGACAAGGTAAAATCGGTAACAAAACAAATAGTTCAATATGGGTATGTGCGCGGTAGAGCGAGCACCGGTATGACATATGTAGATTTAACAAGTGTTAAGGATGCACTCGTTTACGGAGCAACAAACTTGGGTATATATGTTCAGAGTGTCGATAGCGACCTAGCAAAAAAAGCCGGTTTCAAAGCAGGGGATATGATTTTCTACGTTGGCAACAAGCAGATAAAATCATTTGATGATTTAACGCAGTCCCTCTCAGGCAAAAAAGTTGGTGAAACCATAGATGTGCGAGTCGTTAGAGATGATAAAATACTGAAACTGCATCTTACCCTAGGCGAAAAAACAAGCTAAACTCAAAACTACGACAGCCTCTTTTCAAGAAGATGCAGAAATTGGAAAATGAGGAAAATAAAAAAATGAGATTAGATGAAAAAGAAAAAGATGCGATAGGCGAAATATTTAACATTGCCGTAGGTTCGTCTTCTACAGCACTGTCAATGGTGCTTGGCACAAGCGTTACATTGTCGATTCCCGATGTTGAACTGATAAATACAAAAGAGCTTGATATGACATATCTTGAACCTGCATATGCAATAAGCGTCGACTATGTCAAAGGTCTCAGCGGTACAAACTCACTCTTGCTCAAAAAAGAGGATCTCCTGAAAATCGTAAGCAAAATGATGTATATGGAAGTTACGGAAATTGACGAGCTGTCGGAAAGTGCAATTTGCGAGCTTATGAATCAAATGATGGGTGCTTCATCTACTGCGCTTGCTTCGATGCTTCGACATGAAGTTGATATTTCCATACCGAAGATAGGGCTTATCAAAGACACCAATTCGTACAAGGATTTCATGTACGGTCAAAATGAAAATGTTTTAACTGTAACTTTTACGCTTGAGATTAAGGATTTTCTTACTACAAATTTCATAACTGTAATGAGCCACGAAATTTACGACAGTATTTTAGAACAACTTCCGATACTACATGCATAGATATTAAAACCTCGCTGCCAATAGCGAGGTTTTCTTTTTTTAATCATATTTTCAATGTTTAAATCATATTTTCTATTGATATTTGCTCTACTTCATCGGCATCGCCGTCATCTTTGTTCTCCACATCTAATGTATCTTCTATATTGTCGATATTCGGCAATTCGTTTATCTTGGTAATTCCCATATAGCGTAAAAATGCATTTGTTGTACCGTACAGTATCGGCTTTCCGATAACTTCCGCACGCCCTTTTTCTTCTACCAGTTCTTTTTTTATCAGTCCTTCGATTATTCTGTCGCTTTTTACTCCTCTTATCGAATCTATCTCGCTTTTGGTAATAGGCTGTTTGTATGCTATAATCGCAAGTACTTCAAGTGCTGCTTGTGAGAGTTTCTTTTCTTTCGGGCGTCCGCACAATCTCCCTATATACACTGCATATTCATGCTTGGTTGCAAGCTGATATGTATTATTCGCTTCTATAAGCTGCAAGCCCCTGTCATCCGCTTCGTAGTCCGATACAAGTTCACGAAAATATTTTTGCACTTCCTTTTTATCGATGCTCAAAACCTCCGCTGCAAGAGAAATCGAAATCGGCTCCCCATAAACGAACATTATAGCCTCAAGAGCCGCTTTGATAGCCTTAGATGTTGTCATTTCCATTTTCCTCCTCATCTCTTTTCGCTATAAACAATTCAATATCAGCAAAATTATAATCCTGCTTTGCATCCACGCCGCCCGCTTTCATCATCTGCAATACAGAGCTGAATGTCAAAACCTCTTCAGCTGTATCCCCTTTACTACTGATAAGTTCACTAAAAAATATAGGTCTATATAACTTTTCTTTGAAGAAGCTGAAAATTTCTTCAATCTTCATTTCAACGGTAAGCCTTGCTCTTTCCAGTCTGGTATAACGCTTTTTAACTTCCTCAACACGCCTACTTTTATCCAAAAACTGCTTAAATGTACTCAAAAATTCATTTATTCCCAATTTCAAATACTCGTCTTCTTCGCCCGCGTACTTTTGTAAATCTTCTCCCGGTTTTGTAAAGACGCCGGTCATCATAACTTCTCGTGCCCCAAGCATAGCCGCCGCTTCCTTAAATCGCTTGTATTCTATGAGTTTCTCCGTCAGTTCCTTTTTCGGATCTTCATATTCCTCAAGCTGCAAATCATCTTCCGTCTGCGGCAATAACATCCTTGATTTAATTTGTAGCAATGTAGCAGCCATTACCATAAATTCCTGCGCAATTTCAATATTGAGTGCCTGCATTTGTTTTATATATTCTATATATTGAACTGTAATTTCAGCAATCTGTATATCGCATATATCCATTTCCGATGTTTCAATTAAATATACGAGTAAATCAAACGGGCCTTCAAATACATCCAGTTTTATCCTATACATCGCGATTTTCCTCATTTTTACTATAATATATTACACCGACAACTATAATGCTCGCCCCAAGTATCTGAACAGCTGTGGGAATTTCAGCGAATATTAAAGCTGCAAATGCAGTAGAAATAAATGTTTCCAAGTTTTCCAAAGTCGAAATGTAAAGTGCCGATGTGTATGCAAGACACCAATTGAACACTGCATGCGCACCGATTTGACAAACTATTGCCATAACGAAAATCCAGAAATAATCGCTTTTCGTATAGCCTAAGAACGGGGTTTTGGTTGCCAGCATGCAAACTAAAAACGATAACCAGCAAAAGAAAAATACAAGAAAAACATAAATAGAAGCATTTATATTTTTTCTGTATTTGTTACCTGCAAGATAATAAAGTCCCAAGAACAAAGCGGAAAGCACCGCCATTAAATCACCAAGCAGTGCTTCTTGCGACAGCGCATAATCATTTCCCGAAATGATTATGCTTCCGACAAAAGCAAGCAACACCCCCGCAATAGCCTTTGCATTAGTTCGCTTTTTGAGCAAAAATACACTGATAAACAGCACCATTATAGGGTGCGTCATCGAAAGCACGCTTGCGCTTGCCACACTTGTATGGCGCAGCGATGTGAACCACGAAAAAAAATGCCCTGCAAGCAGCACTCCCGCCAGCGCCGCCCCTAAAAGCTGTGCTGCCGTTACAGCTTTTAGGGCAGACCGATATTTGCTGAAACTTATGACCGCAAATATCGGCATAGCTATACTCAAGCGATAAAAGCCTATAGCTATGGGCGGCGCACCTGTCAGTTTCGTAAAAATCGGTGAAAATGACGCTGCTATGACAGCGAAAACCACTACTATGTTTACATTTTTTTGCAAAAAACTGCTGTTCATTATTCCTTTTCGTTCTCCCTTGCAGTTTTTTCCCACATCTTCCTCACGGCTTCATGTCCGCTTTGCGTAGCGGCAAGTCCGCCAAGTGCCGTTTCTCTAAGTTCTACCGGCATACTTCTACCTATCTTGTACATTACCTCCACCACTTCATCGGCATCTATGTAGCTGTCGATTCCTGCCATCGCCATATCTGCGCTTAGCATAGCGTTTACCGATTGTGAAGCGTTTCTATGCGCGCACGGCACCTGAACCAGTCCACCGACAGGATCACAAACCAACCCCAATATATTCATAAGCGATATCGTAAAAGCATTTACGGCCTGTCTAGGCGTACCTCCCGAAAGTTCTACGCACGCTGCCGCCGCCATTGCCGCAGCTACTCCGCACTCAGCCTGACAGCCTCCCTCAGCTCCTGCAACTGTTGCCTTTTCCGTAACAACCGCACCAAGTCCCGATGCCGTTACCATTGCAAGCAAAAGTTCCTCCTCACTTGCATTTAACTTTTCCGCCACCGAAATTACTACAGCAGGTACAATTCCGCACGAACCTGCTGTCGGCATTGCACATATAAGTCCCATTGAAGCATTCACTTCACTCGATGATAATGCACGTGCCATTACCGAATTTATGAAAGGACCGCATATGGTCTTTTCAGTTTTTGCATTGTAATCATTTTGTTTTTTGGCAATTCCGCTAATCAAGTTTCCACGCTCCTTCGTAGGTTTTGAAAGTGCCTTTGTGGAAGATGCCAACATTACCAAATAACGTTTTTTCATTTCATCCAGAAGGTCTTTTCCGGATATTCCGCTATGCTTTTCTTCGTTTCGGATTATTATTTCAGACAGCTTAACCTGTTCTTTTTCAGCCAGTTCAAGCATTTGCTTTATATTCTTATACATATTACCTCCTAGCTGAACTCTATCAATCTAACTGAACGAATATGCTCATAATCTTTCAATTTTTCAACTATATCCGCATTTATAGTGTCGTCTATTTCGATTACACATATAGCTTCTTCGCTTTTATTGCTTCTGCTTACTTTCATCGTTGCGATGTTTATGTCGTTAGCTGCAAGTATGGTCGTAACGTGGCTTATTACACCCTTCTGGTCATTTTGTCTGACAAATATAGTTGGAAGCGTTCCGTTTACTCCTATCTCGTAACCGTCAATTTTTTCTATACGTATATTTCCGCCTCCCGTAGATGCCGCCTGTATTTCAAGTCTTTGCTTTCCGTCCTTAAAGAAAGTTATAATTGCGGTATTTTCATGCGCATCTTCAAGTTCCACACTGTAAAATTCAAACTCAAGTCCTTGAGCATGCGCAATCTCAAAAGACATAGGTATTCTTTCATCGTACTCACTAAGTCCCAGTACTCCGGCAAGCAATGCTCTATCCGTTCCGTGTCCCTTGCCTGTTTTGTCAAATGAGCCGAACAGTCCAAACCTTACACTATCAAAATCGGCATTTACAATCTGCCTTGCCACCTTACCTATTTTTGCAGCTCCTGCAGTATGCGAACTTGAAGGCCCAATCATAATCGGCCCCGCTACCTGAAATATACTTGTATTCATAGATTACTCCTACCATTAACCAAAGTACAAATTTGTAGTTACATACTCAGGATCGCATGTAACATCAAGACCTAACGAATTTAACAAAAGCTCGTCCTTGTCACTCAAAATCGCTGTGCAGTGCGCCCTGCAACCTGCTAATTCCTGTAAATACCCCGCTGCAATTTCAGCCGACGGGTTTGTAACCGCCGAAATAATTAAGGCTGCCAAAATTTCCTCACAATTTAAACTTGCTCTGTCCTGATTTAAAATATTCTTTCGCAAATTTTGTATCGCTTCAAGCGATGTGTGCGATATTAAAGGTATATTATCGTGTATTCCTGCCAAATATTTTATCGCATTGAGTATAGCCGCAGCCGCCGCTACCATTCGCCTTGAGCTTCTGCCTGTTACGAATGTGCCGTCTTTCATTTCAATCGCCATTACAACGACATTTTCAAAACGCTTATCACAATTCCTTTTCTTTTCCGCATACTCACGCGCAGGCTCTACTACCTTCCTATCCCTCGGCTTTAATCCCAGTTCATCCATAAGTAGCTTTGAACGCTCCAATATCGGCTCGTCAATTTTTCCTTTTTTGTAATTAACCGATGCTATAAAATATCTACGGATGACTTCCTGTTTTGCCGCTTCTCGACAGACTTCATCATCAATTATGCTGTAACCTGCCATATTCACACCCATATCCGTAGGTGATTTATATTCCGCTTCTTCTCCTGTAATCTTTTCAATGATTCGCTTTACAACAGGGAAAACCTCTAAATCTCTGTTGTAATTCACTGCAGTCTTGCCGTACGCTTCCAAATGGAAAGAATCTATCATATTTACATCTTTCAAATCAGCCGTTGCCGCTTCATATGCGACATTTACCGGATGCTTAAGCGGCAGGTTCCAAATCGGGAAAGTTTCAAACTTCGCGTATCTTGCCTTAACACCTTGTCTGCTGTCGTGATAAAGCTGCGATAGGCAAGTTGCCAGCTTTCCGCTTCCTCCGCCCGGACCTGTAACAACCACCAATGGCTTCGTTACCTCAATTCTAGGATTCGCACCGTATCCCTCTTCGCTTACTATCACTTCCACTTCTGTCGGATAGCCTTTTGTAAACTTATGCGTATAAGTTTTGATGCCTCTGCGGTTCAATTTCTTGATAAACATATCCACCGCTTCCTGCTCTGCGTATCTTGTTACCACAACGCTATTGATTTCAAGCTCATATCGTCTAAATGTATCGATAAGGCGCAAAACTTCCAAATCGTATGTGATGCCGAAATCTTGTCTTGTCTTGTTGGTCGTAATATCCCCTGAATAAATGCATATCACTATTTCGACATGTTCCTTCATTTTTTGCAGCAATTTGATTTTAGCGTTTTCGTCAAATCCCGGCAGCACACGCATTGCGTGCTTGTCATGGACCAATTTCCCACCAAATTCCAAATAAAGTCTTTCGCATTTTTTCGCATTTATTCTGTCCAAAATATGCTGAGATTGTTCGTTTATATACTTGTCGGCATCAAACCCTATCATTTTGCAGTAAGCTCCTTTATTCCTCTTTCTAGTTGATAGTCCTTTTGTAACTGCTGAGCATTTATTTTTTCTGTAATTGCGATATTTAGCTGTGCTCTTGTAGTGTTATCCAAGCACGGGTATGGATATATCGCACGCGCTTTTTGGAACGCCATAAGCGCAACCGCAGTTTCTTTGTTAAAATATCCGTTTACCGTCCCCTTGTAATATCCAAGCATAGTAAGTCGTTGCTGTGCTCCCAACACAATACTTCCGTATTCGCCCTGCACATATTTTTTCGCACCATCCATACTTATAAACGCTGCAATTTGCTGTCTTTCAAGTAAAGTCGGAGGAGTCGGATTAAACACCAATATGTCAGGTGCTACGCCCACCTTGTTTATTATATGTCCTTTCGGTGTTGTAAAATAAAATACCGAAACTTTTGCTGAATCACCGTTTTTAAAAGCTATTACCTGCTGAGCTACGCCTTTCCCGTATGTCGTTTCTCCAATCAGTGTAGCTATGTTATTATCTTTAAGTGTTTCCGATGCACTCGCACTGTTCTTGTTGATTAACGCTACCGTAGGGTAAAGTTTCTTTATACCTTCTCTTACCGAATGTTCCTGAATTACCTTACCTCGGCTGCTTAAGTATGTAACCGTAGATGACTTCGGCATTATCTGTTCAGCCACCGCTACGCTCTGCTCCAATATTCCTCCGGGATTATTTCTCAAATCAAGTATAAATGATTTCGCACCGTGCTTAAGTAAATCTGCTCTTACATCTGCAAACTCCGATGCCGTATCCGAATCAAAACTTGAAATCTTAATATACCCTATATTCGAATATCCCTCCACCAACTTTCCTCTGACTGACTGCGCTTTTGTATTCTCACGCACAGGCGTGAATGTATATTTTTTCTCACCGCGCAGAACCTCGATTGCTACCTTCGTTCCTCTTTTTCCCTTTTTGATTATATCAAGTGCGACTACAAGGTCCATATTTCGGACATCTCTTCCGTCGATAGAAACAATTAAGTCATTTTCCTGTATTCCTGCTGTTTTGGCAGTACCTGCAGGATTGACCTCTACTACTTTTATACCTCCGTCTACTTTACTCGCAGTAATTCCAATCCCCAGATATTCACCTTCTACAAATTCCGAAAACTTCTCGCTTTCTTCCTCTCCTTTGAAAATTTCAGTATATGGATCTTGCCGTCATTTCGTCTACCGTTTTACCTGCCAGTTGCTCCGGCGATATGCTGTCTTTGTAATGCTCAAGTAAAAACTTTCTATATGCTTCCGTTTCCGCCTGTGAATGTGCACTTTCCGCGCCGAATGCAAACGGCACTACCGCAACAAACGATACCGTTGTTATGAGCATCGCAATCAGCGTTACGATAGCTACTATTTTCGCAAATTTTTTATTCATTATCATCCCTCCTACATCACTCGTATATTCAGGTGACTTCGTCCTTCGGAAAGTCCCTTGAGGCTGATTCTGTAGTCTATGTCGATTTCACCTCTACCCTCGCTGTCAAAATCGTTTTTTAATTTATGCGTAAGTACTTCCATTTCGATTGCTCCATGCGGAGTTTCATACAGTCCGTCATAACGCATTCCCTCTTGAAATGCGATTTGCGTTCCTATTGACTCGTCGCTTCCTATACGTTGCATGTGAACGCTGTTTTCATCCAAAATCAAACATGTCTTGCAGCCTTCTATGCCCGAAAATTCTGTCTCATCGTAGCTAAGATATACTAAATCGCCTTTTTTAAGCATCGTACCTTCTGTGATAAGCTCTACCTTTTCGGGTGATTTTTCTCCGTTTCTATACTGACTAGCAGTTATTTTTAGTGTAATATTTCTCGTATCCAAGTTCAATTATCCTCTCCAATAAATGCACATATTCTATTCCTGCCGCCGCAAACAGCAAAGGAAACATGCTGAATTTCGTAAATCCCGGCATTGTGTTTACTTCGTTGATATAAACTTTGCCGCTGCCCTTCTCCAAAAAGAAATCCAATCTTGCAAGTCCTGCAAGATCCAAGACTTTATAGGCTTTTTTTGCCATATTTCGTATCGTATTTTTTGTTTCTTCTTCAATTTCTGCCGGTATACATAATCTTGATTTTCCGCCGTCCAAATACTTGGCTTCATAGTCGTAAAATTCGGCTGACGGCAGTATTTCACCAATTTCCGACAACTCAAGATCGTGATTTCCTATTATCCCGATTTCAAGCTCTCGTGCATCCACAGCTCTTTCTACCAAAATTCGGTGATCATACTTGCCGGCAAATTTAAGCGCTTCCTGCAACGCTTTCCTGTTTTTCGCCTTTGTAATACCGACGCTCGAGCCCATGTTGACAGGTTTTACAAATACAGGATAGCTTAATGTTTTCTCAATTCTTTCGATATCGTTTGCGAGCTTTCTTTCGTCTATTTCAAAAACAGCCTTTTCGTAATCAATCCAATTTGTAAATTCCGATGCATCTACAAATACATATTCGCAAACTGAAAGTCCACCGTGCGCAAACATTTCCTTGGCAGCTGCTTTGTCCATAGCAAGTGCCGAGCCGAGTACATTGCAACCTGCATACGGTAAATCGAGTATTTCAAAAAATCCTTGTATCGTGCCGTCTTCTCCAAATCTGCCATGCAAAATCGGGAATGCAAAATCTATGTAATCATTGATTTTGCCCATGTCAAACGAAATGGCTGATTCCTCCCACTTTCCGTTTTCAATTTCACTTACATTTCCTTCAAAGCGTTTCCAATCACCACTCCTTGTTATACCGATGTAAACCAATTCATATTTTGATTTTGCAAGCGTCCTTATAACTGACGCTGCCGATAAACACGAAATTTCGTGTTCACTTGATCTTCCTCCAAAAATTATGCCTAGCTTCATGTATACTCCAACCACCTATTGCATCATTTGTATTCAAACAACCTATTTCAACTATATTTTTTGAGCAGCTTCATGACTTTTTCTTCAAAATCTGCTATTATTTGCATTCTTTCGCTTTCACTTGTTCCCTTTGCAAGTATGTAAAACTTTATTTTCGGTTCCGTACCCGACGGTCTTACAAGCAAAGTTGCCTGAGAAAACTGAAATTCCAAGACATCCGATTTTGGCAAGCCCGTGTTGCCTGATAAGTAATCAATTATTTTGAGTACCCCGCTTCCGGCACCGTATTCACGCAAATTTTTCATTATATTATCCATTTTCGCCTTGCCGTCTGCTCCGTCAAATACGAAATCGAAGGTTTTTTCACCGTAATATCCGTATTCCGCATAAAGCTCGTCGAGTCTTGTGATAATCGTTTTTCCGTTTTTCTTGTAGTGAGCAAGCATCTCGCAAAAAAGCAGTGCCGCTGCGACCGCATCTTTGTCTTTGGAATGTGCTGCACAAAGATATCCTATACTTTCTTCAAACGCAAACAAGAACCTGCTTAGTTTTCCCGCCTGCTCCAGTTTCGCCATTTCTCCGCCCATATATTTGAAGCCTGTAAGTGTTTCCTTTATTTCAACCCCGTTTTTTTCGCATATTGCTCTTGTGAGTTTACTTGAAACGATTGTCGTATATACAATAGGTTCTTTTACCTTCCCGTTTTTCACCTTTGCTTGAATCAGATAATCTACAAACAATACACCAAGCTCATTTCCTGTAATTACCCTTACTTTGCCGTTTTTATCGAACACGGCGGTTGCAAGCCTGTCACTATCCGGATCTGTCGCTACAAGCGCATCTATGTCATTTCCCGCTTGCACTAATTCTTTCATTTTCTGTATTCCAAGCGTTAACGCTTCCGCTTTTTCGGGATTCGGATATTCACAAGTCGGGAAATTGCCGTCAGGCAATTTTTGTTCGTCTACATAGTAAATTTCGCCTATCTTTGATGCTTCCAAAACAGATGTAACAGGCACAAGTCCCGCTCCGTTTAGCGGTGTATACACTATTTTGATGTCTTTGAGCGTTTCTCCGTTTTCCAATGTTTTATTTTTTAATACAGTTTCTACGAAATCCTTTGTTGCTTCATCTCCAAGCACATGGATTTCTCCGATTTCGGTGTTTTCCGCAAGTCCTATAAGCTCAAATCCCTTGTCCGAAATACTTTCCATGTCGCCCGACAATTTTTGCATAAATGCTTCTATCACTGCCGCATCATCCTCGCGTATTTGCGCACCAAATTCATTGTATACCTTATATCCGTTATATTCGGCGCGATTGTGGCTCGCCGTTACCATTATCCCTCCGTCGCACCCGTTACGCTTTACCGCAAACGATAGTGCAGGTGTAGGCATCAAATTTTCATATATGTATACATCTATTCCATAGTCTGTAAGTATTGTTGCGCTTAAATTTGCGAAGCGCTGTGAATTTAGTCGACTGTCGTAACTTATAGCAATCGATTTTCCTCCTTTTTGGAGCAGCCAAAGCGCAACAGCTTTCGTTAAATAGGTTACAGTCGTATCGTTAATCTTGTCAGCTCCTTCACCCATTATTCCACGCATACCGCCTGTTCCAAATGTCAAACGCTGTTTATTTTTGTTTTTTTCTTCGCTCATATTAACACACTTTCACTAATACCACAAATTTCAGTATCAAATCCCACTAAATGTAAAAAGAGGGCACTTCGCCCTCCTTACTTTCTTTTCTTTAAAGCCCACTATCACTATTTGCGAAGTTGCTCGCACTGCTGGTTTGCTACGCTGCAAGATGTCTTGCTTGCTGACTGACAAGATGTCTGACACTCACCGCAACCGCCATGATTTTCGCTTAATTTTCTTGTTGCAATAGTTACTATTCTTTTCATATATGTCCTCCTAATATGATTCCCAAAAGGTTACCTACAAATTTAAATTCTACATCCTTAATTTTAGCACTCTACATTGCCGTTTGTCAAGCACTAATGTCTTAGAACCGAACTCAAAAATGCCTTTAGTCTGTCGCTTTTAGGATTTTCGAAAATTTCAATAGGACTTCCTTCTTCTACAATAACTCCTGCGTCCATAAATATTACACGATCCGATACTTCCTTGGCAAATCCCATTTCATGTGTAACTACTACCATAGTTGTATGTTCTTTCGCCAAATTGCGCATTACATTTAACACTTCTCCTGTAATTTCAGGATCAAGTGCGCTGGTCGGTTCGTCAAACAGCATTATATCAGGATGCATTGCAAGTCCTCTAGCTATTGCGATTCTCTGTTTTTGTCCCCCCGAAAGCTGCGCCGGATAGGCATCTTCCTTGCCCGCGAGTCCTACCATTTCAAGTAGCTCCTTTGCTTCTGCAAGCGCCGTATCCTTTGGTACATTTTTCACCTTGACAGGTGCATAATATATGTTTTCCAGACATGTCATATGGGGAAACAAGTTGAAATGTTGAAAAATCATACCTGTGTCCGCATAAACATATTTCAGTTCTTTCTCGGACAGATATACCACTTTTCCGTTTTCTTCTTTTGCAAAGTTATTGCCGTTTAGTGTAATACTTCCTGCTGTAATTCTTTCAAGGCAGTTGATACAACGAAGCAATGTGCTTTTTCCCGAACCCGACGAACCTATAATCGCAACCGTTTCTCCTTTATCCACAGAAAAATCTACGCCTTTTAGAGCCTCAAAATTCCCGAAGCGTTTTTTGATTCCTCTCATTTCAAGTATTCTATCTGCCATGCGAAGCCTCCTTTGCCAATAAGCGGTGAATCAGCGGTTTTTTCTTGTCGTGATCCTGCACCTCGTGCTTCGAGTATTTGTATTCCAAAGCATCCGATATAACCGTAAGCACAAAAGTCATAGCAAGATACATAAGCGCAGCAAGTACAAACGCCGTTACATCTTGGTCTCTGTTCATGGCGCTGTTTGCAGCTTTCAAAAGTTCTGCAACCGATATCGAAAACGCCAGTGCAGTATCTTTCACCAAAACTATCGCTTCGTTAGAAATTGCAGGCATTATCCTCTTAATCGTTTGAGGCAATATTATTCCGAACATAGTCTGCGATTTGGAAAGTCCAAGCGATTTTGCCGCTTCGTATTGCCCTCTGTCTATACTTTCAATTCCGCCCCTGTATATTTCTGCAAAATACGCCGCATAGTTCAGCACAAATGTCAGTACCGAAGTTGCAAAAGCAGACAGCGCAATTCCCATACCTATCGGTATGAAAAAATAAAAGAAAAACAGTTGCAGCATCAGCGGTGTCCCTCGAAATATCCAAATATACAATTTTGAAATCCACCTGAACGGTGCAATCTTGCTAATGCTCGCAAGCGCGATTACAAGCCCGAGCGGAAGAGATAAAATCAATGTCAAGACAAAGAGCTTGGTTGTAACCCAAGCTCCGGACAACAAAGTAGGTAATATTACCTCTATATAATCCATTTTATCTGAAATCGCTACTGCAAAATCAGTCATCGTATCCCTCCGAAATTACAATATTTCTACCGAACCATTTATTGCTGATTTCTTCCGCTTTACCGCTTGCAATAGTCTTATCTATCGCTTCAGTTATCTTGGCAGCAACATCTTTGTCTTCTACTCTGCATCCTATTGCATAGCTGTCATCGGCAAATTTGTAATCACAAAGTACCATTTTTTCTTCAGGTTTCATTTTTGAATTTTTATATTCTCCCAAAACTTGGTCAACAACGATGCAATCGATTCTTCCTGCCTTCATATCCAAAATAGCTTCATCGTAGGTTTTGTATTCTGTAACATTTTTTTCAAACGCACTGTAATCAGGATTTGCTTTCATGGATTCAAGTGCAGACGAGTCGACTTGCGTAGCCACTTTGTAGTTTGCCAAATCCTTTGCACTTTCAACCTTTACAGTATCGTCTTTTGCCAATATGATTATGCTGTTGTCGAGATATTTATTTGTAAGTGCCATCTTCTTTTGACGCTCAGGTGTTGCCGACATACCGTTCCATATGCAGTCGATTCTCTTTGAAGCGAGCTCCATTTCCTTTGCATTCCAATCTATAGGATTGAATTTTATTTTGACACCGAGCTCTTCGCCGACAGCTTTAGCTAAATCTATGTCAAATCCGACAAGTTCTCCGGATTCATCCCTAAATCCCATAGGTGCGAATGTATCATCAAGTCCTACTATCAATTCTCCCTTATCTTCTATGTAGTCCCAACCTGTAAGTGCATTTCCATCTGTTTTCTGCGGATCACCGCATCCCGTGAATGCAAACATCGTTGCCAAAGCAAGCGCAAGTATCAAAATTAAACCAAATAACTTTTTCATTTTCTACCTCCATTTTTACTTTTGTATTTTATCGTTTTAAAGCGTTGTAGCAATAATACTATAAATCAAAATGTATGTCAAGGTTTTTATTCCTAAAATCTTTCCGTATTTTATCCCGTGGCACGCTGGTGCTATGCCTTGCATAAAAGGGAATAAGGCAAAAAATGCCTTGTTAAATTTCCAGATTTATTGTATACTTTTATCAATCAAAGTTAAAAAAGTTACCAAGCAATTGGAGCGAGGAGGAGTCATCTGATTTCGATTTTTTATGGTAGACATACAAAAGAAAAACCCGGAGTAGCTGCTCTGGGTTTTTCAATTAGGCTAATTGTCATTGACTCTATTTTTTTAACTTCTCATATATCTTTATAAATATACAAAAAGTTCCTAATAACATGAGAAATTTCAAAAATAATGCTCCAATAAAAAATATTAAACCTTCATCCATACATTTATTTCCATTCGCCTTCCCATGATTGTACAACTTTAACTTGTTTCTCTAGTTTATCTATATCAGAACACTTAACATTATTTATAAACTTATATGTTTTTGTATTGCTTATACCTGTAATTGAGTAATTTAATGTATATAAACAACTTAATGAAACTGACTCTCCTTTTTTTGCTTTATCCTTTATTTTTATAACCGCTCCTGCCGTTCCTTGTGCATCGCCACTTGAATTGACCCACGCCTCTCCATAACGAACAACAATACCATCTTCACTTAATGTATAATGATTTACTAAGGTTACTTCATAAAAAGATATTGGCAAACGAAATAGCTTACATTTTGCAGTAAATCTCCTATTTCCATAATCTTTCCAAAGAGTTTCTGCTTGATTACTCCTTGTTAAACTCATTCCTCCTTGAGCCTCTTTTACATCCTGAGCTTCAATTGTAGCATACCAACCATCTCCTAAATCTATTTTCTTATTAACATTTGAAAAATCAATATTATTTATTTCTCTCTCAAACATTAATAACTTTTCTTCAACCAATTTATAATCATTACTACTTTCATTTTCAGCTGCAAAAGAAAAACTCGCCATTGAAAAAACCATAACAAACCCTAAAAATAAACTAACAATTCTTTTCATAAAATCCTCCTTTATTATGCATAATATTAATTAACGATTCTAATTAT
>ERZ773197.664-NODE-664-length-26152-cov-4.552975_pt1 | contig 26152 bp, 45 predicted proteins | sample MGYA00580999_ERZ773197 | MGnify/ENA primary metagenome ERZ773197 (study PRJEB29015, sample SAMEA2738166) | human oral metagenome | biome: human oral; feature: human-associated habitat; material: saliva | place: China | collected 2185 ...
GTCACAACTAAACTTTAGAAACTGTGACACCACTTTTTCTTTCGGAAGTCTTACATTGCTTTCCGATTATTGCAGTTTGTATATCAAGCATAAAACAAGACTTCTGTCAACGGAACATGAGTTCGACTTAAAAAGAACACCAGTTCGCCCTTGTTTTTGCTCACTGTTCCGTCTGCGTTACGATGGTCGCCTGTCGTGCGACCAACTGATTTTTTGAAATACAAATCAGAAAGAGAGGGGATTGCCATGAAGTAGCATGTAACAATCAGACAGCTTATACCCAATAACCGTATATCAAACAAAAAAGGCTGTCCGATGAAACCCGAACAAAACTAATTCGAAAAAGCAACAGCTTTAGCCGCCAAATTCTATTTGGCGGCATTTCTTTACTTAATTTCTTGAGCCTTTCTTAATACACTTGAGATGTGCTCATAGTCATGATATACTTACAACGCTCGGAGTGACACTCATACACTACCCTCGAACCAATCAACTTGCCCGAGCATTTGTTGCAACCTGTTTCTTATATGTGAGAAAACGATCGCGTCAGCTTCCCCTGCCCGGTCGTTTTTTCATGTCCAAAAATAAAAAAAAGGAGTCTAACCACATGAAAACAACGCCGCTCTTCTTGATTGTCGGCAGAAGCGGAACCGGCAAGGACACGCTCGCGTCCTATCTTGAAAAGTTTTACGGACTTAAAAATGCCCTGACTTACACCACAAGACCGATGCGAACCGAGAACGAAAAAACCCACCACTTTGTTGACCGGCACACTTTTCATAAAATCAAAAACAAGCTTGCCGTTCGTGAATTTAAAGTGAACAACAAGCTTGAGTTTTACTGTACGACCCTTGATGACCTTTTGGATGCCGATCTTGTCATCATCGACACAACCGGCGCAAAGGAGTTATACGAAGCCGTGCATCACTTGCGCCCCGTGACGCTTGTTTATGTCACGGCAGACAAGAGAGAAAGATTAAACGCTCTCGATAAGCGCGGCGCAGACCCCGCTGATGTGATCTACAGAGATCATGTCGAAGATGAACTCTTTTACAAGTTCGAAACAGAAACCGTTCCGATCTTTCATGATGTAATCTGTGCAAAGAACAACTATACGGGTACTTATCCGGACGCAGTCGCACACGCAATCATGAAACACATGTTCTGAAAGGAGAAAAAAAATGGCAAACGCAGTACCGTATTTTACGATTTCCGACTTTTATAAGCCAGTGATTCTTTATAACGAGCCCTTCGACATGGACGGGGCACTCAATCAGGCGTACAATCCCGTGTCCGTGAAGATCGTTAAAGCATACGAGAAAGATGTTCCGTCCCTCACGGACTTAAGTGAAGATGAGTTGTACGCCTACTGGTACGGCTCTCTCGCAATCTCGCTCTTTGACGCTCTGAAAAATGAACTCAAGAAAGAGTCCGGCTTAAATCTCGCAATCAGCACGATTAAAAAGAACGAGAAGTTAGCCTCGCTTCTTGATATTCAGAATTTGGAGCATCCCGAACTGTGGATCAGCGACCTTAAGACTAAGAGAGGCAATGCACTGTTTGAGGACTTAAAAGACGCTTTACAGGGGATCGACTGCTATCTCGACCGTGAATCTAAGTGGGTTGTCTTATCTTACAAGAACATCCACGAAAGAAAGCTTGCCGAAACCCTGCTTCACTTTTTAAGAGACATGACCTATACCTTTACAAATATCCACATGAAGGTCTTTCTCGAAGAGTCTTTTTATGACAGTCTGACCTTCAACTTTCCGAGAGCGGGAGAATTTTATAACGAGCGTTCAATCGTGAGATTGAAGAACTGCATTTAACCGAAATTTGAAAGGAGAACAATATGTTTAGAAAAAAAATCGACACATCGGATCGCGAAGCAATGCTCTGCTTTCTGGAACAGCATCCGAAGTACCACCTGTATAACTCTTGGAATCTGGTAAAAGGTTTTTCCCAGTGCATCAAAATCCACACACTTGATGTGGACGAAAGAACAAAAGACAAATTTTACGATATGCTGTCTCTGGATGACGATTTTGAAATCCAAATGATCTTTGCCGATGTGTTTGACGATTTCAGGAACAATACCCCCGGCTATTCAATCCATGTAAACGGCAGAAATGACGGCTATCTTGTCTTACACGCTGACAACAATCAGATTTATCAGGATCAGCTAAACTGTCTTGACGATCTTGAAGACAGCGAACTTCGTGAACTTACGAACACAGTCACAAACTTTGACGAAGCGGCAGATACTTTGATTGAGTTCTTGTCTGAACTTGCAAGCGAGACAAAGGTTGTCGAAAAAGAAATCCTTGTTCCGAAGAAGATTCACGTCTTAAAGCGAATTGACGAAGATTAAAAAGGAGAATAATCATGGCAAATGTAAGTTGCGCATACGGAAAAATTGAATTCGAAAGCACATCACCTGAATATCTCACTATCTTTATACACTATTTTCAGAAAGTGAAATCAAAAGAATATTACGGAATAAGATTAAATACTGTTTACGGGCAAGACTTAGAAAAAGATAGGCGCGTGATTGAACGTTGCATGAAGAAAAATCTGACAATCTATTCGTTCAGCGATGACTTTGACGGCTCCGGCAAATACCGCCTCCGTAACAATTTCGACTTCTTCTTTAATTTGGAAAAATATAAAACAGAGATTAACGAGCTCACTGGTTCCAAATACGAAGACATGATAAAGAGCATGACGATCGAGCTTGATTATGTTGACGAAGAGGTAGGATGTGAACTCCTTGAAGAAGTAACTGCTACTCTTATCCCAAAAATCAAAACAGTGAATGGGGAGAGAGTTTGTTTCACAAAAGTCTTAGATTGCAACGTAACAGATTACGCTTATACAGCCGAGAATCTACAGCGTTTTGATTTTTACGAAGAGCCTTGTTCTTTAAATTACGTTTTAAAACATGTTGACTATTATTTCGACAAAAACGAAAACGAAGCGAGAAAAGTGCTGACAGACGCTATAGCTAAAAACCAGACGGAAAGCGAAACAGTCTTCCATTACCTCACAGACCTGATTGAATATTTCGATTTACCGCTTTAAGAAAGGACACGAATATGACTGATGTTTTTCTCTACTCTCTCACCAAAGCATATAACCGCTTAAGTCTCTTCCCGGAAAAACACGCAGAAATCGAAGATGATGACTTTATCCGCGATGTAAAAAACCCGAACGCCTTTGCGAAGCGCATCGTAAATCTCGTTGACGAACTCACAAACCTTTCGATGCGCCCGGAAGAGCATCTCATGATCGTAACTTTTAGTGGGATGATGATCCCGACCGGAGTGTTCGAAATCTCACATGGTACAAAGCATTCGACACTCTCCGCTATGGTACAGATCGTAACGAGAGCCCTACTTATCAACGCCGATGCAATCATTGTCTTACATAATCATCCCGGCGGCATCATCACAGAGTCTGAAACAGATGTTGAAACAGTCACGGCTTTAAAAGACTTTATTAAGCCGCTTGACTTACAAGTTTTTGACAGCATCATAGTCGGTGAGAAGTCTGGCTCTTCGACTTTTAATTCGTTTAGAGAAAGAGGTCTTTTATGAGTAAGCTAATGTGTGAATTGAGCCCTAGGCCGGAACAGCACCAGAAGTCGTTTTACGGCAAGGCTTTTATCATGATGGACGATAAGACTATGACAACTACGCTGTTCAGTTATGATACAAAGATCATGACAAAATATCAGGATGGACATTACGAGAGACATTACGATAACTGGACACAGACCACCGGAAAGCACATCAAAGCGTTTTCCGGTTTAAACAAAGCAGAATTCTTGAAACTCGACTATAAGGAGTAAAAAAATGTCTATAGATAAAAGAGGAACCGTTCTGCAAAAAGAAAATAGAGGTAAGTACACCCCGTTTCATTACTGGGCCGAGGGGTACAGACACAATACGATACATACCCTTGCGGATGACTGGGAACTAAGTCTCGAAGAAAACAAAAAGCTTGCTTTTGACCTCACAACCCTCGAAACCAAAATCTTTGATTTCTGGATAAATTGTTATTACAATTCAGAAGCAAATCTGCCGGAATATTATCTGGACGCAATCGTTCGGGAAATCGTTAGATTTGATTATGAGAGCCCGTATAGTTACGATCATCCTGTGCCCACCTATGCAATTTATTTTCCGAATTTAAGATGCCTCGGAAAAGAAATCGAAGAAAGACTCGACACTTGGGATAATGACACTAAGAGGCATGACTTAGAAGATTACGACACCGATTATCTATATCAGGATGATGGCTTTGGCGGTGGCCTTGAGGATGCAGAAGAATTGTTTTACAGGTATCAGTTATCCTACGAACAGCTTTTTGCGGTCAGAGATAACTTGACAGAAGCTTTTTTGAATTTCTTAGAAGAAACTTTGGAAGAGATTAACGATGAAACAGAGTTTTTAAATAACGAAGCAGACAATGACGAAGCAAGGAGCGCCCGCGAAAACATCAGAGAGTACAAAAATCAGATCGAACAGGAAATCTTAAAGCATTACGGCACAGACTTCCCGGAAGACTTTAAAAAAATGTACATCGGTATGCCGGACGATCTTAGAAACGAAATCATGTCAAACATTTACGGCGAAAACTGGAGGTACGAGGAATAAATGAGACAGCTTATCTTCAAAGACAAAGATCGCACCTACACAAGAATCAGTAAGGCCGCCGCAAAAAAGATATTCGAATCAGGCAGAGAAATTCTTCTCTGCCCTGTGCACCTGCGCCCCGGCGAGCCGTATCACCCCGAGTGCGTCATCAAAAAAGACGAACAAGACTTTGACACATATATCGCTATGTTCAAGTTCCATACAGCAAACAACGCAGAAACCGGTTTCTATCCGGCCTTCTATATCGAAACTTTAAATGAGGCACAATCATGAAATACGAATTTAAAATTTATAAAGACGGAGACTATCATCACAGTCTCGTACTGTTATCGAGCGGCTTTTCTGACAATCAGCCGATACCGGAATTAAACGAATTTATCGAAAAATACAGATACGGCATTTCAAACGAAACCGTTTTTATAACCGGTCAGAAGCTTACGGAACTTAAAACCCTGTTACAAGAAATCGAAGACAGACTGATCTCAAACTATAAGCCGTATGACCTACTCGCAAATCTCGATAAGACTAAAAGTTTCGGTGAAAATCACATTGATTTTATGTGGGCAAACCTTCTGGTATTCATGTCAAGCAAATTAAAAGCAGTAATTGAATATTATGACATCGACACAAAAGAGCCGGACTGTGCGTTTACCCTTAGTTTCAGCCCGGAGGAAAACTAAATGTCTTTAAGATACATACTTGAAATCAAAAATAAAAAAGACGGCGAGACACATTACATTCAAATATTCGGTAACAATCATCTAATTAACAAATTGCATGAATTTGCAGGAATAAAAATCCCGGAACCGTTTCTTGAAGAAATCCCGCCGTCCTTCAAAAAAGAATTAAACACGGATTCGTTACGAGAACTTTATATGTTCATTGACAATTATTGCAAAGATTTTGCAATGCGCGGTGGAACCGCTGACGGTATTTTCGACCCGTTCAATATTTCTGTTAGTCTCGATGTTTTTACAGAATTTAGTTCATGGGCCACGGTGTTTCAGTCAGCACAAATGTTCTACTGGTTGGTTAGATACAAGGTCATAACAAGAGAAAGCTTTGACATAAACCCGGACTACACAGTCACTTTTAGATACAGCTGATGCGTTTTCACGCAAAGAATGAACCTCAAAAAGGAGGTACATCATGGCAAAAGTATTCCTGACGGGCGACTTGCATTCCGACCCAAGAAGATTCGGTAAAAAGGCTTTTCAAGACTTAACAAAAAATGACCTTGTAGTCGTTCTCGGCGATTTCGGCCTCATGTTTGAAGTAACCGAATCCAAAACCGAAAAGTATTGGCTCGACTGGCTTGAAAGTAAGCCGTTCACGACACTCTTTCTGGACGGCAATCATGAGAATTTCGATCGCTTAAACGCACTCCCTGTGGAATCTCGCTTCGGCGGGCGGGTTCACATGTTAAGGCCCTCGGTTGTGCATCTCATGCGTGGCGAGGTCTATGACTTGAACGACTTCAAGACTTTCGTTTTCGGCGGCGCGCCGTCACATGATATCACCGGTTTTGCAACCAATGAGGAACTTTCTCATGACTATACTGCCGGAGTGCTTAAAAAAGACGATCCGAATTTCAAGAAAAAGAAAGACCGGCTTAAAAAGCAGAAAAAAGACTTTCGCATCGAACATGTAAACTGGTGGCGGGCAGAGTTCCCGTCAGACACAGAATTTGCTCACGGCCTCGCTACGCTTAAGGAGAACAACTTCTCTGTGGACTTGGTGTTGACACACGATGCGCCGGAAACCTATCGAAACGAACTTAACACCGATGTGCCACACTCGGCACTGAACGATTACTTTGAACAGATGAAAGCTAAGCTTACTTACAAGCACTGGTTCTTCGGTCACTATCATCGCGATACGATGCTAACAGACACCGATGGCTGTCTTTATGAGACAGTGCTTGAATTGACTTAACCAAGAAAGGAGTCCAAATGATTACAGCTTTGCATGAAGAGTACAAGCATTTTTACGATGCGGGTGATTACTGGATCGCTACGCTTCGTCACAACAGCGTAAGCCCCTTGCTTAGAGCATGGGGTTTACCGGAGTTTGAAATCTCAAGACAGGTTCGCGAAATGGACAAGTTCGAAAGACGCTTACTCGAAGTCTGGAAGTATCTGTACGACACAGCCGAGACAGAGAACAACAAGCGCCGGTACTTGAACGCGATCGTGACGGAACTTAGATGGCTCCGTGTTGACAGGTTTCACATCAACTGCTATCTGCCGCTTGTCCCGATCAAGAGCGAAATCATTGCCTGCATGGAAAACCCGCATAATTTTATCGCGATCGAAGACCCCGCGTTTTCGGGGCCCGAAACCGCCGCAAAGCTTTACGACTGGGGCTACGGCTTCGGAATCAACGATGCGACACTGGTTCTTTTCAACCTCGGTGCTACGATGTACGAAACAAAGATTTTGAGAAACCGCCTACGCGATCTCTTTCAGACGAATTGCATCGACAAGGTTTTAAGCGATGCGGCATCGCCCGGCGTGATGACTCCGACCGAACATGTGATAATCGCATCCGAGAGAATCTTCGAGGCCGCAAGAAAGAGACATCTACTCCCTTACGAACTGGATGAACTCATGTGGACCGGTCCCCTGCCGCGAGAGATGATTTCAAGAATCAAAGAAAAAGCAAAAGAAAAACTCATGAATGACTGGCACGAAGTCTTTGTTTTAGAGGGGTTAATAAATGGTTAATAAACTTATATCTTCCCCTGAAGTCTATATAATTCTTTTCTTTGCAATTATAGCCGGGTTGTTAATAGACACTGAATATCTGATGGCAAAGGGTGCACTGGAAGACAAAATTCCGATTCTGGCAAAGATTCTTTATATCGCGCTCTTACCGGCTAGTGTTGTTGCTTTTATCTTTATCTTTATAAAAGGATTCTAAAATGAATCTACTGATAGTAACTCTCTTTTTAATATGTGCGGTACCTTTCGCTTTCGGCGGGTTTAAAATAATACAAGGCAAATCAAACACTTCGTTTCCTGTGTGGATGCTTATCTTCATATTTGCCTTCATATTCGTACCGTTTTGTCTTAGTACTACAATTATACTCATACGATCTTTATAAATTGTCACCATTATGAAAGGAGTCTAACATGGACTTAAACGAACTTTCCAACGAAGAATTTTTTGAACTAATCGACTCGCTCTCTTATAATAGAAAGGACGAACTCTATCGTTACTTGTGGACTGATTATGTAAGAGAAGATGTGCGAGCGGTCTTTGAAGAGTACGATATTCCATACTTGTCAGACAATGACTTTGAGACTTTGATTGACGATTGTGCCAATCAGTTTGTCCACAACGGGTGGTACGACTGCAATACAGATTATTGGACGAACCTTGAAAGTCTGATTGACAGCCATTTGCGTCTTTTTAAACAAGAATCCAAGTGAGGTAATTACAAACACATGTTCATATATAAATTCTTTGGCGTCTTCATGTTAAGTTGGTTCGCCGCAATCTTCCTTAAAACGTTTTACGACATTCTAACCTTCGAAAAAGGCAAACCAAGTTCATTATCAGAATTCCCACCTACGTTAGTATATTTTTGTAAATACTCGCTAATTATAATGATAATCATTATACTAATGCCTTTTATCCGGCACTCCGGGGCACTGATTATAAAAAATCTTTCTAATTTGACAGACTATTTTCTAGACTAAAAAAAAGGAAACTCATTTATGAACCTGATGACAATGACTCTCATTTTGTTAAGCATGAAATATCCACTTATAATCAAAATATTTTTTGGCGCTATAGCCGGATATGCCATCGCAAAAGTTTTCATAAAGCTTTATGAAATTCTAACATTTAAAAAAGACAAACCAAACCCTATGACGCCGATCCCCGTTGAAGCCACTTTCATTTTCAAATACGCATTAATTGGCGGTATAGCAATTATGTTTATTATTTTTATCATGATACCGTTCACCACTTACATTGCGATACCGATTACAAAATCTTTCATCAACTTAATACAGTCATTATTCTAAGAAAAAAAGGAGGCCCACGATGGACACACAATACATTATGGAATACAGCCCGTTTGAACTCATGTATGAGGGCATCAGACACACCACGGTCGAAAAATACGCAAAGGATCGACAACTCAGTCTCACGACTGAACAAATCAAAACGCTGAAAGACAAACTTCTCGAAGAAGAAAATTGTGTTTATGATATGTGGCTTCGTAATCTCCCGCATTGTGCATACTTTAAAATAGGCGAAGAAGACAACGAGCCTCATGTATTTTATGACTCTGACTCAATCGAAAACGGATGGTATGTAGGAGCCGATGCGCTCACAACCATCACAAGAGATTTGATTCACAAAGTCGGCAACAGAAAAACGGCAAAAGAGTGCATCAAGTCCGAGATTTACCCGGCACTCACAGACTACACCGAAGAACTTTTGATCTTAATTGATGACTACGATTATAACGGCGTAGACTATGACGAAGGCAAGAAATCGGACGAAGCCGATACGCCTCTGATTCTCTTTGGCAACGGTTGGAGGCCGACTGATGTTGAAGACATTTTCTATCAGTGGCCGAACACCTTCGAGGCAACAGAAGACTTCGTGAGCGCACTGAAAGCCGAATATGTCGATTGGATCGAGAACAAAATCGCCGAAATGGAAGACGCTCTCGGCGAACTTGACAAACTCGACCCTGATTATCACACACAGTATGAAAAAATCGCTAACAACTGCGCAAAAGAGATCGCAAAAGATATGATCTACAATGCCGGTATGAACAAACGAAGATATCTCCACTATTTCAGAGATTACATGCAGGCACTTTGTACCGAAAACGGGCCGGACATGTGTAACCGGGTCTTACGAATTTTGTGTCAAAATATCAGATGATAAACAGAAAGCAGGCATCGCTATGAATACAGATTGCATCATGAGTTACAGTCCGTTCGAACTCATGTACTACGGAGTTCGGCACACCACGGTCGATAAGTATGTCGAAGATCAGAACTTAACGACCGAGCAGATCGAAACATTAAAAGAAAAGCTTCTCATAGAAGAAAACCGCGTTTACGATTACTGGCTTCAAAATCTGCCGCATTTCGCTGTCTTCGTATCGGACAAGAAAGACGATAAGCTTCACCTGTCCTACAATCAGTACGCAAGTAGCGATAATCGTTTCGGTGCGGATGCACTTACAACGATCGCACGCGACTTAATCGAAAAAGTAGGAAACCCCATAGAGACACTTGACCTCAAAGTGTTTCCGGTTTTACGGGGCTACACCGAAAAACTCAAACTCTTGATTCGAGACTTCGATGAGTATGCGTATGATTACGACAAAGTAAAGGTTGTCGAATCTGACTCAGAAGACCCGGAAGAAGAACCGGAACCGAGAGAAAGAACGCTCTTTGACCTCGGCTATCGGGCAACCCTTTCAGCCGCAACCGATCTTTTCTGGAAGCATCCGATGAGTTTTGAAGAACTTAGAGAGATCATGACGGGACTCGATCGACAGTACATTGCGTGGCTTAGAACAGAGATTTTCAAGATGAACTTCGAGATCGGTAAACTCGACAAAAACGCTCCTGATTACGAAGCAAAGTCAAAGAGAATCGTTACCCTTTGCACGCATGAGATCGCTTGCAGTCTGTTCTTCTCAAATCTGAAAGACCCGAAGTACCGTAAGCAGATCGAGAAATACAAAGAGATTCTTTCAGTCGAGTGCGACTGCGCTGACTTATGGGACAAAGTTACAGAACTCATAAACACAGGGAATCTCTGGGAAATCTTAAACGGAATCTGGCAGAATAAAGACTGAAACAAAAAAAAGCAAGGCCACATCTCTGTGACCTTGTTTTTTTTATTTTACCCATCTTCCGTTCGAGTCAATCACAAAGCTATCGACCGTGCAATCATGCGCCATGCGTCCGTCCGGCAGGAAATAGTACCAACTGCCGTTAATCTTGTACCAACCGATTGCCGCGCTACCATCGGCATTTAAGTAATACCAGTCATTACCCTGATACGACCACATGTTCTGAACCAGTGCACCTTCAAGCGATCCGCTATCCGTGAGATAATAAAGCTTACCGTCAACTCTAACCCATCCGCTTAACATCGCACCGCTCGAATCAGACAGGAACCAACGACCGTTCACTTTGTACCATCCGGTCTGCATGATACCGTTTGCATCGAAATAGTACCAAGTGGAACCAATCTTCTCAAAGCCGTTACGCTTATACGCGCCGTCCGGGTAACGATAAAGCCACTGATTACCGCGCTGAATCCATCCGGCCTCGACTGCACCAGTCGTAAAATTCTGCGAATTGTCGCGAATCTGCCGATACGAACCGTCACGGTTTTTAACTCTCACATGGACACTATCTGATGCCGTCCACTCGGACTTCTGCCCATTCGCTTCTCTTCGAACCTTCAAGCGATACCGACCGCTCTCGGTCACATACGGTGTCAAATCGACTTCGTTATCGTTAACGAAGCCGTTATACATGACCTTGCCGCCGTGCAGGAGCGTCACCTCATATCTCTCGTCATCGTCACCAGACCAAGTTCCGATAAGCTGTCCGTCATCGGCATCGAGATCAACATCGGTGACAAGTTCTGCCTTTGTCTTAATGTCATCGAGATCGATATGAAGCATCAGCTTCCCGTTCGAGACTTCGGCATAGCGAAGTTCCGCTCCCTTGATGCTCACATTCCGCTGTGAATAACTCTGATTAAAATCAGAGCCGTTCGTGGCCTTTAAGGTGAGCGTGAGTCCAATATCGTCACCTTTTTCGATCGGACTCGACCCCGAAAGCGACACATCGTCAATAAAATAATCGGCGCTTTCCGGGACATACGCCTTTAAGTCAAAGTCCGACCCGTCTTTCGTGAGCCGCATCTTAACATCCGAGAGATTCGTCCCGTCCGTTAAGTTCTGCTTCACCGTGACCTTTACATTGTGTACGGTAGAGGCAAAAGCAGTAAACGGCATCGCGAGTAAAAAGCCTGCTGTGAGAAGCATCGTTTTAAGTTTCATGCTGACACCACCCTTTCTATAGGTTATGATTTGTTTAAATCATATCATGATTATAAGAATTTTTCAACAGGCACAAGCTTGTGCCGGTTGTAACTTTGAATTTAACCTTGAAAGGAGAACAGAAACATGAATAAAGACTACTTGCTTAGACAGATTGCGCTTCAGAGAAAGTATGAGAAGGATTGCCTTCCCGGAAAGCCGGTAAAGCAAGTTAATTTGAGTGGTGAAGACTTTTCCGGAATGGACTTATCAAACCTCAACTTTTCGAATATGGATTTAAACGGTTGCAACTTTCGTAACTGCATCGTAAATCATGTCCGATTTGAGAACACAAATTTGTCCGATGCAGATTTTTGCTTTTCTTTGTTCGTGCATGTGACCTTTAAGAAAGCACGGGCTTCATGCGTAAACTTTTCGTATAGCTTTTTATATGACATTGCAATCATTGATTCAGAGTTCGATGGGGCAAGCTTTTCTAACACAACAATTCATAGTTGTTCTGTCACGAGATCTGATTTTATCAGTACAAGTTACAAAGAATGCCGTATTTTCAGCACGGACTTCGACCGCACGGAATTGACCGATTCCAAATTTAAGAATGTGACCCTGTTGGATGTAAACTTTACTTTAACAGATTTTGACTATGCGCTTATTGAGAATTGCATCTTCACGACTGTTTCATTCAGAGAAGAATTTGCATCCGATACAACAAGCACCGAGTTCGTAAAAACACAGTTCTTTCATTGTGACTTTTCGGGAACCAAACTTACAACGACTGATTTCGACAGTTGTTTCTTTGATGAAGATTGCATCAAGTGAGGTCACATCATGTACAAAACAGAAGAAATCGCGGCCTATGTTATCAAGACAACCGAATGGATGAGTAACTTTAAACTCCAGAGTGTCTTATATTTCGTACAGGCAGAGTTCTTGGTCGTAAAAGGTCGCCCATGCTTTGACGATCCAATCGAAGCATGGGACTTTGGCCCTGTTATTCCAAATGTGTACCGGCAATACGCGATCTATGGTGGCATGATGATCTTAGAAGCAAAAGCCCCGATGCCACATTTAACAAGAGAAGATCAGGAACTCATTGACAGCATCGTAAAAGAATGTGAGAAATACGGCACAACGGAACTGATAGGGATTACAACAAAGCAGACACCTTGGAAAAACGCTTACAGAAATTTTGGATGTCACAACACGCTTTCCAATATGGATATTTACGAATTTTTTAAATAAACTCATAAACCGACTACCCGGAAAAAGTCTGGGCAATCTTTTACAATAAGGAGACAAAACACATGAAGCGTGTCAAAATCACACCGGAGATTTTCGAAAACAAACTTAAGTTTTATCAGAACATGAGTGTGTCAACAGAAGCGGGAAACCCGTTTGATTTTAAAAATATAGATGTTAACCACGCAGAAGTGAAAGGCGTTTGCTTCAGAAATTGCGATTTTAGCAACGCACTCTTTTCAAACGCATCTTTCACAGATGTAACCTTTATTGATTGCGACCTGACAGGAGTTAAGTTTAGCAGTTCCGAACTTGCAAACATTCGTATCGTCAGAGGTTCGCTTGACAATGCACAGTTCAAAGGGTCAACGATCTATGCTCTGGGGATACAGTATTCCAAGATTCAAAACACACGCTTCGATGGTTGCCGGATCGGTACTTTACGCATCGCCGAAACAAAGAATTACGGAAGACTTCGGATAAATGACTGTAAAATCGAATACCTCGACCTCGGCGGCTCTGCACCGTTTGAGGTGAGTTATCTGTTCTTGAGTATGACAAACACCGACATTTATATGTTCTACGCAAAGCGCGTGTCAGTGAAACTGGACAACCCGACAAACTTGGCTATCGGCACGCTTGAGCCGCATCAGGCAAGCTTCTATCCCGAAAAAGCCGTAGAAGTTTTATATAGCATGACCGATACGATTCTGCCGGACACACACTAAGGAGTCATAAGCCATGAAAAGAAACAGTATCATCATCGAGGAACTTGAAAGAAAGGTTAACCGTTATCGGAACATGAGCACTTCGTTCGATAGAGAAGACCCGTTTGACTTTAAGAATCTGGAGATCGCGCTCGCTGAAATTAACAACATCTGTTTTAGAAACTGTGATTTCAGCAACACACTCTTTCAGAACGCATTCCTTACAGGTGTAACCTTCATGAACTGCAATCTGACAAACGCGAGCTTCATAGACTCTGAACTCGCTGATATTAGAATCATCAACAGTCCGATTCCCGGAGTACAGTTTAAAGATTCTGACATTGAATCCATCGCGATTCAGAATTCCGAGATTTCGGAAACAGACTTTGACAACTGCGAAATCTACGCGCTTTACATCACCGGCACAATTGACCGGGCAAAGTTTTCAATGAGTAATTGCAATATCAGAGTCGCCAAACTAAGTGGCTATGTATCGGCTAACTTTCCGAATACCCATTTTGATACCCTGCTCACAAAACATGCGGAAATCAAACTGAAAGAGACAACGGCCCTAAGTATCGACTCTCTGAAGCCTTATCACACGAATTTCTACCCGGAGACTAAGGTGAAACAGCTAAAAACCGTGTCAGGAGAAATTCAGCCGGACACATACGAGACAAGATCAATCACGAATCGTCCCACATTCTACGGGTATTCTAAAAATTAAAGGAGGCAAATCATGTACAAAAACGATATTACATCCGAAGCGCTTAAAGAAAAGATTCAGTTTTATAAAAACATGAGCGATTCGGAAAACCCGGAAGACCCATTTGACTTTAGAGACTTGCTGATTACATTTGCTGAAATAAAAGACATTTGTTTTCGAAACTGTGATTTCAACGGCGCGACTTTCATAAATACATCCATCAAAGATGTGACCTTTATTAATTGTAATCTTGAAAACGCAAGGTTCAGTAACTCTGACTTAACCGATGTGAAAATCATCAGAGGTTCGATTGCCGATGCACGCTTTATAAATTCCAAGATCGGATATATCACAATTCAGTTCGCCGAGGTTTCGAAAACACGCTTTGACGACTGTAACATTTACGCTCTTCGCATGGAAAGCACAAATTCGTGGGCAAGATTTCTGATGACGAACTGTAAAGTCAGAATCGTCACTTTAATCGGCTCTGTATCGGCTGAATTGCCGTGTACAAGTTTCGATACACTTCATGTAAAGAACGCAATCGTTAATTTGGAAAACACAGACGGTCTTAGCATCAACATCTTGAGCCCCTATAACGCAACCTTCCTACCGAAAAGTCAGGTAAAAGTTCTAAAAAGGGTGTCGAAAGTGATTCTGCCGGACGACTATGAAATGAACGCAATCACGAGCCGTTCCACATTTCACGGGTATTCTAAGCATTAAAACCATTTTTTAGGCACAAAAGTTGTGCCTAATTTTTTTCTGAAAAAACAAACCTCACAAAAAGGAGAACACAAACTATGAACATTTTGGACGCTGTTGACAACATGGTAATCGCAACCGGAAGACTTGCGGCTGACCCGCAGATTAAGGCAAACGCAGACGGAAGCCGCCGCGTCTACTTTACCCTGATGGTTGACGCAGGAACGAAGAATGAAAAGCCCGTCGCGTATGCGCACTCTTTCGAGGCCTTTCTCTCTAAGGATCAGAAGACCGATGCCTGCTACCCGTACATGAAGAAGGGCTCTCTTGTGAGAGTTGCCGCAGAGCACCGTTCCGCAAAATGGGTCGATAAGACCACGAACGAGAAGCGTTATAAGGAGTTCGACTTCGTTCTCGGTGTCAAGTTCCTTGAGTCTAAGGCAACGACCGAGGCGAGAGAGAAGCGCCGTACGGAGGGCGAGGTTAAGCCCGCAGAAATCCCGGATTCCTCTTCTGTGCACATGCCGGACGAGTCGATGATTCCCGATGCGGCCCATGCGACTGTACCGGGCGAAGCGCCGATCTTTGACTAAACCGCAATAAGCTTTTGCGCGCGCAAACCACAGATAAAACCTTGATGAAAGGCTCATTTGGCGTGAGAAAAGCTTATAATAAAAATGCCTGCCTAATGCATTATCGCACAGGCAGGCATTAAACTTCTATGTAAGGAGGAACAAGTATGAGGACTTTGCTTAACATCGTATCGCTACTGTTTATGTTACTCATGAGCGCACTGGTCGGCATTATCGGCTTACTCGGGCTCATCGTAACCTTTCCGATCTGGCTTCTGGATTTCACAGTTCACAAACTTTCGAGATAACAAAGGAGGACACCATGAAAGAGATTTACGCTTACGCAAGAACAGAGATGTTCAAAACGAACGGCTTTACCGCAATCGCGGTGAGTAACGGCGATAACGGTGAAGAAGCCGAAAAGACCTACGCCGGTGGAACGATTCATATCGGCAACATACACGCAAACGAATTGAGTGCTTTCTTAAACTTCGTTGAGTCCGTCACCGGAGAGTACGAGGAGCACTTGAATATCCACATTGTCGGAATCAGTCAGAAGTTAAAAACACTGCTTTCGAACACAGACAAGAGCAAAAATTCATTTCTGTTCGCTGACTATCTCGCATCGGGCGGTGACGGCTCAAATCCTCTAAACAAAGAAGTGGTCGTAAATTATGCCGCGCAGTGGCTTTCGTTTAACGAAGACCGGCAGTTCGTCACCTTCGTTTTTGATACGATCGAAGAGCCGCACATCGAAGCCCTTAAGAACAAACTCGATGAATCGTACTACAAGCACTTTCTCGGATTTCAGGCAAAGGTGATCGATGACCTCTGCGAAGAACTCGTAGAAGGGAGCAAGTCATGAAAGGAACGGTTTTAAACCCGCTTGACTCTGATGTGAAAGCAATCAGAATCAATGTCGCAACCTATGCCGGACGCAAAAGTGTAGTCGTTGTCATTACACATGACCTCGATAAAAACTATGCGACTAACAACGCTGTACCATTCGAGGCCTATCCGATCAAAGGGCTCAACTTAATTCCGACTGTCTATGTCGAAACCGGTGTCTATCTTGTGACCTTTTATCGACCGAGCGGCCCCGATGAAGATGCCGAGATTGATAGCTATATCCTGACGGCACTCGACCTCTTTTTGAAGCGCACATCTGACACTGTGACACATCACGGAGAATGCAATGTCTTAATCTCCGGTCTGATGCCGTCACTCATGGATTTGCTACTCCGCACTAACAAGAGATCATCAACGGATTTCATGGCGTACATCAACAAAGCCGGTATCACAAACTTCAGAGAAGTCTATACGATGCTAAACGCCTATGTAGACTTAATCAACCCGTATTTCACATACGCAAAGAGACTCATCCCGCCGTCAGCCGAAGAAATTGCTTGTGCAAACTTTCAGGCGGGACTCTATGCGGATTCCGATGCAGAGTTGATCGGCGGCAAAAACTAAAAAGGATAAGTTATGAGAAACAAATTCAGAAAGCATTGCTTATCTTGCGGAGCCCTTGTCGAACCCGGCGAGGGCTACTGCCGGAGAAACATAGACGAAATCCACACGGAAAGATACAAGAAGCGCTATTCCATGTGGATCGTCTTATGTAGAGACTGCTTAAAACAACACGGCGATGAGTTCGGTTTTGACCCGAATTTGACCGAATACGAGTTCTAAAAGGAGTTTACAGCATGAGAGCCTTTGCAAACATAGAGCCTGTTGAAAGCACGGAAAAATTTTGGAGAACATTCTTTTCACCGATAGGGTGTTTTAGAATCGTTCGCGTCACAAAAGATTTCACAAATGAGAAAATCAAAAAACTTATAAAAGATTACGCCCCTGAAAACGCAAAGTATGTGTGTCAGATACCTAACACAACAGTCGAAGACATTTACGCGGGGACAATCGAAGCGATCTGTAAAGACCCTGAAACCACCGTTGTGATCGACTTTACGAATCTGAAAGAAGAAGACTTTCGTAACGATAATATGTCTCTCTTTCAAGATCGACTCGGAAGTATAATCTATAGGCACAGATGCACACCGATCAGAGTCATCATCCCCGAGGGAGTATACTGGCGCGTATTCGGACACAATGACTTGCGGGAATATTGGAATGTCGTTGCCTATGTGTGCTTAAAAGGCGTAAAAGGGGCCTTCTGTGCTTAGACAGCATAAAGAGAAACTAAGACCGGCGCTTTTGCCGGTCTTTTTTATTTCAAAATTGGGTTCCCCAATCAAAAGCATCAGAAATTGAAAGGAGATGTATCATGATTACTTTTACTTCTATTCAGGATTTCTCTTCCGGTCGCTTATCCACAGAAGAGTTTGATTCGGTCTATCTGATCGTGAGGTCGGCAAAGAACGCCGCTTGGCTTTTGCAGAAACCCAATGTCTATCAGGTAAAAAGTTTAAGCCCAAGCGTCGAACTTTTAAGTTCGTGGCTCAGATGGGATCGAAGCAAAAATCACTCATACGATGAGAAGCTTGTGCATTTTGTGAAGTTCTATGCACCAAACTTCATCAAAGAGATGAGGGAGAGAATCGGTGCAATGATTATGTTAAACATATTAAGGGATAAAGCCAATAAGAATATCGCACTTGTCTGCTTCTGTCAGAACGAAGAACTCTGCCATAGAAGCATCATAGCGGCAATCTGCGCATACAACGGCTTGCCAATTAAAACCGAGAACGATGTGAGTATCTATCTGGATCGCTATCTCAAAAGAAAGGATTGATTATGAAGAGCAAGAAACTGAAACTCACTTCTGACAAGGACAACAAGTTCGTTTTCGAAAACGGATGGATTTTGAATACAGAAGTGACCTTGGTTGTATCAAACCCGGATAAACCCGCAACCGTCATTCTCTACGGTGAATTCTTTGATATTCGTTACTCTAAGTTTAGAGTCGTGACGGCAGACGGCTCGCCTTGTGATACACCGATTTGTGTCGAGCGATTTATCGGCCTAATCGGTTCAGAGTTTAACGGCACGCTCTCGGTTTCAAATAGAATTTTTATCAGAGAGGAATCGAGGGTGAAGAGACTGGATGCACATGAGAATTGCAGTCTCACGATTGAACCCGGAACAGTCGAGTCGTTTCATGACTATAGATGCCTTGACAGCCACATGAACTTCTCTTCTTATGCAGAGTTCGTAAACTATGTGAAAATAATTGACTCTATGAAGTTCAAAGAAGTTCCGGTACTCTATCACAACGAACAGCCCTTTAGTGAATATTATCGTATGCTCAACAGATATATGCGGCTACTGGAGCAAAAGCAGAAAGTGCGCCTTAGATTCGGCACAAAGATTGACACGACTTCCGATCAAAAGCCGTACAAGCGCTACACTTTAGAATCAGATGAATACGGTCAGGTTTTCGTAGAGGCTAAGTTTCTTGAAAACCGGGAAGATAAAAAAGAAAGGCTACTCCTCATTCGAAACATAACGGAAGAGTACCCTACGACCATCATTGTCAGAAATTGTGAGGCCGAAAGAATCCGTATCGAAAATGTCCGTATCACTTTATCATCCGCCCCGTTCGAAACCGCAACAATCACATTCGAAAACCCGCCGAACCTGATTACGATCATCGATTCGACTCTGCCTAATATTCTGGCCGAAAACGCAGAAATTAACATCGTTGATTCAAAAGTCGGTATATTAAAGCTTAAAAAGTTGGCGCACTTAGACTACTTATATAACAGCGAAGTTGCCGGAATCAAGAGCACAATCTAAATAACAAAGGAGTCCAAAAATGGCTAAATTTTACGCAGTCCGTAAGGGCTTTAACACAGGTATCTACACAAACTGGGCCGAGGCTGAAAAGAATGTAAAGGGCTTTTCTAATGCAGAGTTTGCTAAGTTTTCAACACTGGCTGATGCTTGTGCCTTCATGGAAAACACCGTGACGAAAGACGAGGCTAAGACGATGGCAGACGAAGCTGTAGCCGCCGCACAGAGCGAATCCGAACAGAACATCATTTCTGACCTGTTCTCGAAGTATTACACCGATTTAATCGCTTTCGTTGACGGAAGCTTTAATGTCTCGGATTCCAAAATCGGCTCCGGCATCGTTCTCTTATACCCAGACGGCACAATCAAGAAATTTAGCTTGACGATCGCCGCAGAAAGCGAAGAACTTATCGGTATGCGAAATGTGTCCGGTGAAATCATGGCGGCACACCGCGCCGCGATTTTCGCCAAAAACGAAAGAAAGAGTATCACCATCTTTCACGATTACGAAGGCGTTGCCAAGTGGGTAAACGGCGAATGGAAGGCCAAGAAACCCGAAACAAAGAAATATCGTGATGCGATGGCAGACCTCATGAAACGGATCGAAATCAAGTTCGTAAAGGTTCCGGCACACGCAGGCGTACACTTTAACGAACTTGCCGATCGGTTGGCAAAAGATGCGTGCAATCTCTAAAAACGAGGCGTTTGGATGGTACACAGGATAGAGCTCTCCGGCCCTCCTTCTTGTGTACCGGCCCGCCGAAACAAAAAGTTCAGAAAGGAAAACAAACCGTGAAAAAGCTGACGCTCACCTCTGATGAAGAGAACATCTTCTTTCTTGACTCAAAGCGAATCGTTGACACCGAGTTAACCCTTGTCGTATCAAACCCGGACGATGACGCAGATATTGAAATCGGCTACAGTCGTAACCTCATCATTGAGTCCTCTGTTATCAGAATTGTAACGGAGGACGGATCGACTCATGATTATCCGATATACTTTAACGGAGGCGCATTAGTTACAAACTCTGAAATTGAAGGTGCAATACAATTTGAAACAGGATACGTTGCAAATTCTAAAATCGAAGGGACTATAAAGTTCGAATAAAGAATGAGCCTCAAAACGATTACGAAAGGAGACACGAATCAAAGATATGAAACAGTTAAAACTCATCTCGAACGAGAAAAACGAATTTGTTTTCGATTACGGTGAAATCGTCCAAACCGAAGTAACCCTTGTTATGACAATCCCGAATCGTGATGCAAAAATGATTTTACATAACAGCAATTACTTTGGCATTAAATCCTCAATCATCAAAGTCGTAACAATGGACGGAACAACTTGCGACACGCCGATCCTGTGCGATGAACTTGTTATTTTGACTGATTCCATATTCGAGGGAACACTCTCGATGAAGAGTAACAGAATCATAACAAGAGGTGAAACAGATATAAAAAGGCTCAATTTGCGTAACGATGCGGCTTTTAGTTTGAATCCCGGCACGGTTCAGTCGTTTCACGATTATAGATATTATGATACGGGACGAACGATGCTGTACGCAGAATTTTGTGACTATGTGGATCGCTTGGAGAGCCTAAACTTTAAAAAGACACCGACACTCTACGGTATTCGAGCCCTGCACGAGTTTAGCAGATACATGGTTCTACTTGACAACAAGAAGACAGTGAATCTGCAAATTGGTTTTGACAACATTGCATGGATAGATAAAGAGCCGTCATCCGCAAAAAGATATACCTTAGAGGCAAATGAGTCCGGTCAAGCCTTTTTGAGTACCGATCTCTTCGGTGATTCGGATATTGTTCGGAACAAAACAATCTGGGTTCGAAAAAGCACGGAAGAATATCCTGTGACAATTATCGTCCAGAATCAAAAGAATCGGTCTAACAGATTCATCTTCGAAAATGTTATCTTTTTCGCAAGAAATACGACCATCAAATTCGAAAACCCGCCGGAAGAAATTACAGTCATCAATTCAATTCTATCAAACCTTCTGGCTGAAAACGCAAACCTTGCAATCGTTCATTCACAGATCAACACTCTGAAAATCAAAACAGATGCAAAACTGAAAAGATTTGAAAATAGCGAAATCGCCGGTATCGAAACCATGTTCTAAGAAAGGAGTTTACAATATGGCAAACTTGTCTACTGCATTTGGCACGATGACAATCAACGCACCGAACAAAAACATCTTGTTCGAAATTTTGAAAAATCATCGAGACGAAAAACAAGACAGCCAGTTTTACACAAGATACTATACCGATCTCGAAGAAATCGAAGAGTCGTTTTCAGATCAAGACCTTTTAAACTTTATCGAAGACGAGTGCGTAACTGCGAATCATCGTACAATCCTTGCACTTTCATTTAATGCAATCGGTCGATGGGAGTACGATAGCAACATCAGAAACTTTGTCTTACAAGACCTGACAAAAAATCTGCCGGATTCCTTATTTGTGTATCTGCCGCAATCCGATCAATACCTTACCGGCAGATTCGAATACCATGACGAAGAACCCGGATGCGGTGTCAACTGTGATGTTATCACAGAATACACTTATGACTTGAATACAAGAATCACGAAGACAAAGGACTTACTCTATCTCACTCACTAAGAAAGGAGGATGGTGCACATGGACATAGGCTCCGGCACAGGTTATCCGAGTGCCGCTTTGTCAAACTTTGCCCCGCACGCCTTTACGATAGATGGCGTAGAATGTGCCTCAATGGAAGGGTTCTTGCAATCACTAAAATTCGAGAACCCGGAAATGCAACGGCAAGTTTGCACCCTTGTCGGCAAGGCCGCAAAATTTAAGGGCAAAAAGAAAAAGTGGTTTAAGACCCAGACACTTTACTGGAACGGAAGAGCCATAAAGCGAGACTCTAACGAATATCAGGAACTCTTGGATCGCGCGTTTTACGCTCTTTCCAAAAACCAAAGCTTTAAGAAAGCCCTGCTCGCGACAAACGATGCAGTTCTCACACATTCGATCGGCAAGGCAAAGATTCAAGAAACGGTTCTCACAAGACAAGAGTTCTGCCGGAGACTGATGCGCTTACGATCAGAACTAAAAAACAATTAACAAGAAAGGATAAAAAACATGAAAGAATTTGCCATCACCGTCACGGAAACTTATCAGGACACTATGATGATCGAGGCTGAAACACTGGATGAAGCGTTAGCAATTGCCGAAGAAAGATGGGATGACAGCGGTATTGAACTTAATGGAAAGAACTTCTTCAGAGTAGAATTTTACGGTTAATAACCGAAAAGGAGAAAATTATGAAATTCGATGTAACCATTACAGAAACGCTTCAGAGAGTAGTCACAATCGAAGCTGACACGCCGGAAGAGGCAAAAGAAATCGCCGAAGATAGGTGGAGCGAAGGCTATATCGTTCTGGAGTCTGACGATTTCGTTGAGGCAGAATTTTCTTGCGATGACTAACACGCATTACCCCTCTTTCATGGAGGGGTAATTTTTTTATAATCTCTTCCCCTGTTAGTGCGCTTCCGCGCACAAGCTTATTTCATGAAGAAACACAGGCAAGCTTCATACCTGTGAACCATCCAAGAATAAAGGAGGAGATACAATGACCGCTTCAGTCGCAGTCAGCTTTGCTGTGCCCGCAGGAGAAACATATCATACGGAGAGATATAGCTTTCCGGTAAAAGAGGTGAACTTTAACTTTTACTACAGTCTCCGCGAAGAGATTAAGCGCGTGTTCAAGAATGTTTACAAAGGCGCAGACATTTTCGTAGCGAACTACAGCGACAATGTGCCGTCTGTCCCGTTTACGATCTTGGCAAGCGAGCGATAAAAAAGGAGGAAGAAAGAAACATGTACGAAACAATCGAAGTCGTATCTGTGCCGGTAGGTGAAGAGGCCGGGCCCGTTGAAATCGAAAATAGCCTCAATTCGTTACAAAACTATGTCGATGGGTATATCGAAGTTATCCATCCGTTTGATGACGAAGATGTAGTGATGATCCTGAACGAAGAAGGAAAGATTAACGGTCTTTCGCCGAACCGAGCGCTCGCCGATCCGGACGGCAATGTGTATGACATTATCGCCGGTGACTTTCTGATCGCAGGTGTTGATGACGAAGGAGAGTTTACGAGTCTTAATGAGGCGCAAATCAGAAAGTACACGAAGATGTTTGAACACCCGCAGAAATTCCTGCGCGGAGCCGGAGACACGATCATCATCGTGCCGTACAGAAAATAAACAAAAAAAACCAGGGCTTACGCCTTGGTTTTTTTTTTGTTTTCACCCTGTTAGCGTGCTCATGCACGCAAGTTTAATTTATGAAACAAAATCTTAACTCTTGAAAGGAGTCATAGCATGAAAAACATCGCCCTGTTAGAAGGGTTGCGGAAGGCGTTATCGTACCGGAGAAACGCCATAAAAACATATCTGCCGAAATATAAAACGAAAATCACAAACGACGGAAACTTATGTGTAAACGGAGTGATTTTTAACGAGGCGGAATTGGATGCCATGTATGTAGAAGGCACTTTCCAGTTACATTCCGGCGAAAAAGCGTTTCAGCACATCATTTCTTTTATCGAAGAAGAAGTTGACCGATCTTAAGTTATCAAAAATTTTGTCTCTTGAAAGGAGCCCGATTATGACTACCATTGAATTACTTAAAAAGTTGCAGGAAGCGCTGTTAGAAAGCGGTGCAGAACTTGACATAGAATATGACACAGAAATCATCGAAGACAAGCATCTTCGAGTAAACGGATTGACCTTCGAAGAGGATGCAATCTGGGCTTTATACTTAAGAAGCTTATCCGGTCTCGGTTCTGAAGCGTTGGCCTTTCAGAGAGTGCTTAGGTGTATACAGGACGAAGTGTACATGAACGAAGATTAAGACAGGGCTCATGCCTTGTCTTTTTTTTTAATTTTAATTCCGGTTCTGTAAGCGTGCTGACGCACGCAAGTTTAATTTATGAAACAAAATTCTGCCTCTTGAAAGGAGCCATATCATGTTAAACCTTAGTAAACTCAACCAGTACCTCCCGAAGGATCAGCCACTTGATAAGAACACCATCCTCGATCGGTATCGCGAGATGCTTGAGAAGTTGGAGCACATGTCAAAGATCGTTGAAGGACTGAAGAAAGATACCGAGAAGGAAATGAAAGAACTTGAAACCACCGAATTTTCCGATAAGAAGATTTCCCGCGCATACGAGTTCTTTGGATTCGCGGCTGAAATGTGCGATGACGAAAACTACGATGTAATGAAGACATACGACAAGTTCGATCGGGACTTAAAGAAGGAATTTCTTCCGTGCCGCAAGTTCGTTGAGAAAGTCAAGGAATATGCGGAACAGAGAGGTTTCTCGGTTAAGGAAACAGTTTATCCTCATCAGATTTCAACCACAGATCACATAGACATTATTATTGCAAAGGGTGATACAAGGGCATGGGCCGACATGAAGGAATCATACGAAAAGTGTGCACAGCGTATTCTTCCGCACCTTCATGACAAAACCGCAGAAGACCGCGCCTTCAGAGAAATTGCGGACGAACTTGAAAAAGCTTTCGAGGAAATTGAAGATTAAAAAAAGAGCCAGGGCTTACGCCTTGGCTCTTTTTTTGTTAGTGCGCTTACGCGCACAAGATTAACTCATGAAACAAAATCTCAACTCTTGAAAGGAGTCTCACATGAAGAACATGTTTATCACACTGGAGAGTAACTATAACGAGTCCACAAAGGACACGGCGGTCGCTACGAGATTTTATACCACGGGTGACAACGAAGCAAAGGACGATACCTTTGTTGAAGCAAAGACCGCCGCTCCGACCGCATCTCATGCAATTCTTACGGCAGAGTCGATGCTATTAACCAGAGTCATCGAGAACGCCGACAAGGATGCCTGCATCGTAGTGACCGGCGCGTCCGATCTCTTAAGCTTTATTGTGATGCACAGCGGAGAAACCGAGGCCGTTGACAGCTTCAAGAACGACCTTTTAAGAAACGGAGAGATCACCACGCTCTTCGCAGTAAACCGGCTCATGAAGGCACTGGCCGCGCATAGCGCAATCACGATGGGAAAGAAGTGCTTCATGAATATCCTGCAAAGCACTGTGTCCGATGAGATCATAGACAGCTTTTACGATGCAGACCTCTATGATAAGGCGCTGATTCTTGCAGGAAAAATGTTTTAAGAGCAGGGCGTGCTCACGCACGCCGAAAGAACTTATGAAGTATCTCCTCATCTTATAGTCTCCTAAAAGGGCTCGCCTCCCGAGTATCGGGCGCGTTTCACCAACGTAACTAAACGGTGCAACCGAGTGACAGCAAAAGCTGTCACTCATTTTTTTTTCGTCCCAAGCCATCCGGCTTGGGATATTTTTTTCTCGTAATAAAACGAGAGGGTGCACAGAACCCGTACAACCCTGTACTATTTTTTTGTCGCATAAAGGGATTTATATGACACAATCATGTACCATTCTGTACAAAAATGTGTCGCACATAGAGGCTATAAGGACACAATTCTGTACATCTTTGTACCGTTCTGTGTCGCATAAGAACACAATCGTGTACATTCATGTACATTCATGTACAATGCTGTACATTTCTGTACCGTTTTGTGTCGCATAAGAACACAATCATGTACATTCATGTACAATGCTGTACATTTCTGTACCGTTTTGTGTCGCATAAGAACACAATCATGTACATTCATGTACAATGCTGTACATTTCTGTACCGTTTTGTGTCGCATAA
>ERZ773197.671-NODE-671-length-26031-cov-16.310633_pt1 | contig 26031 bp, 19 predicted proteins | sample MGYA00580999_ERZ773197 | MGnify/ENA primary metagenome ERZ773197 (study PRJEB29015, sample SAMEA2738166) | human oral metagenome | biome: human oral; feature: human-associated habitat; material: saliva | place: China | collected 2185 ...
GAGAGTAGGTGGCCGCCTTCTTTTACAAGAGCCTTGAAGAGAAATCTTCAAGGCTCTTTTTTGTTGGTTGATTATTGATGGGTGTTGATGTTGTGTTGTGAGTGATGTTTATGGGCTAATGAGGCTAATAAAAGCAATGAGCCTTATATGGCTAATGAGCCTAATGGCGTAGGACTATAAGGTTAATGAGCCTAATAGTGTGGGGCTGATAAGGCTAATGGGGCTAATAGAATATGGCTAATTGGCCTAATAGTGTAGGGCTGATAAGGCTAATGGGCCTAATAGTGTAGGGCTGATAAGACAAATGAGCCTAATAGAGTAGGGCAGATAGGGCTAATGAGACTAATAACTAATAGGGCTGATAATATTGGGTAATGAGGATTATAAGTCTAATGTTATATGGCTGATAAGATTAATGGGATTATTAGGGTAACCACTGAATTATTGTGAGACGCATTGGTATATATTAATGCAATATAATGTATAATAGATTATATCACCAAAGTCCCTTTAGAATGGCTACAGGTTAGATTTACAGAAGTTTTTTGATGGGTAATTAGTTTTATTTAGTAAGTTATTAGGAGATGTCCTAAATATTTTCTCTAACATATTAAGAGGCACAAAAGGATGTTATTTATTTCGCTTTGGGTGACAGTGGTTAAGGTACGGCTGGCATGTAGAGGAGGTGATTTAGAGGGGACGTGGTGAGGGAATTAGAGTAGAGCAAGAGTGGGTAGAATGGAGTTAGAGAGGTATTTAGAGTGAAACTAGAGTTGGTATAATGGAATTAGAGAGGACTTTAGAGTGGAGCAAGAGTGGGTAGAATGGATATGAGAGTTATTTAGAGTGAAGCTATAGTGGGTAGAATGGATTTAGAGAGGATTCCAGAGTGTATTTAGAGGGAGCTTTAGAGTTGATTAAGAGGGAGATTTAGAGAGGATTTTGAGAGGTATTTGGAAGAAATTGGAAGGTTCTGATGGGAGTTAGAGAGAAGACGGCTATTAATCGTTTATTGTAATAGTTGAGAATCAAGTATATGGGGTGTTTGCTTGGTGAAAGAGCCGGATTATAATGGGTCAACATCAAAGTAAACTTGGAGAGCACCATATCTTTTATCCTTTAGAAGTTCGTGTATTGTATTATGGAGTGATTGACGGACACGGGCATAATCGATGCCTATCTCCAGTTTAAGCATGATTTTTCTTATACTTAAAGTTTTGACACGTGCCACAGCAGGTTTGTCAGGACCGAGGATACGGTCACCGAAAACCTCATGTAGTCTACTACCAAGTTCCAAACCAGCAGTATTTACTATATTCTCGTCTCTATGCTTTAAATAGACATAGATGAGTCGATAGAACGGAGGATAATGAAAATCACGCCTTTCGACCAGCAAATCGTTGTAGAAGGACTGATAATCATTATTTACAACCTGCCGTATAATTGGCAAGTCAGGGCTCTTTGTTTGCAGAATAACTAATCCCTGTTTCCCCTTCCTACCCGCACGTCCACTCACCTGGCTCATCATCATGAATGATTGTTCGTATGCTCGAAAGTCAGGGAAGTTCAACATCGAGTCTGCATTAAGGATACCTACGACCGAAACCTTATCAAAGTCAAGCCCCTTCGTAATCATCTGTGTGCCTATCAGAAGGTTACTTTTACCAGCAGAAAAATCGTTAATCAAACGTTCGTAAGCATTGCGTGTGCGTGTAGTATCAAGGTCCATTCGTGCAATGCGAGCCTCAGGAAAAATGAAGCTTATCTCGTCTTCAATCTTCTCCGTACCATACCCACGTCCTCGTATGTCTTCACTTTCACAACAAGGGCACACATCCGGCACCTTCATCGTGTATCCACAATAGTGACAAGACAGGTAGTTCATATTCTTATGATGCGTCAGAGACACATCACAATTCGGACATTTCGGTACCCAACCACACTGTCTACACTCCACCATCGGTGCAAACCCTCGTCGGTTTTGGAATAAGATAGCCTGTTCACCATGTCCCAAAGCTTCACGAACAGCAGAGAGTAGGCGAGGAGAGAAAGCCCCTTTCATTATCTTACGGCGGTATAGATCTTTTATATCTACGATTTCTATTTTCGGCAACTGTATGTCCTTATATCGACGAGTCAGTTCCACAAGTCCATATTTCCCTTGTTTTGCGTTGTAATAGCTTTCCATTGAAGGCGTAGCCGTCCCTAAGAGCGTTTTCGCCTCAGGATACATCTGTCCCAAGACAATAGCGGCCGAGCGAGCATGATAACGTGGAGCAGGGTCCTGTTGCTTGTAACTTTGGTCGTGTTCTTCGTCGATAATAATCAATCCAAGTCGATGAAATGGGAGAAAAATGGCACTTCTTGCACCCAAGATAACATTATATGGATTATCAGATAATTGTTTTTGCCATATTTCAACACGTTCCGCATCGCTGTATTTACTATGATAAATACCCAACTGATCGCCAAATACAGCCTTCAGACGTTCTGTAATCTGTATTGTAAGAGCAATTTCAGGCAAGAGATAAAGTACCTGCTTCTTCTCATTGATAGCCTTTTGAATAAGGTGAATATAGATTTCAGTCTTTCCCGAAGACGTCACTCCATGCAGTAAAGTCACTCTATGCCCCATCATCTGTATGAGAATCTGATTGTAAGCCTCAGTCTGTGCTTCGTTTAGAGGCTTCATATTCTCAGGACGGGAAGGACTACCATGATCTAATCGACCAACCTCTTTCTCGTAGGTGATAAGGATTTTTCTATCTAATAATGCACGAATGATACCGATAGAAGTGTGGGTAACGTTCATCAATTCCTCCCTTGTCACCTCACGAAACTCTGTTTGGGGCGAAATTTGGTCCATTTCATCGACACCAGCCAGCTGTAGATAAGCCATAAGAACATCCACTTGCTTGGTTGCACGCTTCATAGAGTCAATCACAAGCGTAAGTGCACGTTCATTACGAAAGTTTTCTGCCAGTCGGATATAAAGTTCTGTTCGTGGTCGATAACCATCTTGTTCCTTCAAACCCGATGGCAAAGCAGCCTTATAGACATCCCCGATAGGTGACATATAATAGTCTGCAATCCAATACCAAAGTTTCAGCTGCTGTGGAAGAAGCACCGGAGTAGCGTCTAATACCTCAAGAATGTCTTTATAAACAATCTTCTTTTCGCCATTTCCTATTCCTTTTTTAGTTGCAGGGGGAGTAATAGGATATTCAGCAACAATACCCACATATCGCTTACTCTTGCCTAATGGGACAATAACACGTACACCGACCTGTACCTTAGGAGCCAGTGCATCTGGTATCGTATAGGTGAACAAACCATCTAAAGGTAAGGGTAATATGATATTTGCGTATGTCATTAGCTTATTTTCTATCCAATATTCTGTTTATGTTATCCAAGAGAATGTGAAAAGCAGGCTGCATCATCGCCCCATGGTCGTGTCCTCCGAGTTCATATAGATAGCTCTCTTCGTGTCCACAGAGTTTCAACATCCGCCATAGGTAAGCATTTTCCTCATAACGACCGAATAGTTCCATGTTTCGTTCCCCGGTGATTAAGACCATTGGCGGAACCAAGTTACGAACCCAATAGAGTGGGGCATACTCATCAACAAGCGGTTGAAGTGCACCCCTTCCATGCATTTTTCGATAGGAAAAGTGGGAGATAGCCTGGCCACTGAACGGTATCAAGTCACGAATACTATCAGCATCAATCCCATACTTAGCCAACAGTGCCTTGTCCAAACCAACCATCATCGTCAGATATCCACCAGCAGAATGGCCTGTCACGAATATCTTCCGACAGTCTCCGTTGTATTCTTTCGCATGACGAAAAGCCCATGCTACGGCCTCGGCGGCATCATCCAAGCAGCTGTCAATCGTCACATTTGGTAGCAGTCGATAATTGACACCAATAACTACCAAGCCCTTCTTCTTCAGTTCGACAGGTATTCCCTTATGCCCCGAAGTTAGTCCACCGCCATGAAACCAGACTACAACCGGACAATTCTTCAACGTTTGTGGGTAATAGACATCAACTTTTAGACGTTCGCGAGCGTAAGAATCCGTCTTTACTGAGTAAGGAAGGTCATTCACTGTCATGTAATTTACATCAGAAGAGTTTTCCTGCGCCATTAATACCAATGATTGAGTAAGTAACAACACTGCGACGATTAAGAAGAACTTTATTCTATTCAGCATCATTCTATCAAGTATTTTAAGTCGGTCTGAATACAAATGTACAAAGAAAAAAAGAAAGAACGATAACTTTATAGAACAATAATATAAAAAAACAATATCATGTGATTTCGGTTAGCTAAGGTCACCTTGCGTCTCATCAAGTTTACGTTTAGGGAGAGATATGAGGAGAACACACACTTAATCGTCTATTGAAATGACAGGCGAATAGCAAGATTCTGACTCATGAACTTTCTCTTCTCGTGTGAAGCAATAGTTCATCTATGCTATGTGCATTAATCCCTCTATGTTTCAAAGCTGTTAGTTTGGTTATGAAAAATAATTACATTGTGGCAGTATGTGTTCCCTCAATATATGCGTATGATGTTTCTTAAAGTTGAATTCGTAACATTCAGTAAACCAACTTGTTATATATAGCATTAAAGAAGATGCTCTTCTTGCTTCAAGAAGGGCATCTTCTATATCCAAGAAGGGCATGTTCTCGATCGCTGAAAGGCGTTTTCTTGCCTCTTGTTCGGCCTCTCTTTGCATGGAGAGAAGAATGTTTAATGAAATATCTTTACATTGTCTGTTAGAACGTTCGTCGTCTTCTCCCCTTCTTATAAGTGTATCCTCACCAATCTGAGAATACTGTTCTCACTGGTGAGGATGCTCGCTTTGTATCTGTCGGACAGTTCCCTCTGTGCGTATTTGAGACGAGAAATGCTGATGTCCTTCGTTTTAGAAGAAATAAGCCACCCCCACCTGCCACGAGCTATTGCGGCTATCCTTCTTCTTAAAGGCAGAAGTAGCAGCATCGGTAGCCGTCTTCCAGGTAGCATGACCAGTCTTTCCACAGGCGATGTTATAGTTGGCACTCACCTGCAGGTGCTTAAATGCAGTAACACCAAAGCCAAGGTTAATACTGAAATTACTATTCTTTAAGGCGTAGGTACTACTCATGTTCCATTGATACTCTTTCTCTCCAATGTTGAAAGCGACTTGCGGACCACCAAAGAGGAATACACTTGCCATGCTGCCTAAGCCGATAGAGTATCGTGCATTCACTGGTATTGCAATCTGCTGTTGCTTAACAGTCTGCGTCATCGTGGCATAATCGAGTTTAGCAGAACGATAGTCGTATAGGACAGAAGCATCCATACCTAAGCCAACAACGGGTAGTGTGAATTTTACCGTTGGTCCAATGAACCAGCCAGCTTGGTTAGTTTTGTCAAAGACATCACTATCAAAGTAGAAATCACTTACATTTAATCCTGCTTTCACACCAAATTTCAATGGTTCGTCAGCCTGAATAGGGGTGGAGAAGATAAATGATAGGGCTAAGAAAGCCAATGAGATAATTTTCTTCATAACCTTAAGTGTTAAAGATAAAGAACTAAATTCACTCCTCATCATGCAAAGTTTATATGCTTACACATCTGAGAGAGGACCCGAAATAGTACTACTATTCGAGCATCTTTATACATAAACCCTATCAGAAAGAGTATTATTGCCCAATTAGAATTAATTAAGGTTGGTTCTATAAAATTCCTTTAATGATGTTTTAAGTATAACTCATTAAAGGCAGATTCCATCGAGGAATTTATAGAACCAACCTTAAGAAAAATTATTAATGACGCTCGCGGCGAACCGTGACACGTGCTGGTGAAGCAGCAGCACTACCATTAGAAGACGGGCGGCGAGAGCGTCTAACGCTGCTTGTAGTCGGACTTGTGCGACGTGAACGGCCCAATTTTCGTGGTGCATTCTCACCCTCCTTGGCGGCAGCAATACTATCAAGGCTATCACGTCGAGCAGGGTCACCATAGATGTTCTTCTCAAATTCAACCAATTCACGCTCTATCTTCTTCTGTTCAGCAGCCATCGCAGAGTCATTAGGGCAGTATTGTGCGAGTGTTCTACCCAGCATATTGGTTGTCTTGTAAATCTTTCCTTTATAGAGGTTCATCGTGAAATAATCGTCAACACTCATTGTTGCAGCGTTATTCAGATTACTTGTCATAATCGTTTGCTTAGCAAGGAAAGGAGCCAAGTCATCGTAACGAACCCAGAATAATGGGTATTTAACCTCCCCATCACCGAAGTCATCTTCACGATACATAATCGGACAGAGGGCAACAACCTTACGATGGAAGGTAGCTGTACCTTGGTCATAATAAGCACTCTCTTTGAGGTAGTAGCCCTTAACCTCACCTGATGGAATGTCGCTATTATCAAGTCGAATACCGTGATCGGTGCGTTCGTAGAAGATATGATAGTTATCGAGGAACTGCAAAGGTTTGATGCGTGCAGAGTCAGTAAATATCTCATTGCCATCCATTCGATAGTTATATGCCGCAATACCACCACGGTTAGGGCCACTCATCATCAACTTGAAGATGTAAGTAAAGAGATTCATTTGCGAGCCAACAGGTTCTGTTGGATAGTACAAACCCGCATTTGCATCCTCGGTAAGTTTGAGTTCACGATAGATATCGCGTCTCCAAACAACATCCTCTTGCATAGGAGCCGTTGTAGGGAAGGATATCTGCGCACGTGTTGTAATGGTGTTAGCAGGCGATTGGCGCTGTTGTTGATTACGACGTGCAGCAGGCTGTGCACTTACAGAGAGTGCCAAGCACGCTGTGCAGACTATGAGAAATATCTTTTTCATTGTTGTTTTGTTTGTTCTTTACTAAAAGCGAGGGGCAGACATAGTATGTGATGAGCCGTTATAGCAGCAGTGCTATCTAATAACTCGTCTACTTGTCAACTCGTCTACTTGTCAACTACTACCTCACAATAACCTCCATATTTCTGCCATTGAGCGTTCGAGTGGTACCATCAGGCCCATGAACGACAACATTAGTGATGTAGAAACGCTTGTTACGACTCAACTGTCGGAACTGTTCCTTCTGTTGAGCAGAGAACGAAGCACCGTTACTTGCTAATGGAACAGCGTTGCCCATGTTGTCAAAGAAGACTACACGGAAGCTGGTTACATTGAAAGGAATGTCAAGTAGACCATCATCAATAGCGGCTTGGATGCCTGATGCTGACATAAGGGCAGCCTTAGAGAGGGCTCCACTCTTAAATCTATCTGCGCCCATAGCTATATATGGCGATGGATCCGGCAATTTTCTTACTCGGAACTTATAATCTCCAATCTTCCTACCCTTGGCAGAAACGGCTATTGTCACAGGTTGACCTACGGTTGAAGGACGTGCAATAAAATGGCCGCCACCCCTTGCGACGAGTGTTCCTCCCGACATCGTTGCCTGCACATCACTCTGAGACGTGTTCGGAATACTGATGGTGATGGGGTTATCAAAGCCCGCATAGAGAACATTCATGAGGTCGGCTGCTATCGTGGCCATGCCATCGAATGGAGGAACCTTCTGCATTCCTTGTGGACTGATATACTCTTTAGGTTGCGGACCACCCGTTACCCAGTAGTCTTGTGAGAAGGTTCTACGCAATACATTACCAGTTAGGTCCTTAATAAGGATGTATCCGCTTAATGTATGCTTACCCGGTGCACCCGCCTTAACAGTAATCTGATTACCCTTGATAAGTTGTCCGTTGACATAGACCTGCGGTTGTTGTGTAGAGTCAACAGCCCCCATAAACATCTGTGCCGTCATGGTCTCGCCAGGATAAAGGCGTGTCTGACTTGGAACAACGAAAGCCTGTAGCTTGTTGACACGTAGGTCTTTCAAGCCAACATTGGCCACTAAGGTGTGTAAAACCTCTCCCTCGGCATAGCGAACATCGCTCTGTAGTTTCGAGAGGAGCGTTACGGCCGCCGCAACAGGCATGTTCTCGAACATATACTCCTCCCAATTCTTCCCCATGGAATGCTTTGGAACATCCGTAGAGAGGTTACTTGCGATGATTCTCTTTTGTCGTGGGTCTGTTACGAACTGTAGGATACGTGCTCGATAGTTGTTGATAGCCTCGTAGAGCTTGTGTCCCTGTCCGTTAGCAGGGTTCAGCATGATATAGCTGGCAGCCTCAATATTGTCTTTCCCTTCTATTTTCAAGGGGTCACCTTTCTCACCATCAGCCTCACGAACGATGGCTACTTTCAACGCTTGTGCATAATTATAGAGAGAGTCACTCATCTCTCTAACCGTTGATGCCATCACAAACCACTGTTTAACCTTTTGTGGGTTCTTGCGCATCATTTGGTCTATTTCGCCAAAGATAGCCTCGTTCTCCTTGGATGAATTTCCCGTTGTGCGATTAAGGCTCTCCTCAACAACGGAGAAGCCATTGAGTACCTCGGTGGAGATATTTAATGCCAACATAGCCATAAGGACGATATACATGAGGTTAATCATCTTCTGGCGAGGGGAAATCTTTCTCTTTTTAATAGCCATTAATTCTATTATTTGCAGTGAGAAGAGGGCTATAAAGCATTCTCTTCCCTACCATAATACATCGTTATAAGCTCTCAGAATTGGTCTGTTGAGCAGTCGCAGCCGGTGCTGCCACCCGCATATTGACCGTCATAGCTTCAATCATTCGGGCATAGATACTATTGAGTTGCTCAATTTGTTGAGCCATCTTACGGGTCTGCTCATTAATTTGGTCGATTGTACCAATCTGTTGGCTCGCACCCTTTAGTTGCATCTCATAAACCTTTGCAATACCCGTAAGCGTACGATTAAGGTTCTCCATCTCTTCGCTATCACGTGTCAGACGCTGGCTCTGGTCGTTCACCTTGCCTAACATCTCCGTCAGACTCTGCAGTGCAGAGACGTAGCTCGTCTGTGCCTCAACCATCTCAGGCGTCTGTTGTTGTGCGTCTGCGATAGCCTTACTCTGCTGGCCAACAACGGCAGCAGCGATGTCGCTGGCAGAAGGCATAGCCTGTTGAACACTCTGTGCAAGGTTCTCTGTGGCACTGTGTTGTACCTGTTTTGCAGCAGTAGGGCGTTCCACAGTACTCTCCTTATCCTCAAGATACTCCTCGGTGACGTGTGTTGGGAGATCACGACCATCGTCTGTCTTATCGAAAGGACGGTCGAAAGCAGATAGGAAGAACACGATAACCTCAGTACCCATGCCGAAGTAGAGCATAATATTAGCTCCTGGGAGGTGAGTAAGTTTGAATAAAGCTCCGAGAATAACCACCGAAGCACCCCAGCTATAGCCATAGTTGAGGAATGTTTGTCCTGGAACGCTATCCATCCACTTCTGTAGATGGTAAACAAAGTTGTATTTGCTGTACTGTGTCATTTATCTTCTCTTTTTCTTACTGCTTTTCTTATTCTCTTTAGCGGCCTCACTTGATGAGCTTGCAAGGCTACGAACACAACGGAAACCGATGTAGCTTCGAGGTTGGTTCTGGTATTCCCAAGTACGCCAAGCACTACGGATATAGCTCTCTGGGTCTTTCCAACTACCACCACGAACACTCTTCTTTTTCAGGCGATAAGGGTCTTCTTTGGCAGCTTTATAGTCCAATTGCGGGTTGAGATCATTCATCGCATCAACACCAGCCTCTGTATAGATAGTACTTGTCCACTCGGCAACGTTGCCTGCCATATCATATAGTCCATTAGAGTTTGCACCATAGATACCCACCTTACTCGTAATCAGGTTGCCATCTTTCGTGTAGTTTCCACGGTCTGGCTTAAAGTTAGCATAGAAGCAACCATTACCGTTCTTCACGTTTTTATTGTCCCAAGGGAATTCGTCTTGGTTCTTTCCTCGAGCCGCATACTCCCATTCAGCCTCTGTTGGAAGGCGATAACGCTGTACGTACCGAGCCTCTTTACCGAGTCCTTTAAGCAGGTATTCTGTTCGCCAAGCACAGAAGGCATTGGCCTGCTCCCACGTTACGCCGACAACAGGATAGTTGTTATAAGTAGGGTTACTAAAGTAGTTTCGGAGATAGATCTCATTGTCTGAGTTGCGGAAATCGTTCACCCAGCAAGTTGTATCAGGGTAGATATTGACAATATAGGTGTTGAGGAAATCCCAAGGACCCGTCAATGGGCGATTGATAGTCTCGTTATGAATAGTGCCATTCTCGTCGATATATGCCGTATCCTTTGATATCATCACCACCTCATTAGGGTCGACAGTGATGTCAGTATTCAAGTTACGCTCTTGTGGATTTAGGCGGTTACGACGCAAGGCAGCAGCCGTGTAGTCGTATATCTCATAGCGATAATTCAGTTGACGTGCGTCGATACTCTTCTCACCTGTGACAGGGTTCGTCACATAAAGGCTTTCGAACGCACGTTGCTCATCTTCGTTCGGCTTACGTGGGAGACGTTTGTTCCAGTCAAGATGAGGTGTGACAGGGTCGCCATTCTTATCTTCTGTAATCATATAAGTCTCATCACCACCGTATGCGGGGTCGGCTAAGCGTGTACGAATAATTGAGTCACGGACCCACTCAACGAACTGTTTATACTCGGAGTTGGTCACCTCTGTCTCGTCCATCCAGAACCCATCAACAGAGATATCCTTAACAGGAGTCTTCTTACCCCATAGGGAGTCCTGCTTTTCCAAACCCATTCTCAACCAGCCACGCTTGACAAGTGTCATGCCGTAAGGGGCTGGTTCGCGGAAGGGACGCCCTCCACCAACGCCAGTAACCTCACCGCCACGACCAGACGAAGCGGTTGACTTACCAGCGAAACAGCCTGTCAATGTTCCCAAGACGAGTGCACCAAGGCAAATGGCAACTATACTTTTCTTCATTTTCATTATATCTGTCTATAGAAATCTTACGCTTTTATGTTTGTTCCTCCCTTTCTTCTGCAGGTTGATATCAGTTTGATAGCTGACGAATAGTCCATGACTACCATTCTTGAAAGCTGCTGTCCCTGTGTACATCTCATAACTATAGCCCAGGTTGATACCATGGAAAGTACCGCCAATCATGGCTGTCACTGAGTTTGTTGGACTATAAGATACACCCCCATAGAGCACTTTCTTCTCATGTGTGTAGACCAGTCGAGCCGTGATGTCAGCCCGATAGTTCACACCGTCATACCGTGCCAAGACCGAAGTCGGTATTGTTAGAAACGGATTTCGTAGTTTAATATTGTATCCACCCGTTAAATAATATGTTCGATTTATCTGTAGTTCATTGGTCTCACCGAGTTCTACTAAGGGCGCATTGAGGTGCTGTACGGATGCACCAACATACCAATTCTTACGCATATAATAAACTCCAACTCCCAAGTCAAGGCTGTGCCCGCTTACTTCTCCCTGTGTTAAAGCTGGGTCGCTTGCCTCTTCTGGGTCTAACTTAGAGCCATCTAACTTCTCAAAAAGCATCCCTACCTGAACACCAGCAGCTAACATTCCCCCAAAAAGGTCCTTGCGAAAGGCGTATTGTCCTGCCACTCGCTGATGCACAAAGGCACCTAACTTATCGTTAAGTATCGAGAGTCCCACTCCATGATATTGTTTCATGAAATAGACAGGCATGTCAGCTCCTACGTAGAAAGTGTTTGGGTTGTGTTCATAACCAGCGAAGTCGAGTGCGTATGCACCCACAACATTCAGCTTATTATCCTTTCCTACAGTCGCAGGGTTGAACGATGGCTCCATTGCCCAGTAGTGACTATAAGACGGATCATACTGTGCCTTGACAGAGATAGCTGTCAGGCAGACAAGTGAAAATATGAATATGAAACGTTTAAACACGCTCTTATAACGCATCACAGGTTGGTTTATTGCCTTCTAAGCTATAAATATTAAGGGTGATTGATATAGACGTAAACGTATCTCTTTGCTGTGGAAGAATAAACATACGTGTGTTTTTCTATCTTCTTAATTGTATGAAGGAGTACATAGAGAACTGTTGTTTGTAATTATATTTCATAGGTACGGTTTGTGTAAACGCCCTTTTTGCTTCAAGAAGAGGCCTAACTATATTCAAGAACATGCCCTTCTTGCCTGTTGAAGACGCCCTTCTTCATCCTTACTAAGCCTCTTCTAAAATGGAGTTTACAACTATTTGATAACAAGAAGGTTATAAAGAGGAAAATAGCGAGAATGGGTCAATAAATAACTAAGTATAATAGTGGTTGTTTTGTAATGATATTTCTTATCTCAACAGCGTAAGTTTTCTTTCTAATAGAGCATGTGTTTGAGGCGAATAAAGGCCAGTAACACCTTCTATATATACACTACAGGGTGCATATACATCTTAGTTGGAGAAGTAATCTCGGCCTTTGCAGGCCACAACCTACAACAAAAAAGAGCTTGTACCAGTGTGATACAAACTCTTTCCTATTGTTTAATATTCGTCTTCATTCCACAAGAAATCGTCCTTTGAAGGGTAGTCAGGCCATATATCTTCGATACTATCGTAGACATCTCCTTCATCTTCAATCTCTTGAAGATTCTCAAGAACCTCAAGTGGTGCACCTGATCGCATTGCATAGTCAATCAGCTCATCTTTTGTTGCAGGCCATGGAGCATCTTCCAGCTTAGAGGCCAATTCCAGTGTCCAATACATATTCTTATTCTTTTACATATTTCTTAGTGCGTGCAAAAGTAACATTTATTTTCTTATCTGCAAGTATTTTCCCATGTTTTTTCGCCTTTCCTACTATTATTGTTCAAATATCGTGACAAAATGAAGAGGTAGTCTGATAATCTGTTGACAAACTCTAAGATTTCTGCCGGATATATTGTCATCTGGGAAAGAGTGACAATCCGACGCTCTGCACGGCGACAGACTGTGCGGCAAACATGGCTTTGTGCTGCCGAGAGGGTCCCTCCGGGTAGTATAAAGTGATGATGTGTAGGGAGTTGTGAAGCTATTTCGTCTATGTCGCCTTCTATCTTCTTAATCATTTCCTTTGTACTAACAATCGTCTTGACCTTGCATTCGGTATAGGCGAGTTCCGTCCCAATAACGAACAATTCTGCCTGTATCTCTTCTAATCGTTCCGTGAGTTTGTTATCATGGACAGGACTTTCTTTGGGCGTGTCTGACTGTAGCATAGCGATGAGTAACCCAATGTTTGCGTTGAGTTCGTCTAATGTTCCGTATGCTTCTATGCGTATATCGTCTTTTGGCAATCTACTGCCGTCGCACAAGGAAGTCTTGCCATTATCGCCAGTCTTTGTGTATATCTTCATGACAGTATTACATTTATAACGTTTCAGTGTGTAGGTTTAGAAGTTGACAACGTATGATTGCTTCACCATATCTCTATTAAGAAAAATCAATCCACAGTAATATAGGTCGAAGCTGATACCTGTGCGTGGGTCTGCAATGAGTTCTTGCCAATAGGCTGACGCCTCCTTATCTCGTTTGATGTTCTCTATAATGAGGATAGATGACGAGGGAAGGTGTTCTAACGACTTATCGATAATTGAGCGATAGTTCTCTATGAGGGGTACTCTCAGCATACTACCTTCCCCAACGTTAGCAAACAACTGCGAATAATCAGCTTCAGACATCTCACCAGTTAATTTCTTATACTGAGTCTTTTGGCAGCCAGCATCTACGTAAATCTTATAGCATGAGGATGTAGAGTGGCAATCAATAAAGGTATGAGGTTGTTGATAATTCGCCAAGCGGAAGTATAGTTTGCATAGCTTACGAGTCTTTTTGTCAATGCCATACACCTGCTTTTCAAGTTGTTCATACTTATAGTAAGGATATGGCTCATTCACCACATATCGTATAAAACGGTATGCCCAAGGCGACTGTACACCAAACCCTTTGGAACGGTGTGCACGTCTTAGCCAGACGATAGAACGCTTAATATAATATAGCATGATGAATAATTATAGGCAGCAAAGTTAACATTTTTTCCTCTATTACAGAAGGGTTTGAAATAAAAACGTAGTTTCTTAGTTATCAGAAACGCTTTTATTCGGTCCTTACAAATCGTCTCTGTTTTCTGTTTTGATGGCGTTTTGTAAAGCATCTGTTTATGATTAGTATGTGAGGGGAGGAAAAGAAATGAGGCAGCCGGAATCACTCCGACCACCTCACAATGGTATTAGTAATGAAAACGGTAGTTTTGTTGTGGCTTAGAAATCAATATCGAGTCCGACACCGAGCACCTTATTCGTACGGGTGAAGATGTCAGTATTTTTTGTTGCGAGTGTTTTTGGTTGTACGCTTATTGTACCGTCAGGCTGTGTCACCTGTTCTCTACCAATCGTAATAGCATCTTCGTAATTCTTTGTAAACTTAGAATAGTTTGTAAAGAAGTAAGCTACGTTGAGGTGAGCATTCTTGGCAACCTTTATCTTTGCACCAACACCGAAGCTGTAGCTACTTGTCACGAAGCTAAGGTCGGTCAGATACTTACCGTCACCAAGTCCGTAGAGTGTGCGTTGGCCGCCTGCGCTGACTGTTACAGATGGGTTGATGTCCCATTCAACACCAGCAAGGAACTCCTGTGTGTTGTGCTTAAGGAAACGCTGTTTGTTGTTGTCCATGCGAGCATCCTTGTCGAAATAGTGGTTATAACCAGCCATCACGCGAAGGTTCTTCAGTACTTCATACTGTGCACCGAGGGCCAGAATACCAGGAATATCGTTTGGTGTGTTCACACCATTCTCATACTTTTGAGTGTCATCACGCTTTGTGTTGTTCTCAATATTGAACTTTGTCGTAAACTCATAGCGTGCAGCAAAGTTCCACTTACCTGTGCGGTAGTCAATACCAAGGATAGGAGTGATACCCCATCCACGTTGAGAAACCTCTACATAGCGGTCTTTCACGAGTTCCTTACTACTGTTTAACTTATCAGCACCAGCACTGACCATCTTTGCACCAGCACTTGCTTGCTGTGCGCCAGCTGCATATTGGTTGGCAGCTGCTTGCAGTTGAGCTTTTGCTGTAGGGTCGGTAGCAGCGTTAGCCTGTGCTTGATAGGCATCAGCTTGGGTCTTTGCAGCCACAGCCTGAGCCTGTAGCGCAGCAGCCTTCTCGGTTAGCAGTTTTGCTTTTGAACCAAAATACTCGTAGAGGTTTTGACTGTTTCCATTTACGTCAGCCGAGATGTTGGTAATATTACCTTCGTATTTATTGTAGATATAATTAAATCTTGCACCACCAAAGACTGAGAGGTTCTCATTAATCTTATATGCAACACCTAACTGTAAACCGAAGTTATACTGATGGCCACTCATGTAGCTCTGCATACTATAGGATGTTGCGGGAGTCTCCTGTTGGCCAAGGAGTGTCGAGAAGGTAGGGAGCTGTTGGTTGATAAGTGCTGGGAGAATAGCTATCTGACGCTCGAAGCTTGGTAAACCCTCATTGAATGAAGCCTTACCACCACCACCAGTCAAACCAAAACCAGCTTGGAAGCTCCACTTGTCTTTGTTATATGCTACCTGAAAAGATGGGAGAATAGGTACAGAAGCCTTGCCCTCATAAAACTTACTGCCATCAGTTTTGTCACCACCATTGAGCGTAAAAGGATACTCGTAAGGGGTGTTAGCAAAAGCAGGTACGCTGAAAGCCGATGTTATCTGACGTGTCTGATATACGTTCTGGAAATTGAGAGAGAGGTGAAAACCTTGGTCGAGGAAGGCTACACCAGCAGGATTAAAATAGACACCATCGATACCAATTGCACCGACACGTGCAAAGTTACGGTTGAAAGCGATGTTCTGATTGGTGTTTGTGAGCAATCCTCCGGCTTGTGTTGATGTTGCCATTGCAAGCAATAGAGCGGCAAGAGCTGTCTTCTGATACTTCATCTTTTGAATAGTAAGTGTATATAAAACTTATATAATTTGGTTGCAAAGTTATGAATATTGTTCTAAATATCCAAATAAAAGCCTACTTTTTCTCATTATTAGTTAAAATGTGCAGTAAGATAAGAGGATGTAGAAAGTTGTTGTAGATGGACATTTCTTATATTATTATGTGTCTCAAATGAGGGGTGGGTAGGTGGATAAGATAGTATTGGTTTAGGCGTAATAGGACTGCTGAGCGTAATAAGGATGTTGGAATTAGGTGGTATGGTTGCTTTCTAATGAAGGATAGTGGTCTTGTTGGTACGGTAGGGTAGGGAGTTTAGGTATTGACAAGGCGAGAGCGTATGCAGAGCATTATTGGTGCATGTTATTTGTACGGGGCTAAAAAGTGGATTTTTAGGAAGAAGAAATCGAAAGGGAATAATAGTAAGGAGTTTTGTAAATGACAAAAGGGTAAGACAGTAGGAGGGTAAGGAAGAAATCCCAACCTTCATTACTGTTCTACCCTTTTCTCTTTTTCCTTCTCAGTTCCTTATACTTTCAGCTGTGGATACTGAATTCGTGTGTGATACATAGCCTTCAAACGCTCGATGAGTACAGACTTTGCAGCTGTGATGTCGCGGAAGGTGATAGGACAATCCGTAAATTTACCATCGGCAACTTGTCCGTCTATAAGCTGATTAACCAAGTTGCTGATGCTCTCTTCGGTGTATTCTTGTAGTGAACGAGAGGCAGCCTCGACGGTGTCGCTCATCATGAGGATAGCTTGCTCACGTGTGAAAGGGTTTGGACCAGGATAACGGAATTGGTCTTCATTGACCTCCTCGTCTGGGTGTTCGTTCTTATAATGTATATAGAAATATTTTGCGAGACCTGTACCATGATGCGTCGTGATAAACTCCTTAATCTCACGTGGGAGGTTATATTTCTCGGCAAGTTTAAGTCCTTCCGTCACATGGCTGATGATGATACGTGCACTCTCAAGGTCGTTTAGTTTGTCATGTGGGTTGATACCAGCTTGATTTTCAGTGAAGAAGGCTGGATTAAGCATCTTCCCGATGTCATGATAAAGAGCTCCCGTACGCACTAATTGACTCTTAGCGCCAATTCTACTTGCTATTTCAGTAGCGAGATTACCAACGGTGATAGAGTGTTGGAAGGTTCCTGGTGCCACCTCACTCAGTCTGCGCAAGAGCTCGTTATTCGTGTTTGATAACTCAAACATCGTTACTGTAGACACGAAACCGAAGGCTTTCTCGATGACCAACATCAGTGGATAGGTAAAGAGAAGGAAGAAACCATTCACAGCAAAGTGATAGTACATCGTGTGGTCGAGCTTTGACAAGTCGTCGGCCTGTATGAGTTGGAGTGCAAGATAGACAGCTGCCGACCCGATGGTCACGAGGAGTGCGGTAAGGAATATCTGAATTCTCTTTGATAGTTCGCGTAGGGAATAAATCGCAATGAGTCCTGCAACGATTTGTACGATAATAAACTCATACTGGTATTTAACGGCTACAGCACAGATAAGGACCATTGTGATATGTCCGATGAAAGCTGTTCGCGAGTCCATGAAGACACGGAAAAAAATAGGTGCCATGCTGAACGGCAGGATGTAAACACTTAGTATGTTATGTTCCATCATCAGAGATGTGAGGATAGGATAGACGACTATCATCACATAAAGGAGTGATATGGAGCGTGGCTTATTAAAGTAATCTTTTCTGAAGAGTGCCAAGTAGAGTGTGAAAAGGCAAATGAAGATTAAGACGTAGATGGTCTGTCCAAGGAAGGTAGATGTTATCTCGTCTTCAGTAGCCTTACGTTTCTCCATTGCTTGCTCAAAGGAGTTAAGCACACGATAGGTCTTTGCATCGACAATGTCACCTCGGTCGATGATGCGTTGACCCTCTAATACCATGCCTGAAGCCTGCGGAATAAGACTTAACATGTCGTTCATCTCCGTTTCACTACGGTCTTTGTCATAGACAAGGTTTGCTTCGATGTAGTCGTTCAGATTACATTGCTGAAGTACGGAACGCTTCGGACCTAACAGCGGGTCCATGAAAAGTTGTTCGTAAGCACCCAGTGTTGAGTAGGTCTTATTGATAGGTACACTGACAGCCTGCTTACCTGTAACGACACGGATAAGGTTGTTACTGTCCTTGGCAAGTGTGGAGTATTGTTGTGGATCAATGATTCCTGCCTCGTAAATCTCATGCAGACGGTGTGCAATAGCATCGACGTAGGCTTCTGATAAGCCAGGGATACCATTCTTATAAGCCTCACGGAACTGTTCAATCTTCTTTTGCTCGACAGTCTTATTGACGTTATAATAAGGTTGAAAATGTTTAGTAATGGAGTCTTTCTCAACCTTTAACGCTGCTTCAGTCTTAAAGATAGGAAAGTCGAACTTAGCAATCAACTGCCCATACATCCATGGTTTTCCCTCGTCATAATGGAAAAGTTTACCTTGCGTACGTGGTAAGAAAAGCACTATCAAAACGACGGCAACGATGACCAATGCCATTCTTGAGACCATATTGCGCCAGTAGGGACTGCTGATGTTTTTAAATCTTATCATCTTATTCTATTGTTATTATCTTGTTACATAAATGTTTGAATAACTTGACGTTTATCCTCTTACAACTTGCGAAAATACTAAAAATATAGCGTATAGTCAAAAAAAAACATTAATTTTGCAGGAAAAATAATATTTAAGACAATGGCAGAAAGAAATGTGAGAGTACGCTTTGCCCCAAGTCCTACGGGTCCTTTGCATATTGGTGGTGTGCGTACTGCTTTGTATAATTACCTTTTCGCTCGTCAACATGGCGGCAAATTAATCTTCCGTATAGAGGACACAGACTCTAATCGTTTCGTTCCTGGAGCAGAAGAGTATATCCTTGATTCTTTCGAATGGTTGGGGATTAAGTTTGACGAGGGTGTTAGCTTTGGTGGCGAACATGGTCCTTACCGTCAGAGCGAGCGCCGTGATATATATAAGAAATATGTCAATCAGCTCTTAGACGCTGGTAAAGCATACATTGCTTTCGATACGCCAGAGGAGTTGGATGCGAAGCGTAAGGAGATTGAGAATTTCCAATACGATGCGCACACACGTCTGCAGATGCGTAACTCTTTGACGATGTCTAAGGAGGAAGTTGAGAGTCTGATAGAGGATGGGCAGCAGTATGTTGTTCGTTTTAAGGTTGAGCCAGGCGAGGAAGTTCATATCAATGATATGATTCGTGGTGATGTCTGCATCAAGAGCGATATCCTTGATGATAAAGTCTTGTTCAAGAGCGCAGACGAATTACCAACTTATCACCTTGCAAACATCGTTGATGATCACTTGATGGAAATCTCTCACGTTATTCGTGGTGAGGAATGGTTACCAAGTGCACCGTTACATGTATTGCTTTATCGTGCCTTTGGTTGGGAAGATAGCATGCCACGTTTTGCCCATCTGCCTTTGTTGTTGAAGCCAGAGGGTAAGGGTAAGCTCAGTAAGCGTGATGGTGACCGCCTTGGTTTCCCTGTGTTCCCATTGGAGTGGCACGACCCTAAGACTGGTGAGATTAGTTCAGGCTATCGTGAGAGTGGTTATTTCCCAGAGGCTGTAGTTAATTTCTTGGCCTTGTTGGGCTGGAATCCGGGTACAGAACAGGAACTCTTCTCGCTTGAGGAGCTTGTTAACGCATTCGATATCACGAAGTGTTCAAAGAGCGGAGCTAAGTTTGACTATCAGAAGGGTATGTGGTTTAACCACGAATACATTCTCCGTAAGTCAGATGATGAGATAGCACAACTCTTTGCACCAATCGTAGCTAACAATGGTGTTGAGGCTACTATGGAGCAGGTGACACAGGTTGTACACATGATGAAAGACCGTGTTAGCTTCGTTAAGGAACTTTGGGAGCTTTGCTCTTTCTTCTTCATTGCACCAACAAGCTACGACGAGAAGACCGTTAAGAAGCGTTGGAAGGAGTATTCTGCACAGCAGATGAGCGAACTTGCTGAGGTGTTGGAAGGAATAGAAGATTTCAGTATTGAGGGTCAGGAACCTGTCGTAATGAAATGGGTAGAGGACAAAGGTTATAAGCTTGGAGATATTATGAATGCCTTCCGTCTCACCCTCGTAGGTATTGGTAAGGGTCCTGGAATGTTCGATATATCTGCCTTTCTTGGCAAAGAGGAGACCTTGAAGCGTATGCGCAAGGCCATCGAGGTGTTGGGATAAGCCTTCTGAAAGGCTAAATTAATTGAGCCGAGTATGTATAATATAATAATGTATGCCATGCAGCTTGGCATCGCTGTCGGTAGTCTTTTCAATGAAAAGCTACGTAAGATGTGGCGAGGTGAGCAGGAGGCAGTGAAGGTCTTACGTGAGAAAGTGGAGCCAGACGCTCAATATGTTTGGTTCCATGCAGCCTCATTGGGCGAGTTCGAGCAAGGACGACCATTGATAGAGCAAATACGGAAAGACTATCCGCAATACAAGATATTGCTTACCTTCTTTTCTCCTTCGGGTTACGAGGTAAGGAAAAATTATGAAGGAGCAGACATTATTACCTATCTACCAATAGATACGGTGGGCAATGCACGTAAGTTTCTACGTACAGTACGTCCTGTTATGGCCTTCTTCATTAAGTATGAGTTCTGGTATAATTACTTGCATATCCTGCAGTATCGTGGTGTTCCTGTCTATAGTGTGTCAAGCATTTTCCGTCCAGATCAGATCTTCTTTAAGTGGTATGGCAGTGGTTACGGTCGTGTCTTAAGATGTTTCAGTCGCTTCTTTGTACAGAATGAGGAGAGTAAGGAACTCTTGAATAAGATAGGAATCTCTGACGCTGTTGTTGTGGGTGATACTCGCTTCGACCGTGTTTTGCAAATCAAAGAGGCAAGTAAGCGGCTGCCATTGGTGGAGAATTTCGTCAATCGGGATGCTGCTGATAGTAGAAAAGTCTTCGTTGCAGGATCGTCATGGCAGCCTGATGAAGAAATCTTCCTTAAGTACTTTAATAAGCATAAAGACTGGAAACTCATCATAGCACCGCATGTTATAGGGGAAGATCATCTGAAGACAATCCTCTCACTGATTGAGGATAAAAAGGTAATACGCTACACGCAGGCAACTGAAGAGACTGTTGCTGATGCAGATGTGTTGATTATTGATTGTTTTGGATTGCTGTCATCCATCTATCATTATGGTGATGTAGCCTATGTGGGTGGTGGTTTTGGAGTAGGAATCCACAATGTTCTTGAGGCAGCAGTATGGGATATGCCAGTTCTTTTCGGTCCAAACAATAAGCATTTCGCAGAGGCACAAGGGCTCTTACGGGTTGGTGGAGGCTTTGAAATCTTCGATCTTGAAAGTTTCAGTCTGTTGATGAATCAGTTTGCTGAAGATGAAGAATACCGCAAGACATGTGGGGCTTTAGCGGGAGATTATGTCAAGAGTCTGGCTGGTGCAACAAATAAAGTTCTAAGCAACGTAAAGTTATGAAATATCAGATAACATGTGATAACTGTGGTACACAGTTTATCGTTGAGGCAGAAGAAGGACAGACCATCGAGTGTACTTGTCCTCATTGTCATGGTATCATGGAGGTGACTCTGCCATTGGTAAGCGCTGGTCTGCAATATGATCAGTCTGCTGGTATGACGCCGCAATCCCAGCAGTTACAGGCAGAAACGGCTAAGAAGGGTAATAATGCAATCCTTTGGGGTGTTGTGATTGGACTACTCTTACTGGCGGGAGGTGTAGGGGCTTATTATGCAATGGGGTCATCTTCGCCAGAGACCACGGTGAGTGATTCTATTCCTAACGATACTATTCCATACGAAACACCGGTCCAAGTAGAGGAGACTCCATCTGTTGATACGGTTGTTGCAGCACCTGAAGTGCCGAAACAAAAGGAAGAAGAACAGGTTGAAGAGAATCAGGAAGAGGATGAGGATACCTTATCTGCACATGCACATGATGAATAGCTTCAACAGTATATATAACGAATAAAATAGAAAAAGATAAATGGGAAAGATTATTTTGACTGGTGACCGCCCTACAGGTAAACTTCACTTGGGTCACTATGTAGGCTCTCTCCGCCGTCGTGTGGAACTTCAGAACCTCGGAGACTATGATAAGATGTTTGTCTTCATGGCAGACGTACAAGCGTTGACAGACAATGCCGACAACCCAGAGAAGATTCGACAGAATATTATTGAGGTAGCTTTAGATTATCTCTCTGCTGGCTTGAGTCCAGAGAAATGTACACTCTACATACAGAGTCAGATTCCTGAAATAGCCGAACTGACCACTTTCTTGATGAATCTTGTCAGCGTAAGCCGTGTTCAGCGTAACCCAACGGTGAAGACTGAGATTAAGATGCGCAACTTTGAAGCTAATATCCCAATGGGCTTCTTTGCTTATCCTGTGTCTCAGGCAGCTGACATTGCAGCCTTCAAGGCTACGACTGTGCCTGCAGGTGAGGACCAGGAGCCAATGTTGGAGTTAACTCGTGAACTTGTGCGTCGCTTCAATCAGATCTATGCACCAGTACTTGTTGAGCCTGCGATTATGTTGCCAGAGAACGCAACGGCACGTCGTTTGCCTGGTACGGACGGTAAGGAGAAGATGAGTAAGAGTCTTGGTAACTGTATCTATCTCTCTGACGACGCTGATACAGTATGGAAGAAGGTGAAGACAATGTACACTGACCCAACTCACTTGAATGTGTCTGACCCAGGTCATGTTGAGGGTAATGCTGTGTTTACTTACCTTGATGCCTTCTCAACCGATGAGGACTTCGCTGAATTCTGGCCAGAGTTCCAGAACCTTGATGAGCTGAAAGCGGCTTATACAGCTGGTGGTATCGGTGATATGAAGTGTAAGAAGTTGCTCAATAGTGTATTGAATAAGATGTTGGACCCAATCCGTGCACGCCGTCGTGAGTACGAACAGGATATTCCAGAGATTTATAACATCCTCAAGAAGGGTTCATTGGAAGCACGCGAGACCGCTGCCCAGACTATGGAAGAGGTGCGTGCAGCTATGCAGATTAACTATTTCGAGGATACAGAACTGATACAAAGTCAGGCTGAGCGATTCAGACAGAAGTAAGTCTTTAGCTCTGCTTTAAAGTCATATAGCAGTCTTATTCCATCTTTTTATAGAAGGAATAAGACTGTTTTTTGTGTCTAATAGTCTTGCAGTTAGTACTTTTGATTAAGTTTTTCTTACCTTTTTAACGTACGTGCGAACGCCCCGCACGTATGGTGCGGACGCTTAACACCATTGGTGCGGAGGCTTAGCACGCTACAATAAGTCCTAATTCTTCGAACGATTTATTGGTCGGAAAGAGCCATACTACTAAAAGTAAACCATTTTTTAAGCCTCAGTTATTATTTATATTGGGTGGAGGAAGGTAGATGAAGACCCCTTTTTCGTCTGATAGTCAGTAGAGTTTACACTCGCCTTGATTAAAATTAATGATTATTTAGAAAATATTTATTAGTATAATTTGTGGCAACTAAAAAAAGTCCCTACTTTTGTCTCAACCAACTTAAACAATATAATATCGATGAATAGCGTCTTCAGCGGTGAGAAGAAAAGTCTCTCTTCCGTATTGACCTATTAATTTCGTGAACATAAATAAGATTTCATATAATAATTTTATATTCTTTCGTGTGGTTGAGGCATGTCTCTCTTTGCCAACTGCTTTGCGGAGGATACTAAACAATCTTTATCTATTAAAAAGTTAGATGCGTATGATCTTACACATCAAGCCAATTGGTTTTACGTTATGCATGAGTGTGTCATTCTTGATGCCAACGCAAGGGTATGCTGTGTCAAAGCTGCCTGTTCAGAGCGTACAGCAATCAGGAAGATGCACAGGTGTTATTCTTGATGAACAAGGCGAACCCATTGTTGGTGCCACTGTTCAAGTGAAAGGTACAAGTAATGGGGCCGCCACTGATTTAGACGGTCGTTTCATACTGTCGAATATCCCTCCTGGTAGTGTTCTTGTTATCAGTTACATTGGTATGGAATCAAAGGAGTTGAAATGGGATGGACAGGACATTAAAGTGAAGTTGAAAGAGGAGCAACATGCGCTAAACGAGCTGATTGTGACAGGTTACGGTGGTCAACAGAAGCGTGCTACGTTGACAACAGCTATCTCTAAGATGGATAATAAGGTGTTAGATGCGGCAGCTTTCTCAAATGTCGGTAGTGCATTGCAGGGTAGTGTGACTGGTCTTCAGGTTGTCAATAGCTCTGGTCAGCCAGGTACTGCGCCTTCTATCACCTTGCGTGGTGGTGCTTCTATCACTGGAAGTGCTCCTGCATTGATTATCGTTGATGGTGTTGAGCGTACTTTGTCAGAGATTAACCCAGCTGATATCGAGTCTATCGAAGTTTTGAAAGATGCTGCCTCAACAGCAATTTATGGTGCGAGAGCAAACGGTGGTGTAATCCTTGTTACAACAAAGCGCGCTCAAGCAGGAAGTTCAAGCATTAACTATCGTTTGAAGGTAGGTGTAAACTTCAAACGTGATGACTACAAGTTTATGAATGCCCGCAACTATCTTTACTATAACCGAATGGGCTTCAAGCGTTATGCAGATGCTATGGAAGGACATGGAAGGGCTGCTAATGTCGATGCACAGAATGGTTATTCTGGCCGTGGATATACTGATTACACTCCACGAACGGATGTTATGTATTACGATGCAACCAACCCTGAACACCAGAGACTGCTAACTGAAGAAGGATGGGAGGTTATGGACGACCCTTACTATGGTGCTACAAACGGTGCAAAGCTTATCTTTAAGGATTATGGAGGTCTTTTAGAAGATGCAATCTACCATAATCAAACCCTTACGCAAGACCATTATCTGAGCTTCAGCGGTGGTAATAACATGGGATCCTTCGTTGCTTCCTTAGGTTACTATAATGAGAATGGAGTTGTACGCAATACTTCTTTCCGTCGTTTCACTGGTAGCGTGAAGGGTGACTATCAAATCAAACCTTGGTTGAAGGTACGTGCTGGTGCGCAGTACACATGGTTTACGAAGCCAGATAGTTATTTTGGTTCATGGAGTTCTTTGTTCTATCGTACCCGTTCACAGCGTCCTACATGGAATCCTTACCTTGCTGATGGCTCTCCAGCACCAGGTTGGAGTAGCTCAGATGGCAACTATATGTATTGGAATGATAAACTCACGATGGAGAATGGTTCACGTTCAGAGACTTTCAACATAGGCTTTGACCTGACATTAATACCTAAGCATCTGAAGATGTCAGCTAATGGATCTATTTATCATGTGCTAAATCAGAATGAAAGTTTCAATAAAGCTTATTACACACAGAGCAATCCTAATAGCATCAATACGACCCGTCGTGCCTACGCATATATGTTTAAGGATACACAGATACAGCTAAATACGACGTTGAACTATTTCAATACGTTTGCTGAACATCATAATGTTGACTTGATGTTGGGTGCTGAGTATTATGATTATAACTACTTCTGGATGAATGCTTCTACAAAGAATTCACCTACAGATGATATCCCTACACTCAATGCTGGTGCTGATAAGGATAGCAATCCAAAGTCTGAGAAGTCTGGTAATCGTATTGAGTCTCTCTTTGGACGTTTCAACTATGATTACAAACAAAAGTATCTGCTTAGCTTCACATTCCGTTATGATGGTAACTCTAAGCTAAAGGATAATCGTTGGGGTTTCTTCCCTGGCATCTCTTTGGGTTGGAACATGATGGAAGAAGACTTCTGGAAGGATTCTAAGCTGTCAAATGTTATTAGCAATATCAAGCCACGTATCAGCTATGGTAGCAATGGTAACGTGAGTGGTATTGGTGATTTCTATATCTATGGAATCTATGATCAACTTACAAACTATCATGGTAACACAGCTTTCTACGACCGTTCGCTTGTGAATACGGCCTTGAAATGGGAGCAGAGTCACACGTTTGAGGCTGGTCTTGACCTTGGCTTCTTTAAGAATCGATTGTCATTGATTCTCGATTACTATGTCCGCAACACGAGCAACCTGCTTCAGAGCGTGAGTCTTCCTTCCTACTTAGGTTTCTCTTCTATCCAAACAA
>ERZ773197.674-NODE-674-length-25867-cov-14.550713_pt1 | contig 25867 bp, 29 predicted proteins | sample MGYA00580999_ERZ773197 | MGnify/ENA primary metagenome ERZ773197 (study PRJEB29015, sample SAMEA2738166) | human oral metagenome | biome: human oral; feature: human-associated habitat; material: saliva | place: China | collected 2185 ...
GTTGGAAAAGACTATGACGGTAATATTGTAAGTGCTTTTAAGAGAAATACAAAAACATATGGAAATCATAATTTCAAAAGCGGTGATGAAAGTGGCAGTATGAAAGAATATAGGTTTAGAATAGAAAATCCTACAAATGCTACCGTAAATGTATTTGAGAGTGAGATTGATCTTTTGTCATACCTTAGTATGCTGCCAGAGCTTGCAAGAAATGAAAACTATATAGCACTTGGTGGTGTAAGTGATAGAGCATTAACTGCATTTTTAAAAAGTAATGCTGCTATAGAACATATTAATATATGTACGGATAATGATGAAGCAGGGCATAGGTTCTGTTCAAAGATTGCAGAAGAATTAGGTAAGGACTATTACATTACCAGGGAAATCCCAATAAATAAGGATTTTAACGAAGATTTAGTAAAAGGCTTGCAATATGAAAGAAATAGAATTGATGTTATTGTCTTCGATGATGCTACAAAGCAGATGACTAAAAAAGAAAAAATAACATACATTAATGAAATGTTTAGCAATAAGTATCAGGGTATGCAAGTTGAGCTTCCTTCATCAAGTATTCATAATATCAAAGATGCTAAAATTAATAATATAACCAAGTTAAGATATAGACATAAAGATTATATCGAAACAGGAAAATCATACAAAACAAAATTAAATATAGGGGTTGAAAAAAATTTAATAGATCTAATCGAATCATCGACTTATGTAAGGTCAATGGAAGAAGTTAAGCCCCAACAAAATGAAATTCACAAAACAACAAAAAAATGGCACTATTTTAATAAAAATTTGATTGTAGGAAGCGAAATATATAATATGATTATTGATGTTAGGGAAAATATAAATAGTGAAGCATTTATTTATAAGATAAGATTAAAGGAAATTGAGTTTGAAAAAATTCATAAAAAAGATGGCGAGTTCTCTCAAATCCCCCAACAAGGGATTTTAAAGCGAGAGCAACCGCCATGTAATATATATAATAATACAGGTGATGACGGTAAAAGTCAAGACCTTAAAAATCAAAAAAAGAATGAAGATGAAGAATTTTTCCTTTCAAAAGATGAAGAAATAGAGTTTTAATAGGTAAGGGCGTATGTGAGAACCTTCTCACATACGCCCTATTTTTACGTTTTTGAAGAATTTAGCGTGATAACAAAGGAAATGGCTGAGCTTGAAATAAGCTTGCTTAAAACTTAAATTTCAGCTTCGTGGACAATGCTTTATATATGCACTACTTGGCCAAGAGTCTAAAGCCTCTTAGCCTGTAATTGCAGTGCAAACACGATTCTTTATTTCTTGTTTTCTCAATAAAAACTTAAAAATATCGATTTTTGATTATGTAAAAATATTTTTTTATATAATACATGCAAAGGAGATTGTAGGTATTGTATGAGAAAATTTAAGCACTTAAATTATTTCAAAAGGATGCAGCTTGAAAATATGCTGAAGCATAAGTATCCTGTTTCTGAGATTGCTCGTTGCTTAGATGTTGCCCTAAGTACAGTTTATCTTGAAATTAAACGAGGTATGTGCGAACAGATGAAATCCGATTTGACTAAAATAATGGTATATAAAGCTGATTTTGCACAGCATAGGTATGAAGAAAATTTGAAGAAAAAAGGACAAAGGGCAAAGATTGAGCGTGATCAGAAGCTAAACAGCTACGTATATAAGCTTATAAAATATAAAAAGTATTCGCCTAAAGCCATTATATATGAGCTTATAAATAATGATATTAATTTTAATGAAAATATAAAGTCATACACCACAATATATTCTGCTATAAAAAAGGGTCTTATTCCAGGAATAAAAAGAAAAGATCTGCCGAGAGGAAAATATAAAGTAAGGCTTCCTAAGGATAAAAATCACAAAAGAAATATTCCTGGTAAAAGCATCGAAGAAAGACCTTTAGAAGTGAATGAAAGAAAAATCTTTGGTCACTGGGAAATGGATTGTGTTTTAGGTAAGCAGGATAATAAGAAGGCAGTACTTGTTTTCACCGAACGAAAAACAAGATATGAAATTATTGAAAAATTAAAGTATCACACATCAGATGAAGTGGTTAAAGCATTAAATCGTATTGAAAAAAGATATAAGAGCAGCTTTTATACTGTATTTAAATCTATCACTGTTGATAATGGACACGAATTTATGGATTGCAGCGCTATGGAAAAAGCTTTATATCGTAAAGGAAAGCGTACAGAAATCTATTATTGCCACCCAAATTCACCAGGAGAAAGAGGAAGTAATGAGAATTGTAATTTACTTGTGAGGAGATTTCTCCATAAGGGGATGGATTTTGATAAACATCTTACAACTAGCAAAGCAAAAGAAGTTCAAGAATGGATTAACACATACCCAAGGGGAATACATAGTGGAAAAACAGCAAAAGAATTGTTCATCAATGAGCTTATAAATCTTGAAATAGCACATTATTATAGGTGTTGAATTATAAATTATGATATTAAAATATATACTAAAAATGTAGAAGTCTTTTATATGGATACATACATATAATAGGCTTATTTATAGTGTCTAAAAGTAATATTTAATATATATCAATATTTATATTCATAATATATATTATTTATAGTATATATATGATGATTTTAAAATGAATATTGTAATAAATTTGTAATGCTATATCTAAACAATGTATTAGTTTGTTTAAAAAAATTTCTTATTTAATGTTGACATTTAATCTGCTGAATGTTAGAATTAAATAGGAATTAAAAATCTATTAAAATTCTAACACATTGAAATAACTTGGTTTCAAGCCGTTAGAGATACAATTTAATAAGGAAAAGACTAAATGTAAGTTAGAGTTTTAGTTATGATTTTTAATCCCTGTGGAGATTTCTCCACATAGTTATAACTATTTCTCTAACTTTTACTTTTTGAAAAGAGAAAATAATAAAGTATATAAGGCAGGATATCCTATGAAGTATTTTTATTATCGTTTAATAAGTAACTTTTTTAGACAAGAGGTTATAAGAAACATGAAGCATATTCCTATATATGGATACCAATTCATTGTAATTTACATGGAATTATGTTCTCTTGCAACTGAAGAACAAGGAATTTTAAAAGTACCAAAAATTGGTGAAGTGCCATATATAGCATTGCTTGCTAAAGATATTGGAGAAGATACTGAGATAGTAGGTCAAGCTTTTACATACTTTTTAAACAATGGACTGATAGAAAAGGTTGAAGATGATTACTCTGTTAATCTGCTTGTACCTTATGTAATCAACAATACAGGAAAAGGCAGCACACAAGCTGATGCTAAAAGACTAAAATATAACAACATGAAACAACAGCTTCTAACCAGTAGCAAATCAAATGCAACATATAAAAAATATGGTTTATATGAAAATATTGAACTAACAGATCTTGAATATTATGAGCTTGAAGGGAAAACAGATAATCTAAAAGGTATTATAGACAAAATTTCTTTGGAAAAATCAATGGGTGAAGAATTTAATCTTAATGATTATGAGTTAATTCTTAAACATGTAAAAAAATAAGAAATATAAGAGGAGAATAGAATGAATAAGTTTTTTACATTAGATAACAGAAACAAATTGCAATTTTTACTATCAGACGGATTTTCGCTAACAGTGATACAAAATACTCTAAATATCACAAGAAGTGTGCTATATACAGAGATAAAAAAGGGTCTTACTGCAGAAGAATATAAAAATCGTAGATATGTAAAATATAATCCAATCAGAGCTATTATAGCTGATATAGAAATAGCTGTAGGAAAAGATAGTTGGGATATTGTTAAGGAAGCTATTTATGAGAAAAGAGATCTATAATCTTGTAATGTGTAATATATCTGCATATTACTTGGCAATCACAAAATTAAATGAAATAAAAGTTGATGCATATAGTCCTAAAGGTATTGATATTAGTGAAGCATCTATAAATAAAGGAATTTCAGGGAATGCAGGATTCCAAAACAAAATTAATGAATGTGTTGTTTTGGAAAATAGTATAAAAGAAAAATTCCGAGCTGTATCAGATGCATTAGAGATAGTAGATGAGGATATCCGACACCTATTGATTAAAAGTATTGTTAAGAAAAAGTACATACCTTGCAAGCTATCGTCAAAGGAAATGATAAAGCTTGAAACTGATTTAGTAAAAAGTATCGCCTTTAATTTATTAGGGGAAAATTTATATGAAACTTTGCATAGAGAATAGAATGAAAGGGTAAGGGCAGCTTATGAAAGTAAGATTATGTAAGGAAGCTAAGAAAGCTGCAAGGAGTTTTGCAGCTGCCTATTACGAAATAAAATCAGCAACTGATGCATATGATAGATGGCAGCGTATGAATAGAGATGTTGATTTAGAAAGACAAAAAGAATATGAACTTAGAATAAGGCATCTAAAAACGATAGAAGAAACTTTTAGTCACGCAGTGAATCCGAATATGCAGAAAAGAGTGTGGAACTATTTTTATAAGAAAGTAAAAATAGAAGCATATGAAAAAGCGGAGCTTGATGCTGAAATAAATAAATGGATAGAGAGCATAGCGAAAGAGCTTGGCATAACTACGGATTTTTAGGAGGAAAAGAAAGTGAAAGTAATCTCTATAATCAATTACAAAGGCGGAGTTGGAAAAACAACAGTAACTTTTAACTTGGGAGCTGAACTTGCGAAAGCAGGAAAGAATACGCTTCTGATAGACTTTGATGGGCAGGGAAATCTAACAAAATTTGCAGGTATAGAAAAAGAGACCGCTATAAAAGAAAATATTGTCGATGTACTAAACTCAATAATGGCAAACCAGGAATTACGAAATGATCCAATTCATAGAGTAAAAGATAACCTTGATATAATTACTTGCGATATACGAAAAGAGTATTGGAGTATGAATGCAATGTCTGCTATGGGTAGAGAAAAGCTACTAAAAAAATACATATTAACTTTAAGAGAAAAACATAATTATGATTATGTATTGATAGATAATGCTCCGTCGGTTAATCTTGACTTTCAAAATGCACTTGTAGCTTCAGATGAATATCTAATTATAACGGAACCTGAAGTAGCAAGCTCTGATGGAATTTTTACAATAAATAAGGTTATTGAGCAAATTAAAAATGAGTTTAACAAAGATTTAAAAGCAGCAGGAGTAATAATAAATAAGGTACAAGAAAAGACTAATTTTCATAAATTAATGAAGGAAGTTATTAAAATCTCCTGGGGAGAAGATGTATATATTTTTAATACCCTTATTCCAAAGGCAATCGCAATACCTGAAAGTGAATTTGAATCACTTTCTATAGGGGATTATTCGCCTAAAAGTAAGGCTGCAATAGCATTCAAGGAATTATCTAAAGAACTATTAAAAATTTTATAAAGGAGATTATTAAGAATGGCTCTTAAAACAGGGAAAAATTTAGAAGAGATAAAGAAGCTTGCAGCTGAACGTAAAAAGCTTCTTGAACAGGGCGATATAACAGGTAAGTATAGCGAACTTATGATTGATGTTACACCTGATGATTTAGGTAGCGTTAATAAAAATAATGATAAGGCTTTTGACAATATCCTTAATAAGGCTAAAGATAAAGTTGTTGAGCTTGATATAAAGGAATTATCGGAATCTCCTAAAAATCACTTTTCAAAAATCAGCGGTGAAAAAAGGGAAGATATGATAGGCTCTTTAAAAAGCTATGGACAGATTAACCCTATAATAGTTAGACCTAAAGAGTGCGTGCAGCATTATAAGGAACTTATAGAAAATGAGTTTGAAATCCTTGTAGGACATACAAGGGTGGAGTGCTTAAAGGAAATAGGAAGTAGCAAGGTAAATGCTATCATAGTAAGCTGTGATGATATTGAAGCAACCCTGCTTATCAATCAGTCGAATATTCAAAGAGAAAAAGTAAGCGATATAGAACTTGCAAGAGCATATAAGGCTACATACGATGCTCTTGTTCAGGATAAAAATAGAAATCTCAGTCCAGGAAACTCAAAAAATGAAATCGTTGAAAATTCAACATCTCTTTCGAAGTCTCAAAGTGAGACTTCGAAACGAACAGACGAAGAAGTTGCTAAAAAATACGGTATATCAAGAGCGACGCTAATGCGAAAAATGGCACTTGCAAATTGCTCTGATGACATAATAAGGTTATATAACAGAAGCAAGGTTACACAAGAAGAAATTCAGCACATATCAAAACTTCCAAGAGCAGTCCAGGATCAAGTATCTGAAATCATGACTAAAGAAAACAAAGAGATGACTAAGGATATCGCAAAAGGTCTTGTTGATAAATATAAAGAGGTGCAAAAAGATCCACCACTGAGAGCAAGCTTCCCATGGAATGCTTTAAGAGAAGTAATTAATCAAGGGCAGGATAATATAGAAAAGCAAGAGAAAAAGCATAGAGCTGTAAATAAAAAAGCAAATGATGAAAAGAAAAAATATCATATATCAGAAGAACTTTTTCCAAAGAATTTAAAGTTATCCGATCGTCAAAGATATGTAGAGCTAGCACTTAAATACATAGCAAGTCAAAAGATAGATGTTTTTGATACATCAATAGAAAACGAAAGATAAATATATACATTGCTTAAAAATACATTTTTGAAAAAATGAACATAGGAAAAAATAAAGCTTTTTGTTATTTTTTACATAAGCAAAAAATGGCAAAAAAATACATAAAACTTGTGATATAGTGTTAGTGTCAAGAAGTATAAACAAGACTTAAAGACAGTTTAAGTCAATGTACCGAAAGCTAATGCTTTCGGTATTTTTGTATAAGCATTGATAATTCAATGTTTATACAGCTTTGCAAATTGCATAAGCTCTATTTAAGACAGTTAAATAGAGGGGGCGTGCAATTTGCGTATACAAGATATACCATATCTGCCCACCTACGGTAGTCAGATAGGATATATCCGACCTATCGGTCGCTCGAAGACAGTTCGAGTTGCCAGCAGGGGCGCTGCCCCCTTTGGATTACCCCCAGCGCATTACTGGCCAAGTGGCTATGCCACTTAAGGCTGTAATGCTAAGGGAAAAGCCTTGCGGCTTTTCAATGAAAATTTTCACTTCGTGAAAATTAATTAATATCTTTTGAGAAGGAGAATAAAAATGATTGAATATTATTTAGATAAATTAATGATACCTGCTATTTTGCTTTTTGTTATAGGATTAGTTTTTCATAGCAAAAGAATAAATAAACATCGCAGTATATCGTCACAAGATATATATAAATATCTATATCAATATGAAATAGGTTTATCAAATGGCGATACATTAAGGCTGCAAGGCTCTTCAGATTATGATAAACATAACCGTGAATCTTTTCTAAGGTACTATTACAATATACAGGAGAATCCTTTAAATTATGTTGTTAATTTCAACGGAGAAAATATTACTATTAATAAAAAGCAAATATCTTTTGAAAAAATATATAGATTGAGGTAAGCATGGCATCCAATCAAAAGTTTAATAAGCAGGCTGTATATAATCAGCTCAAGCATGTATCAAGGGAACTTAAATATCCTAAAAATATTGATATAGATAAAAATAGAACTCACTTAAATTATTCTTTAGCTCCGGAAAGAAATATGACGGAGTTTGAATATCTTAAGAAAAGGCTTGATGAAATATATATACATAGCGATAGGCAAGATATCAACTATATGAGTGGATGGATTATAACTAAACCTAAAGAATTACCGGATGAATACGAAGAAAAGTTCTTTAAAGCTTGTTATGATTTTCTTTGCAACAGATATGGCGGAGATAAAAATGTTATAAGCGCTGATGTACATAAGGATGAATCAGGAGAGCCACATTTACATTTTTGTTTTGTGCCGGTGGCGCAAAACATACCTAATGAAAATATGGTAAAGGTAATTAATTATCTTAAAGAAAATCCGGACGCAAATAACACAAAAGCAGCTCATGAGCTTGGGATAAGCAGAAAGACAGTAAGAAGATATAGGAATTGCACGGATAAGGATATAAAGTATGAAAAGCTTTCAGCGAAAGATGTAATTAATAAAGCTGACCTTCAAAGTTTTCATCAGGATTTACAAAAGTATCTTGATAAACTGAGAATTCCGGCAAGGGTATATACTGGAATTACAAAAGCACGAGGCGGCAATATGACAGTGCAGCAACTCAAGATGCAAAGAAATCATTTAATAGAGCATGGTGGAAATGTAGATGAGATAGTTAAAACTATAGATAATATATTAAATGAGTTTGATAATGGTATAATATAAAAAAAGTAAATGGGAAGGTGATGTTATGAAGATGAAGAAGAAAGAACTTATAATATGTATCGTTGCCATAGTATTAATAGCTGCTATTGGCATAGCATACTCACTAAGTAAGGCAGGGAGTAAAACTGATGAGCCAAAGAAAATCGAGAAGACAGCGAAGAAAGAAGATAAAAAGAAAGTAAAGACAGCAAGAGATAAAGCAAGCAAGGCTAAAGACGAAAAAACTAACGCTAAGAGCGATGTTAAGTCTGAAGACGAGAAAAAGGATGATGGCACAGAAAAAGCTGTTAGAAGCGAAAATAAAGGTTCTAAAACATCATCAAGTGCAAAGTCAAGTTCATCTTCTGCAAGCACTCCATCACATAGCAGCTCATCAAGTTCAGGTTCAGCTCCAGCACCACAAGCTAAACGCTGGGTAGTGGATACACCTGCATGGAACGAAGAAGTTAGGCAGCCAGTATATGTAAATACATGGTGGTGTAGATTAGAAGATGGTACAATACTTACATTTTATTCAGAACAGGAAGCATATAACTACTACATGAATAATTTTTGCTCATGGGGAACTGGAGAAAGAGTTCCAGATCCTAGTGGAGCAACTGAAGTGATTGGATATATTAATCATCCTGAAGTAGGTCATTGGGAATAAATCATAATATAGGCGGTTAAGAAGGGCATAGCAATATGCTCTTTTTTTATATGTAAATTAAATTGGGAGGAGATTAAAAATGAAGCTGATAGTACCACCCTAGATTAAATTATATGAAATAAGTTATTGCTAAGAATAAAAAGGACAGAGTTTAATATGTTTAATAAGAAAAAAATAAGACAAATTTTTATAAGCACTATTGTTGCAATACTATTTTTAGTTCCAATGATAGCGAATGCAGCTACAGTAACAAGTGGAGGTAGTACAGGAGGAAGTTTTACTACAATAGAAAGATATCCTGATGGTGGATGGAGAAATTTCATAGGCAATATAAATCTTCATAGAACGGCTGGATATGGCGGAAACCTTTATTGCACGAATCCGTTTGTTACTTTTTCAGCTGGAGAAAAGACTGTTATGCCAATACAAAATGCATATCCAGCAATGAGTCAATCAGATATTAATTATGTAGCAGCAGGAGTAGACTACATACTTAATAAATATCCTTTAGGTAGTAGTATGGAAAGAGAAGCACTAGCACAAGCTTTTGTATGGAATGCTTTATCAGGAAAGGCAGGATATAATTTAAGTGACTTTAATATGTCAGGAACAGGAGCAAATCTGTATTCTGATGCGATATCAAAGGCAAGCGTTTATGCAAATTCTGTAAGAAATTCAGCACAGGGTAGCGGTATCGTTTATGTATCAGGAGATGGTACACAGGATGTCGCATCATTTAGCGTTTCTTATAATGGTTACCTAACACTTACGAAGGAGACTGCATCAAATAGAGAGCTAGTAAATCTTTGCCCAGAAAATTATTCTTTGGCTGGAGCAACATACAGAGTTTCTGCAAGTCCTAATATGGATCAAAATGCAGGTGAGCTTATAGTAAATGCAGACGGAACATCTAATACGATATCCTTACCAGCAGGCACTTATTATGTAAAAGAGATTGTTGCCCCTAAAGGATACAATCTTGATTCGAAAGTTTATACAATTACCGTAACAAGTGGACAAACATCGACATTAAAGGCTAGTGATGAGCCACTCTTTGATCCTCTTTCGCTTAAAATACAAAAGAAAGCAACAGAAAAAACTGACAAAAATCAAAGTCTAGAAGGTGCTGAATATACAATAAAATACTATAAGGAAAAGACAAATGATACGACTGGATTAATACCATTTAGAACTTGGATATTTACAACAAAGAAAATCGGAAATGATTTTGTTGGTTTTAGAATGGATGATAAATATAAAATTGGTGGAGATGAGCTATTTAAGAATGATAACGGTATTCCTGTTGGGTTAGCAGGAACATATACTGTTGAAGAAACAAAAGCTCCTAAGGGCTATGTTAAAACTGAGGGTATAATCTCTACTCAGGTTATCGATAGCGATCATCGTGGACAAGCAATAAATGTACTTAAAGATGTTGTAGATGAGGAAAAAGTAATAACTGTTGAAGTCGATAAGGTTAGCGAGGACAAGACTGGAGTTAAAACAAAAATTAGTGGAGCTGTAATGCAGCTTAAAAAGGCTGATGGTACTGTTGTTGAAACATGGACAACCGAAAAAGATAAGAGTAAAGTATTTAAAGGACTTGAAGCAGGTAAATATATCTTACACGAAAAGAAAGCACCTGATGGCTATGTAACTGCAAAGGATATTGAATTTGAAGTGTTTGCCGTTAGCGAAGTACAGAAGGTTGAAATGGTAGATGAAATTACAAAAACTGAATTTACTAAAACTGATGCTAAGACAAGGAAGCTGCTTAAAGGAGCAACAATGCAGATACTCGATGAGCATGGGAATATTGTAAAAGAGTGGATATCTGAGGAAGTTCCTACAAAATTTGAGAAGCTTCCTGTAGGCAAGTATACACTTCACGAAGCAAAAGCTCCTTTAAGATATGATCTTGCACCTGATATATCTTTTGAGGTAAAAGATACCGCAGATGTGCAAAGCTATACTATGGCAGATAATGTTAAGGTCGGCAAGATTATAATAGACGATAAATTTAAGCTTAGAGTTAATACAGGAGATCACAGTAATCTATACATGTTTGCCATGAGCTTCTTATTTGCTGCAGGTTTATCAGTTTGCATGATGATAGGAAAAAGGAAGAAAAATAAATAATACAGCAAAAAGGGAGTGTTAGCGCTCCCTTTTATATCACGAAAGGAAGAGTTATGAATAAAGCAATATTTATTGGAAGACTAACTAAAGATCCTGTTGCAAGAGATGGCGGAGATACAAAGATAGCTAATTTTTCGCTTGCAATAGATAGATATTCTAAAAGTGAAGAAAAACAAACAGATTTTCCAAGAATAACGGTATTTGGAAAGCAAGCTGAAAACGCTGAAAAATATCTTAAAAAAGGGCAGCTTGTTTGCGTGGAAGCCAGCGTGCGTACAGGACAGTTTACGAATAAAGATGGTGAGAAAGTGTACACAACGGATTTCATAGCGGATAAAGTTGAATATTTATCCTGGGCAAATGACAAGGAAGTTGAAGATGATGAGGAATAAAGATTTAAAGATATATGAAGATAGCTTAACATGGATAGAAGAAAATGATGATGTGGTTAAAAGCAAGCTAAGGAACTTTATATGTGATAATAAAAATTTTAAATGCCAAGTAGATTTATACTTTTATCCGAAAACACATGAGTTTGATGAGTTTGTAAATATTAGTGGATCAGATTGGCTGAATGATGATCATATATGTATATACAGTATTAATGGAACTTTTCTTGAGTTTTATGATGATATTGAAGCTTGGATTTACGATAGTGTTGAAAGTGCATATTTTGATGTAATATCAACACTTGAAGTAAAAATACAAGAGGAGAAAGAACTTATTAAACTAGAGGATGAATTTGAAATGTAATCATTTGAAAGAAGGGAAGAAATATGGAAATAGTTATAAAAGACATTAAGGAACTAAAAACCATAGTGGAAAAGATGAAGGAGAACGAAGTGATAAGTGTTGAGCTAAGCAATGGTGACAGCGATGAAAGAGAAAAATAAATTGAATGTTGTAAGAGTTAAACTAGTTGAGGATATTCCACTTTATAGTGATGAAACAGTAGGATGTGCTGATGATGCAGTAGACATTTTAAAGAAAGAATTAAGCACATATGACCGAGAGATATTTGGAATAATTAATCTTGATACAAAAGGTAAGGTATTGAATTTCAATATTGTAAGTGTTGGAACATTAAATAGTTCTGCTGCTCATCCAAGAGAAACACTTAAAACAGCTATTTTATCAAATTCAGCATCTTTTATTGCTATACATAATCATCCTAGTGGTTTTCCAAGTCCTAGTCCAGAGGATTTGTTAACAACGCAGCGACTGTATGAAGCTGGGGAAGTTATAGGAATAGAGATGTTAGATCATATTATAGTAGCAGAAAATAAAATCTTTAGTTTTGCAGAAAATAATCTTTTGGGAAAATCATTTAAGGAAGCTAAATTAATGCTAGGGATGAATGATAATACCATAGAATATAGAAAAAATAATTTTAGAAATAATGGTACTACATATACCGTTATCGCAAGAAAAAATAATGATGCTCTGCTACAAAATCAAAGTACAAATGCGTATGTCATAGCCAAATCAATTAACCCTGTAAATAACGAATGGGATCAGGGAAAGTATTATGGAAATACTGAGAAGGATTTAGCTATAGCATCTTTCGATTTTGCATTAGAAACAGACAAAACTTTTGCGGAGAATATTTTAGCAAGAATATCTTACCAAGAGCTTTTTTATGGAGTTGCAAATATCGAAAATGATAGATGGTGCGAATTGACTGAAGAACAAAAAGAAGCTGTTTACGAAAGGTATATGAATAGTGACAAATACACATCTATATTAGATCAATACCTTCTTGAGCAGTTAGATGAGTATATAGAAGATGCTTTAAATTTCAAAGAAGAGATAAATACGGATAACTTTTTATTAAATAAAAATGATAAGGAAATAAAGTTTAAAGAAGGAGAACACACTATGATAAACGAGAAATATGTATATGAAGATTTTGAAAAGATGGTAAAGCTAGCAGCATTAGAAGATTACAAATACAGTTATAATGAAACAAGTGGGGCACATCAATTCACTCGCGGTGATGAATGCATAGAAGTATACGATTACAGCACAGCAGACGGTAAGCCAGATAATTGGGATGGGGATGTACACAGCGATTGGAATAAAATCTGCATGGAACTCGCAGAGGAATTTAGCGGAATTGTTCCTGGCATTCACAAGAAAGAGGAAGTATGGAATTTATCAGATACAGAATCAAATGAAAAATCTAAAGGCTTAAATCCCATTGAAAAAGCTGAGGAGATGGAGTTTTAATCATTTGAAAGGAAAGAAAGGAAGAAAAATGAAGAATGTAAAAAGGTTCGCATGCTTTACATTTATATTAATGCTTGTGATGCTTCAAGCCCTGCCAATTTATGCAGCGGAAAATAATAAGGGCGATATAACAAAGACTTACACATATATATCAAAAGATAAATATGGAAAAGATAAGGATATTGCAAAGCATATCACAGATGGTGGAAAAACTTATAAACTAAAAGATGTTAAGTACGAAGTTGAGCCATTAAGACTAAAGCGTGATATTAAAACAGGAGCTGATAAGAAATTTGATAAAAATATCAAAGCTGAGGTTGAGGGTAAAGAATTTTCGTTTGTAAGCTCAGCAGATATTAAGTGGATAAAGGAAGCAGAAAGAAAGGAGATTACAAAAGATGTAGAACATTTAAATAGAGCTGATATTCCAAAGGAGATTCAGGAAGGCGACTATACATTAAAACTAAATACTGTTGAAGAAAAGAGCAGAACGGAGAATTTTACCGCACCTGCTCTTTTTATATCATACTCAAAAGATGCAACAGAATACTATTTTAATGGTAAAAGAGTTTCTATTGGCAGCGTTCCAGTATGGGAAGGCTACGCAAAGGACATAAACGAGTATTTAGGAGTAAATGGAGCTAACTATCTAATCACAGGCGGTAGCTTTACAGGCGAAAATCTACCTTCAGGAAGTGCTGATGGACATTATGAAAGAACTGCTATATATAGTGGAACAAGACAAGTACCGTATTATCTTGCGAATTATACATATAGCGGTGATGATCTTGAAAATGTAAGCTATAAAGCTTCTGTTCTTTATACTTCAACAGATGGATATAAAGTCAAAGCTACAGCTTATTATGAAAAAGAAGGTATGAGCTTAAAGCAGAAAATCTTAGTTTTTTCAGCTGGGATATTAGTTTTAGCAGTTGCTGCTGCTATAGTTATCGTTTTAGCAAAGAGAAAGAAGAAAAAAGATTAGGTAAGAAAGGTGGTTATATGTGAATGGCTTTTAATACAATAATTTTGCAAAAAGGCGACAGTACATTGACAAGAACTGAATACAAAGAGTTTGAGAAAATGGACACAATATATGGAGATGGTTCAAATCCTGAAGAGCTTATGAGATGGGATATTAAAGACGAGAACCTAGCTATAGAAGAACTGAAAAAATATCGCTGTTCTTACACTCAAGGCGAACAACTTATGTATATTGAGGAATATGCTTTAATGTTTTGTGAATGTGATGAGAATGGAGAATTTGTTTTGGGTGCTGATTTTATATCAGCAGAAGAAGCCTATACAGAAGATGAGGAATTTGATTTTTAATTATTTGAAAAGAGAAAGGATATAAAAATGAACGGATTAGTAAACGGAATATATAAGCTTTGTAGTGCACTCCAACCAGTAACACTGGCAATACTTATTCTTATGCTTTCTATTGCAGGTATATCTACAATTATAGGTGGAGAAGATGCAAGAGGAATTATTAAGGAAAAATTCAAGTACATGATTTTTGGTTCTGCTATTGCTTTTACTGCTTCTACACTAGGAAAAGAAATAGCGGCTTGGTTTATGTAAATTAATGGGGGTAGCTTTGCTACCCCCCTAACTTTTGAAAGGAACATGATATGAAAAAGTCTAAGAAAAAATCTATAACAAGGGTTAATAAAGGCGGAGTTTTATCACTTATTCCAGTTAGAAAATATGATTATGCTTTAGATGCTTTTGTATTAACTGATGGAAGGTATATGGGAATAGAAAAAATCATAGCAAGAGATATTGAAAATATGAGTGATGATGAGCTTGATATGGAGCTTCTAAACCTTATCAAAATCTACAAGACAGCTCTTTTTGACATAAAATTTGTATCAATGAATTTTCCTCTTAATACACAAAAGCAAAAGGATGTACTTTTAAAGCACAAGGAAAATACTAAAGATAATGTAAAGCTAAGATGGATTAATCGTCAGATAGACGAGCTTGAGAGAGCTGAAAGCGGAGTTCTAACAAGGGAATTTTATATATTTTATTTTGGAAAAAACAAAAGTGCTTACGAAAAGAATAAGGAACTTTTATCAAAGTATATGGGAAGCGGCTATCTAAAACTTACAGAAAGCCTTACTTTGCCTGAGAAAATACAGATATTAAACAAACTATCGAACATGAATACAACGCTAAGCAGATCGCAAGGTGATGATCATATAGAAAATATAATTGAAAGGGGAAAGGATAAAGAAGAGCTTGATACAGCCTTATTTGAAAAGATTCAGCCTAGGGGCGGAGTATCTTTTAAAGAACCTTCGTATGTAAGGTTTGGTGACGGATATGCAAGATGTCTTCATGTATATGCTCTACCATCATATATAAGTGAGTTTTGGCTTATAAACTTATTTAATATTCCTGGGTGCATATGTACTTTTGATATAACAAGCAAAAACAGAAATGCTGTAAAAAAGAATATAACAAAAAGTATATCTGAAGAAAAGAGCAGAATTGGTGGAGCAACAGACTATGAAGAGTTTTACGAAGCAAGCAAAAGAAAGGCTGAGCTTGAGCAGCTCTTTGATAATATAAGCAGACTTGGTGAGGTTATAAAGCTTGTTGATTTTAGAATTTTTGTTAAGGCAAGAACTCTTAAAGAGCTTGATGAAAAATCAGCTGAAGTTTTAGAAAATCTTGACGGAGATGGATACCTTGCAACCACAATGCTTAATGAACAAAGAAAAGAATGGCAAAGTCTCTTCGAACCGTATCAGATTACACATAGTAAAGCTGCTACACTTAAAGGCTTAACGCTAACTAGTGAGCAGCTTGCAATGGGATTTCCATTTAATTATAGTGAGCTACTGGATGAAGAAGGAGTGCTTCTTGGATTTTCTAAATCCGGCGGCGTGATACTTTATGATCCTTTTGCAAAAACAGCGAAGAGAAAACACTATAATTCCATCGTATGTGGAGATATGGGAAGCGGTAAATCAACGCATCTAAAAAAACTATTTAAGCATAGTGCAAGTATAGGTAATTACATTAGGGTGTTTGATGTATCAGGAGAATTTGCATCTTTAACTAATGAATTTGGCGGTAAAATCATACGCTGCAGCGGAAGAGAGGGCATGCTTAATCCTCTAGAAATATTAAGAGCTGGAGAAAACGACGAAGTAAGTTATGCAAATCATATTAGTAAATTACAGACTTTCTTTAAGTGCATAATTCCTTCTATGGATGATATCTTGAGGCAAGAACTTGCTAACCAATTAAGATCCTTTTATGCTGCATATAACTTAACTCCTGAAAATGATAACCAGGTAACAGGAAGGGCAGCAGTAGATTATCCTATACTATCAGATTTCAAGAATTACCTTATTCAAATGATCAACAAGATTAAAAATGCTGATGAACTTGCACTTACAGATGTTGAAACCAATCTTAATATCGAGAAAGCAAGGAATTTATCAAGCCTTCTTGGTGCTGTAGAAAATCTAATAAATAACTATGGCAGTATCTTTAATGGACATAGTGCAATCAACAATATAACAAGTGAACAGATAGTTTGCTTTGATATCTCATCAATAAAGGATCTTGGAGATATATTTGCTGCACAAATGCAAATATTAGTATCGCTATGCTGGGATAATGCGGTAAGCAATGGTACAAAAATGAAAGAAAGATGGGAAACTGAAGATGGTGTTGAAAGTACCGATATAACAAAATTCCTGGTACTTATTGATGAAAGTCATAGATGGATTAATACATCTATGCCACAAATTCTTGACATGATTTTAAGGTATATGAGAGAAGCTAGAAAATTTTTTGCTGGAATTGTACTTGCTTCTCAATCTGTGCGTGACTTTATGCCTGAAAGCACAGGTGAAAATATTGAGAAAATAAAGCAGCTCTTTGAACTTTCGCAGTATAAATTTATGTTTAAGCAAGATAGCAGTGTTAAGGAGCATATAAAAAGTAAGTTTTCCTTTGAGCTTACAATGTCGCAAGTAGATAGAATTCCTGTTCTTGAAGTAGGCGAAACAATACTTTCAATCGCAGGTGATTGCAGCATAGAATTTAAAGAGTGGCTATCAAAAGACTATGAGGAAAAGCTTTTTGCGGGAGGCAGATAATGTCAAACTTAGGAAAGAAAGCAGCAAAAAAAGCAGGTAGTAAAGGTTTAAAAGCAGGACGTAAAATATTAGCTAAGATAATTGGCTACATAGGTCTTCCGATTTTTATTGGAGTAATATGCTTTATAGTAATTGTAGGCGGCTTAAACTCACAGATTTCAAAGCAGGTAAGTGCATTAAGTGCATTAGATAATGATAAAGAAACTAATGCACAAAATGAAAATCTTGGAAAAGGGAAAGCAACCTATGTAGGAGTAGATGATACTGATACAGAGTTTTCGAGAAAAATACTTGCGCAGACAAGTAAGTATAGCAATAGCTATAATCCCTACTATCACGGATATACAAATCTCTGTCAGAAATTCTGTGGGGATATGTATAGAAAAGCAGGAGTGCCTTATCAAGGTACATGTTGTGCTTTTAAGCACTCTACCATTGCTCAAAAGTCAGGGAAAATTCCTAAAGGTGCTTTAGTGTTTTCTGGGAGAAAACCAGACGGAAGCTTTTATGAAAATAATCATGCTCCTGGTACTTATTGTACAGTATCTAATTCATGGGCAGGTCATATAGGAATCTATGTTGGAAATGGCATAATAGTTGGAAGTCAAATTCCATATGCTATGAGTGTAGATGCGTGGATTGAAATGTGTGGATATGGTGGATGGAGTACATATTAAGGGGGAGTGTATGAAGAAATTTAAAAGAATAGCAGTTATTATTATTGGACTTATAGTTAATATGCTACTTGTAAGCGCTGCGTATGCAGCGGATGTATCATGGCAAGTAAGAAATGCTGCTATTTTATCAAATAACTCTGTTTCAGGCGATGGACTTAGATATGTAGGATGGGGTTTAACTAAACTTTTTACAAGTCTTGGATCTATAGCTGAATCTATATATAATAAAACCTTTGGAATGATAGATATTACACGCTATCCTGCAATCGAAGCACTTATTAAGCGATTTTATCCTGTGCTTGTTGCATTAATGGTGCTGTGTATAATTGGACTTGGAATATCATATATAGTCCTTCAGGAAAGAAAGCCACTTGTGAGAAATATTCTTTTAGTAGGACTTACATTAAGCTCAAGTGTTTATATGTTTACAACCGCAAATGGTCTTATTAACGGATTTAAAAGTGCAGTCTTAGATGATAGGGGAAATAGCTCTGTTTATGAGATTGTTAATAATAATATGATCGATCTTGTCGGAGTAGATAGGGCTGGAAACATTTCAGCTTTAGACTATAGTAGTGGAAGAGGGATAATACATAATAGTGGTATTAAAGATAAAAACACTATGAACTCTATTGATATCACGGAAGTTATTAATTATAGCGATAAAAAAGCAGGACAAGACTTATATAAGTGGAGTGATACCTTCAATGAATATATGAAATGGAGAGCAGTAAATATTAATGGGAAATTTGTACCTAATGAAATATATGACGGTGTATTAACAACAACCATTGGAAATGAATTTTACTATAGATATAGCTTTGACTTTTGGACAGCTTTTCTTGAGCTTGCAACAATAATTCTTTTATATTTTGCGATGGCTTATAAAAATGTTAGAATAGCATATGAACTTATTGTATCAAGATTCATGGCTTTTTTCTTTGCAGCAGATATATCAAGCGGAGAGCGACTTAAGCAGATTCTATATTTCATCAGAGATACATACATAGCACTTTGCATATCAATAATGTCGATAAAAATATTTTTGATAATGACAGAAGCTATGCCATCACTTGGAATTACAGGACTTACAAAAGGTATCGTATCTTTATTTATTGCTTTTGTGGTAATCGATGGACCGAACCTATCCGAAAGACTACTTGGTATCGATGCTGGATTAAGCTCATCCTTTGCAAGAACAATGGCAATCTTTGGTATGGCAAGAACCGCTGGCAAGGTGGCAAGCAGTGGAGTTAAGGGTGCTTACAATACTGGTATGGCAGCTAAGACTGGGAAAACATCACATGAAAGAAAACAGGATAGTGGATATGCAAGAATGGGCGAAGGTATAGGTAAAAAGGTTCATAATAAGTTTGGTAAGAATGGTGGAGATAAATCCGATGGAAATACAGGCTCAGAAAAATCATCATATAAACCTTCGGATTTTATGAACGATGGTAAGTCTTCCAGTAGTGGAGAAAAATCTAATGGTGAAACACTTTCGACACCTTCTAAAGCTGGAAGTGGATATGCTTCATCTACTTTTATGAATGAGGGTAAGACTTCCGAAAGCAATCAAAACAGCTTTATGGAGCAAAGTCCAGGAGCTGATACGAAGACGCATAGAAACGAAGCAAGTAAGAGCAGCACAAGATTTTCAAATCCTGAATTTGCAAAGAAAGTTAAGGAGCTTGCTCCTGGAAAAGATGCAAGTGTAGGCGAGCGAAGAGATTTTAATAGGCAGGTAAATAACATTGTTAAAGGAGATCATAAAGCTATTAAACCTGATGAAAAATCAAGAGCAGATTACAAAGAAACTAACTATAGAAAAGCACAGGTTTTAGAAAAGGCTTATCACAGTAAGGGCGGAGGAAAAAACGATGGCACAAAGTAATGTAATTACAAATATCGAAAGTAAAACTAAAGTAAATAAATTCTTTTCGCTTAAAAGTCTATTTTTCTTTGTAATTTGGATGCTGGTAAGCCATATATTTAGTGGTAATGTACTTTCAATCTTGTATATACCATATATGCTATTTAGTTTGTCAATGTGTATATACTTACTAATGCCTTCGAACTTAAATAAGGGAAGAAATAACTTTGAAAGCATATACATCATGCTTTTTACAGATAACTATGTATATAAGCCATTTTATTTAGAGATTGGAAATGAGGGTGAGCTTTACGATGAATGATAAAATAAAAAGCGTAAGAGAGAAAATAAAGCAGTTACATTATAGACGAGGTAATAAGAGCCTTAAGATTTTTCTAGTGATTTTCATTATTGGTTTTGCTTTTTTCTTTTCAAGCAGATTAATTTTCCCAAAAGTATATCGAGGAATAGATGTAGCTATTCCAGGAGATGTGATAGATATGGAAAGCTATATATTTACCCTTGAATCCTGGGAATATGTAGAAAAAGAAAAGGCTTTTGAAATAATACTATCAGTGCAAAATTTAACCCTTAATAAGCATCCAAAATATGAGTTTACCCTGAAAGCGGATAATGATGTAATGGAAACTCAGATCTATAGAATTATCAAAGATGAAAGGATAATTTTAAGAGCATATAATGTGCCAAGAAGATGGACTGAGGTCACACTTTCTATTTCAGCTGGACGATTTAATAGCCATATAGGGATGAATGATAAAGAGGTAACTAAAGCGGATAAGCTTGAGAATTTATCAGATAAAGACTATGAGATTAAAGCAAGAAAAGCTCTTATGGCAGGACTAAAAGTAAAAATTCAAAATGAAGAAAGGGAAATTAAAAAACTAGATTCTAAAATAAATTATGCCTATGATAAGCTTGTAAAGCTTGATGAAGAAATGGAAAATCAAACTGAAGCTGAAAAGGAGAAAACAAAAGCAAGTAAGTCACAAATTGCAAACGAAATGGAGCGTCTAAAAGGTGAACTTGATGTTAAGATGGCAGCATATAATGAACATAAGGAAAAATACTTAAAAGAAGCACAGATTGTTGACAAACTTGTGAAGGAATAAAATATGACAATATAAGAACATAGCAAGGCTTATAAAAGTCGCTTAAAAGCGATTTTAGAGCCTTGCTTTTATGTGGGAAGGTAAGACAAATGACAAACTTTCAAAATTATGTATTAGAAAGCTTAAGCACACAGGCTTTGAAATGGACTGATGAGGAAAAGGTTAATTGCCTTATCAATCATTATGAAAAAAACATCGAACTTTATGAAAATGTAGTAGCATCAGGTCTTGTTAGTAGTCCAGCGGAGATAGTAGATAATGACTACTTTAATCTTCATATGATTTACTTTAATCCATATGAAGATGTAAATCCTGAAAAGATAAAAGAAATAAGAGCGTACTTTAATAAAGATGAAGATATATATTTTGAAGAAGATACTGCTTTAGGATGTAAATATTTATATTCTTTAACTGTTCCTATAACTAATAATTTTAATAAAGAAGAGCTTCTTAAAAAAGAGGCGACAGAGGATGAAGATTTTTTTCTTTCAAAAGATGATGAGGAGATAGAGTTTTAATGATAATAATTGTGGGAAGCGAATATAGACTTTCTGCTATGGCTGAAGTTGCAACAAAAAGATTAGATGAAAATGTTGGATATATCCAGGAAAATATCAGTATAAAAAATCAAGAAAATGATATCCTGGCACTTGGCGAAGCGAAGTACATAATATATGATATTGATCAATATTTTGATGAAACTGTTGAGATAATAAACATCATTAAAAGAATACAAAGAGTGAACAAGGCAAAGCCAATCCTCTATGTAGCTACAGATAATCCAAAGAGTGAGATTATAAAGGCAGCGGTTGCAGCACAAATCAAATGTTTTATAAACGAAAGTCTTAGCCTTGGGATGCAGAAAGATCAGCTTGAAAAAATAATAAACGGATTTTATGAAGTCCATGAAAGAGATGATGTACGTGCAGCAGAGGATGAGATAAATAACGACAATAAAACTCTTAACGAGTTTGTAGGTGAGCTTTATGATGCAAAACAAAGAGAAGAAGAAAAAGAACATACTATAATCATAAATAAAAAAGGAAGGCTTGAGGTTATTATAGATGTAGTTGTAAGTGTTTTAAAATTTATATTTGCTGCACTGTCTGTTGTACTAATTGCTATTGCTATAATTACTTTAATTTACAAAGATACAAGGGAAGCATTATTTTATGTTTTAAATAATACTTTAAAAGAAATATTTTCTATGATTAAGTTATAAACAAGGCTTCTGAAAACAAAAATCGATTTTTGAGCCTTGTTTTTATGTGGGAAGGAAGAGTTATGGATAAGAAGCAAAATGAGGAAGTAATATTTGTAGATATGGAAACTTTATCTGAAGAAGAAATGCTTCAGGGTGACATTTATGAAAGAGAGGATGATTCTGATGATGAAGAAGAATTATAGAGAAGAAATAGCAGATTTCTTCATAAAGTCGCTAGATGAAGATCCAATTAAATTTATCAAAGGATGGAATTTTTCGTACACAGGAAGTCCAATTAACTCTTTTACAGATAAAGAATATAGTGGAATTAACAAACTTTATCTTAAAATAATTGAGACGAAAAGAGGATATGGCGATAATAGATGGCTTACATTTAAACAAATCCAGGACAAGGGATATCATCTACAAAAAGGTGCTAAAGGTGCCAAGGTTGAATATTATATTCCATATGACAATAAAGAGAAGAAGTGGATTAGCTTTGAGGAATATAGTAAATATTATCGTGATCCTGATTTTGATGGTGAAAGATTTAGTTTAAAGCAAAGAATATATACCGTATTTAATGCAAGCTTGATTGATGGAATAGAGCAGTTTATACCTTCCTATACAGCCAATAATATAAATGAAGAAGAGGTAATAGAGAAAATATCCGATGGCATAGGAGTTAAAATTGTTGAAAGAAAAAATTCACAAAGTGCTTTTTATGATCCTGGGGAGGATTACATATTAATCCCTGAAAAGGAGCAATTTAAGTCACAAGAGGACTATTGCAGAACAGCGCTGCATGAACTATCGCACTCAACAGGACATAAAGATAGACTAAATAGAGATCAAAGTAATAAATTTGGAAGCAAGAAATATGCTTTCGAAGAATTAATCGCAGAAATATCATCAAGTTTTATGGGTGAATATATAGAAGAACCTTTAACAGATGAGATTTTAGACAAGCATAAAGCATATATTCAGAGCTGGGCAAAAGAAATTAAAAACAATAAAAACTTCCTTTTTAAAGCAATAAAGGAAGCTGAAAGATCAGCGGATTATATGATAGAAAATGCACAGCTATACCAATACAAGAAAGATAATATTATTAATATTGGAAGCAGCGAAAAGGAAATTAATAATATTTGTACTAAAAAAAGCCAGGAACAAGAAGTAATCTTTTTCTCAAAAGATGATGAGGAAATGGAGTTTTAAAATGAACACTTATTTAACGCCATTGCTATGGAAAATCAGCTTTATAGCGGTAGCTCTATTTATAGCTGCTGCTATCTTAAAGCTAATTTATCTTAAGCTCAGTGGTAAACCTATAAGTAAAATAGCTGGAAAAGATGCTGGTGCAAGAAATACTATGTTAGGAAGTGGGCTTAAAAAAGCACTTTCTCCGCATGGTTTTATTTTTGGTTTTCTCAAGAAAAACAAAGTATATCTTGAGAATACTAAAGAAGGACATATTGCTATTTTCGGTGGCAGCGGTATAGGAAAGACTTCGGCTCTTCTTATTCCTACACTTAGAGCCTGGAATGCGCCTTTCTTTTCAATAGATATTTCAGGCGATATATCAAAGAATGTAAAGCTTGCTCCTGAGGAAAAGATAATTATTGAACCGGAAAACCCGGCAAATAGCGTTACCTATAATGTTTTTTATCTTATTGATAAAGCCACTGACGAAAACGATAAAAGGACAATGCTTGAGCAGCTTGTTATGCTTATAATAGACATACCATCAAATGCAAACGATGCGAACCTTTATTTTCTTGAAACTGCAAGAAAGATTTTCTTAGCAGGGCTTCTTGCTTTTTATGATATTGGATTAGATTTTACAGATATCTGTAAAACTATATTTTTTAATAATATAAACGAGCTTGTTAAGCTTATTTCAGAAACTCAAAATGAACTTGCTTTAAGCTATATAAAACCACTTGCAGGAGAGAACGAGAAAAATATCTCTGGAGCAAAATCAGCGCTTAATAACAAGATAAAGCTCTTTTCTGATAACGCAAATATGGAAAGTATTCTTTGTAGAGATTATCCAGGCAAAGGAAGCTTTAATCCTGGGATGATCGAAGAAAAGAAAATTTTTCTTAAGGTATCAGATAAAAAGCAGGAATATTATGCACCATTTATTCATATTGTAACAGCGCAGATGCTTGAATATATAGGTAGTCGTAAATTTGTTCCAGGCAAGGATAAAAGAATACTTCTTGCGCTTGATGAGTTTGCAAGTCTAGGACATTTTGATGTGCTTGCTCCGTTTAGAAAGTTTAGAAAAAATGGATGTAACTTATGTATACTAACACAGTCACTTGTGGATATAGATCTTGTATATAGTGAAAAGGAAAGGAAAGTAATACTTGATAACTCAAATTACATTGTTGTTCTTGGAGCTAGAGATAATAGCACAAGAGAATACTTTTCAAATCTGATTGGGAAGAAAGATGTAGACAAAAAAAGCACATCAAAGGGTAAGGGCGGAACGAGTACAAGTATAAGTACGCAAAGGGATTATGTAATTCAGCCAGAAGAGTGGAAGGAACTTGGTGATGATCTTATTGTTATACATAGGGCAGGATATTTAAGGCTTAGAAAAAACTACTATTATAATGAAAAATAAGGAAAAAGTATAAGATGACTAAAAAGGGAAAAGATAAGTTAATATTAGATAAAGAAATAGAAGTTGTAACAAGTGATAATAAAAAAATCATCGGTAAGCTGGAGAAAATTAATTATAAAGGTAAAGAAATTTACACATACACATTAGGGATTCCTGAAGAAACGCTTGGACATATCTGGAGCAAAGAGGAACGCAAAAGACTCTATCAAGGCGAAAATTTATATATAGAAAGATTTGTTGATGATAAGACTGGAGAAACTTTCTCAGGAGTAGCTAAATGGGATTCTAAAGAAAATAAAATAATATTAGAGGATAAAAGTAAAAAGAATGAGTAATATAGAGCAAGGCTTATAAAAGTCGCTTAAAAGCGATTTTAGAGCCTTGTTTTCATATGGAAAGGTATAGAGATGGATAAGAAAGTTTACATTGAACCTAACCTAGTTAAAATCGCTGCAGAGCAGGATGTATTTGATATATTATCAAGAGATGGAGTGCCTATGAAAATGACATCAGGAGTTTATAGGCATAGAGAACATGACAGCATGGTTATATCACCAGGAAAAGGATTTTACTGGTTTTCACAAGACTATGGTTCTAAAAATCCTATAGACTACTATGTTAAAGTTGAGGGAATGTCTTTTGCTTCAGCAGCATACCATGTTCTTGAAGTGATGAACTATGATTTCACAAGAAAAGATATAGTAATATCAGATAGTTTTGCTGCAAATCCCAATTATTTACATGGTGAGTTTTCTCTTCCTAAGAAGGCAGAGAATAATAAGAATGTGTATGCATACCTTACAAAAACAAGAAAGTTAGATAAGCAGCTTGTAAATAATCTTTTTGACAAAGGACTTATATACCAGGATATAAAATACAATAATGCTATTTTTGTTGGAAAAGACTATGACGGTAATATTGTAAGTGCTTTTAAGAGAAATACAAAAA
>ERZ773197.675-NODE-675-length-25857-cov-4.087861_pt1 | contig 25857 bp, 18 predicted proteins | sample MGYA00580999_ERZ773197 | MGnify/ENA primary metagenome ERZ773197 (study PRJEB29015, sample SAMEA2738166) | human oral metagenome | biome: human oral; feature: human-associated habitat; material: saliva | place: China | collected 2185 ...
ATCTGACGCTTGCCTTCGGTCATCACGACTTTGTGGACGGGTTTCTTTTCTCTTCCTGCCATAGTAAAGGCCTCCTATGATTAGTGTATATCACAGGAGACCCTGAAAGAATCGCTTAATTCTTTTTTACAGAAAAACTTTCATACTCTCATTTTTTCAGATAATTTTACTTTCTGATTTTCTTTCTTCATCTCTCTGCGCCTTATTAGAATTTTGCTAGTGTCATATCCAGCATCTGCGCCTCATCTTTTTTTATCTCTCCTGCGAATGTTTTCGCGACATCTCTAAGCGAAAGTCCATATGCAATATCGGGAATCATATCCACTTCCATAATTTGAGAAAGAAACGCGCGGATATCCGGATGGTTCAGCAGTTCTTCCATTGTCGAGTCTATGCTGTATTTCTTCTTTAAAGGCTGTGACGCCTCATAAGCGACTTCATATTCTCCGGCTCTCACACGGCAGATTCCATTTTCTACCTTTTCAAATAATGAATTTTCTTTATCTTCATATACAGATTCCGACGCATATGGAAGAACCACTTCTGCACTTCCGCCGAACGGAATCGTAACAGTGACCGTGATTTTATTATCCTCTGATATCTCCCAGCCGCACTGATAGCATCCGCTTGCCGAATCATAAGCAGCCTTTACATATTTGAGTCCATTATTCACTTTAGGACTGATCCGCATCACCCTTCCTCCCGGATTCTGTTCCGTCACATCAATCCCGGCCGCATGGCGGAAGATCCACTCCAATACAGCGCCGTATGAATAATGATTCAGACTGTTCATCCCCGTGCTGGAGACATGTCCGCTTTCATCCAGTGAATTCCAACGCTCCCACACCGTTGTTGCTCCCAGCTTCACTTCATGAAGCCAGCCCGGGTATTCCTCATTCAGGAGCAGCCGGTATGCCGCGTCTGTCATTCCATGATCAGTTAGGACATTGCACAGAAGCGGGGTTCCTACAAACCCGGTATTTAATTTATTTTTATTATCCCTGAGAAGCTTTTGCAGCATCTGCTTTGTCAGTTCTTCATTTTCAGACAAATGATATTTCAGTGCAAGGATAAGACCTGTCTGCGTCTTCACCGCACATCTGCCGGTGGCAGTAAAATATTCTTCTTTCACGACCTGCCACTGACGGTCTGCGATTTTCTGATATTCCTGTCTCGTTTCTTCCAGTCCAAGCACTTCTGCTGCTTTTGCAACAGTCTGCGCACTTGCCGCGTAGTAGATGTCTGCAATATATGCTTCATCAGTCGCTCCATACACGCTGTTCGCGGCGGCGCCTGTACGGTCAAGGGCAAGCCAGTCCCCATAATGGAAAACCTCTCTCCATCCATGTTGGTCTCCGTCAATCCTCCGTATATAACCGACCCACGCTTTCATGCTCTCAATCTGGCTTTCCAGTATTGTTTTGTCCCCGCTGAACAGATATACGTTCCAGGGAATGATACATGCGGCGTCTCCCCATACGCAGGAACATTTTGTCGGTCCGAATGTGGGGACAATCTCCGGAACCATTCCGTCCGCCAAAAGCTGTTCCTGATACAAATCGTATAAATATTTTCGATAAAACGCATAGGTATCAGCCAGATAGCCTGCAGTCGCGGAAAATACCTGTGTGTCCCCTGTCCAGCCCATCCTCTCATCTCTTTGCGGACAGTCTGTAGGCACATCCAGAAAGTTCCCTTTCATTCCCCATTCGATATTGGAGATCAATTTATTCACAAGATCATTCCCTGTCTCGATTGCCCCGATGCTCTCATAATCGCTGTAAAGAACAAGCGCCGTGAAATCCTCACACGAAAGGTCCTTAACCCCGGTCACTTTCACATATCGATAGCCATAGTATGTAAAATGAGGAGTGATCACCTTTTCCGTACCATCAGAAATATAGACATACTCCGACAACGCAGTTCTCAAATTCTCATTATAAAAGCACCCATTCTGAAGCACCTCGCCTGTCTGGATCCTGATAGCTGTCCCTTCCGGCTCATGTACACGCAGCCGGAAGATTCCCGTGATCTCCTGCCCCAGATCAAATACCTCTTCTCCGGCAGGAGTATGAATTAGTTCCACCGGTTTTATCTGCTCCTGCACCTTGACCGGAAGCGATAACCGTTCCATAAGTCGCCCTTTCGGTGCCCCTGCAATTATTGCATACGATTCCGGCACCGGTAGCAATGTATCATCTCTCCTCTCACCGTCATAAATATTAGAAAACCATAGATTACTTCTTGTTACCAACCAGTCTTCATCAGAACCTATCACCTCTTTCGATCCATCCTTGTACTCTATGTGCACCTCTGCAATCAGCTTCCATTCATCCCCATAGTATGCTTTCCGATTCGGATCATTGAATCCGAACCGTCCTTTATACCATCCATTTCCGAGCAGAACGGACAGCACACCGCCTTTTCCAATCTGTTCCGTGACGTCATACGTCTGATACTGAATCCACTGGTCATAATTGTTACAATACGGAGTCAGATACTCATCGCCGATTTTCTCCGTTTTTTCTCTATTTTTTCTCCAAAAATATGCCTCATACAATCCCAGACCGCAAATGTACAACCTTGCACTTTTCACTTCTTTTTTCGGTTCAATCCTTTTTGAAAAAATCGGATGACGTTCCTGACTGCTGTCACAAGTAATCCATCTTCCAGTCCATGGTTCATCCATTTTGGCAGTCTCAAAAAACTGTACATCTGATTCGATTACTTCCTCTACATCTGTTGTCACAATGACCTTCCAGTAATATCTTGTATACGGCTGTATTTCAAATTCTACTCTTGTAGAGAGGCTATCCAACTCTGTTTCACCTGTATCGTAACAGATATCTGTAAAGGTTTTATTCTTGCTGATTACAATCCTTGCATGTTTCTGTTCCTGTCCTCTGCATCCTTTCACTTTCCATGAAAATTCAATAGAATCCATATTAAACCCTATCGGATTTGTGATATGATTTGCTTTTGCCGCATAAATCTTTCCCATACTGATACTCCTTCTCTATCATTCTTATTCACTTATACCCGCTTTTGACCGTTTCTCCCTCAACAGATATGTCTGCTCATTCAATTTTTCCTTGGTAATAGGATAACCTTTTGAGAAGATCACAATGGCCACCACATTTACGATTGCCGGCAATATTAGCACACAGAGGACGATCACATTAATCACATTGTCATTCTGTACTGCCGCCTTACTGTCAAATCCTGCTAACTGCAGCAGATACCCCGGAATCGCACCACCGATTCCCATTGCACACTTGGAGACAAAGCTGGAAAGAGATGCGACAGCACCTTCTGCCCTAATTCCCATAGACACTTCGATATAATCTGTATTATCTGCCTGTATTCCATAATTAAGAGGTGCTGCAAAGCCAGCTCCTATTCCTGCAATCAATACAGAGACAATAAGAAGGGGAATGCTCCTCACATTCAACAGACGGATGATTGGTGCCAGTCCTGCAAGTGCAAGTCCAATCGCATATATTTTCTTCTTTCCAAACCTTCCAATCAGATTACCAATGACCATTGTAGCCGGAAAAACAGTAACACATGTAATAAGCGTAATAATAGACGCCAACGTCAGATCTTCAAAAATATATGTATAAAAGTATGTATTTGCTGCATTCGCGATATTGCTTCCAATCGAATATAACAGTACAGCAAGGAATGTAATGTACACCGGCTTCTGACTGAGAATCTTGAATAATTCTTTTGCAGAATAGCTGTTCTCCATCTGTGGTTTTACACGTTCTTTTACTCCCATGGTTCCTATAATAGAGAAGAAAAAAATCACTGCTGTCATGATCAGAACAAGATTAATATATCCCTGTTTGTTAGAAGCATCTCCAAGAATAAGCGGAGCTGCCACACCGATTACAAGCGCCCCGATCACATATGCAAGCCCTTTGATTGAACTTAACCTGTTCCTTTCTTTCATATCTTCTGTCATAACCGGCAGAAGACTGTTCAGCGAAATATCCATGACTGGGAACAACACACCAAGCAGAATATACGATACATATGCGATTGCCAGTTTCCCCGATGTTGATAACATAGGTCCAAACCAAAGCAGAAGGAAATTGGCGCTACACAGAATTGTTCCCAGAATCAATGTTGGTCGGAAATGTCCCATCTTTCTGGTCGGAAGATGGTCGAGTATAAATCCAACTAATGGATCGTTAATGGCATCTAGAAAGCGTGCGATCAGAAACAGTGTCGCACATGCAGCAGGACTCAAGCCGCATATATTGGTATAAAAAATTAGTAAATATCCGTTGATCAGTGTCATAACCGGAATGTTTCCAAAGTTTGCCATTGCAAATGACAGCTTTTCTCTCATTTTTATCTTATCTTGATTCATATTTTATTCTCACTTTCCCTCTTCTGCACACAGAGAATTCAACTCTACAATCATCTGTTCAATCGCTTCACCCGGAATAACGCTTAAAAATGATTTCAACGGCATCTGGGCTATAATTTCCGGAGTCACAAGCTGTACCTCCCCATCTTCTTTCTTAGGTTCTTCTCCCTGTGATATTCCCTCTAGATACTCCATCATTTTCCCTGCTGTCTTCGGGTGCTTCATCAATTCCCCCATTGTCGTGGTCATATCCACAGTGAACGGCAGCAGCACATTAGTGGTAAATATAAGTTCTGCAGCCTCTCTGATCTCATCGCTGGCATGCCCGATCTGGATCTCATATGTACCTGACGGAGTGTACCAGTCGTGGATCTTTGTCTCGTAGTAAGCAAGATCTCTCGCGCAAAGCTCCATTGTAACAGTCTTCTTCTCACCCGGATTCAGAAATACTTTCGCAAACCCTTTTAGTTCTTTCACTGCTCTTGGCACCGTGCTGTTCTTGCCGCTAACATAAAGCTGAACCACTTCACTTCCTGCCCTCTTCCCTGTATTCTCCACATCAATGCTCACCTTCAGAACATCTCCATCTTTCATTTCCGCAGAAGAGAGCTTCATATTGCTGTAGCTGAATTCCGTATATGACAGGCCATGGCCGAATGCCCAGCGCACCGGTACTTTCTTCGCATCATAGTAACGGTATCCGACAAAGATATCTTCTCCATAGAGAACAGTCCTGCCGTCTCCTGGGAAATTCAGGTAACTCGGATTGTCTTCCAGGCGATATGGGAAAGTCTCCGCCAGACGTCCTCCCGGATTTACCTCCCCAAATAACAGCCGGTCGCTGGCCTCCCCAATGCCTTCTCCTCCCAGATACATCTCCAGAATGGCATTTACAGACTCCGCCCATGGAGTTTCTACGGGACTTCCGTTATGAAGAACCACTACCACATTCTTCTGTATCTCAGCCACAGCCTCTATAAGGCGATTCTGACACTTTGGCAGTTCCATGGATGTTCTGTCATATCCTTCCGACTCAAAGCTGTCCGGCAGTCCGGCAAAGATTACAACTGCATCTGCGCCCGCTGCCGCTTCACACGCCTGTTTCAGTTCCTCTTCTGTCATCTCGTCACGCTCTGACGAGAAGCCTTTCACATACTCCACTGCTCTGCCTTTTCTCACCGCAGTTTCCAGAGCTGACACTACGCTGTCCGTATTGATGTGACTCGATCCCCCGCCCTGGTAGCGCGGTTTCTTTGCAAATTCCCCGATATAGACTACTTTCTGTTCTTTTTTCAGCGGCAGCACTCCCCTGTTTTCCAGAAGCACGGCGCACTCTGTTTCGATATCTGCCGCCGCTTTGTGATCCTTTTCCCTGTCAAATACAGTCTCATCTTTCCTGTTATCTGTGTAGGAGAAGACTACTTTCAGTATGCGCTCTACCGTTTTGTCAAGAATCTCCTCTTCCAGTTCTCCATTTTCCACTGCCCGGATAATCTTTCTTGTGTTATATCCCTCTGATCCCGGCATCTCCAGATCAAGACCGGCTTTCAGTCCTTTCACACGGTCATTTACAGCTCCCCAGTCACTGACCACATATCCTTCAAATCCCCACTCATCCCGCAGGATATCTGTCAGAAGCTCCTTATTCTCTGAAGAAAATACTCCGTTGATCTTATTGTAGCTGCACATCACAGTCTTTGGCTGCGCTTTCTTCACCGCCTCCTCAAAAGCCGGCAGATAAATTTCCCGGAAAGCCCGTTCCGATACTTCCGACGATATCTGCATACGGTCTGTTTCCTGATTATTCACGGCGAAGTGTTTCATACTGGTTCCGATGCCTTTCGACTGTACGCCCCGGATATATGCTGACGCCATCTTTCCTGTCAGATATGGATCTTCGGACATATATTCAAAATTCCTTCCGCAGAGAGGACTGCGTTTGATATTAACCGCAGGACCGAGGAGCATGCTCACGTTCTCAGCCTGACACTCGTCCCCAAGGATCTGTCCCATACGTTCCATCAGTTCCACGTCAAAACTGGATGCTGTGGCGCAGGCTGCCGGAAAGCAGACTGCATTCACACTTTTATTCAGGCCAAGATGATCTGCCGCTCCTTCCTGTTTGCGCAGGCCGTGCGGGCCGTCTGTCATCATAACGGAAGGAATCCCTAACCTTTCGATTCCCATCGTGTTCCAGAAATCCGCTCCCGAACAAAGTCCTGCTTTTTCCTCCAGTGTCATCTGTCTGATCAATTCTTTCAGGTTTCTGCTCATTATGAAATCCTCCTTAAATAAATTCTTATCTGCTCCTATCTGTGGGCTTCCCAGAAGATGACTGCTTCCTGAAGCCAGTTTTTCACTTTTGTTTCATTTCCTATTCCAAATCCATGTCCCAGTCCGTCAACGATTCTGACCGACACATTTTCTTTGCCCAGTACCTTCTCTAATTCCGGCAGTTTATCTTCCACATTTGCAAAACCGAACTCATCATCCCGCCCTACGATAGAAAATACCGCCAGTCCCTTGTCCTCCGGCAAAACTTTGATATTCCAGTCCAGACCATACATAGGGAAGATCACCTTCGGTCTTGGCAGATGATTCTTGTGGCAGCAGTCCTCATAATTTGCAAATGAATACGCCGTGGTCATAAGTCCTCCTGCCGAAAAACCAAAGATGGCATAATCATCCATGTTTACAGAAAACTGTTTTTGATGCTCCGTCAGATATCGGATCACTTGTGTCAGTTCCCTCGCGGCAGCCTGTCCCTGCTTCACCTGTTCTGTCTCACCCAGCTGCCTGCCGACCGGATAACTTATGACGAAAACAGAATATCCCATTTTATGCAGCTTCATCGCCGCAGGATACCCCTCGCAATCGGTTACATTACTGATAAATCCGCCTCCCGGAACTACAATGGCAAGTGGTTTTCCCTGTTGTCCCTGATAAAACATTCCCGTCAGATGTGACCTGTACGGATGACTATTCACTGCTTCCGCAGGATACAGATCCGGCACCAGCCTTGCCTGACCTTTCTCAACAAGTCCGGTTAGATAATGGAAAGATTCCAAGGCTACATCCAATTGTTCCTCACGACCTTGCGCCTTTAAAAAATCCTTATACTTTACAGGCGCAATAGCTTTCAGCACGTTGTCCTCCACATTGAAAAACATATGTTTAAAACCGCCGAATACCGGATGCTGCATGAAAAATCCAACTTTGTCCTCCCCCGTTCCCGGACGGAAATGTCCGTTTTCATCGTAATAGCTGCTTTCCTTTATTTCTGGAAATCCGCAGATGCCAAGAAGTGCCGGCAAAAACATGGCACTTTTTTGATAGACATATAATGTCGCACCGATTACAAATAATAAAACAATCACCACTACTGCAAAAAATTTCTTCATCCTAACCTATGCCTCCTTTTCTTACTGATATCTTACTTTATACAGACTAAAATTACATCAACGAAACATAAGTGATTTACCGACCAAACTTAATAAATATCCGAGATTACTCTGTACACCTTTGCCCCCAATATGGTATATTTTAGACAGGTTAAATAAACTGCTGATGACTATAATTACAGTTCATTCATACCTCGAAAAGGAGAGATTATATATGATGACATTATCTGCATTGAATCAATTTCTGAAGCAGCACACTCCCGAAGAAACCCAGCGTCTGAACGGTGTAAAGAAAGATTATTCACAATTTCCTGTTGCCAGAGGTAAGTTTGATACACCCTGTTACCGTTTTGATACGAACCTTGAAGATCTGCGTTCTTTATTTCTTTCAAAGAAAGTTCTTCCGAGTTATTACAACTTCGCTGTTGTAAAACAGGATCGTTTTGAAAACGTACCTCTGCATATCCATGAGTGGCTGGAGTTGAGTTATATTTATTCTGGTTCCTGCACAATGACGATAAATAAGACTACATTCAGGCTAAAAGCCGGGCAGATGGTTCTGATCAGCCAGAATGCACCTCATTCTGTCAAAAGATGTTCAAAAAATGATATTATCATCAATTTTTTGCTGACGCGCGAATATCTGAACGGTACTTTTTTTGAACGCCTGTCTCAGGATAATTACCTTACACACTTTTTCATTGAGGCTCTGAACACCACGATGCAGGAAAGCAGGTATATTGTCTTTTCCCCGGAACAAAAACAAAACCGGCTGGCAGATCTTGCCAACCAGTTTCTCTGTGAATTTTATTCTCCGTCCGTAACATCCGGACCTTTTTTAGACAGTCTTTTTACGCTGATTACCTGCGAGATGATCAATCTGTTCCAGCATGGTATGGTTCTGGATCACTCCTCTGTGGATCAGATTTATACCATACTCCGATATATCGAAACAAACTTTGCGGATTGTACCCTTTCTTCTACAGCTGAGTTTTTTAATATGCACCCAAACTATCTCTCTGCCTACATCCGCCAGCATACCGGAACCACTTACAAAGAGCTGGTCCAGACACAGCGGCTCTCTCAGGCGGCAAAACTGTTAAGGAGCACCGCACTTTCCACAAATGATATCAGCCTTGCCGTCGGATATCAGAATACCAGCTTTTTCTTTCAGCTGTTCCGCAAGAAATACGGATGTACGCCTATGGAATATCGAAACATGCTTCATGCTTCTGATACGCCAAATATGTGATATGTCCTGTTGCGTATGGATTCGATAATCCGGTTAATTCTCGGCAGGCTCATGTTGTCCAGTGTCTGCCCGTCTACCCCCTGCGTCATGCTCCCCTGCGATTTCGCAATGTTCGCGTATGCAAGGAGATAGAACTCTGGATTGTATAGGTTGCGATACAATCTTTCATATTTGTAGTTACTTACACTTGCCTTTTCTTCAAGGCTTTTCAAGACATGAATCGGATTTCTCATAGTGTCTCACACACCATCCTTTCTGTTTTGAAAATGATTCACTGTTCCCCTTTGCCATGTAGACGGCTTTCCCGTCCGCAGACTACTATGGGAACTCTGTTGCCATGGTGAATATTCAGAGCCCCGCATTTCAGCGTTTTCATAGCCTTTTGGCATTTCACTTTAGACAATCCCCGTTTAGTACGGTATAAACAAGCGTTCCACGTTGTCGGTATGTGACGTTCGCCTTTTTCCAGTTTCCCGTGGCTGAACCTGCTCCGAGTATCAGCAGCCGCATAGCCAAACAATGCGACTGTCAGGAACACTGACGAGTACAACCTCTCTACGTCAGGGGTACGCTCTTGGTCCCGATTTCAGGCTGTCATTCAAGCAGTTTAGCTTCCATCCTCATACGTGGATTTTCATTCCGTCACGCCGGCGCTTCTGAGGTTCCAGCGCCCCGTGTCCTCCGTCATGCTATGGTCGCCCTCCGGTTTCCCTTTTGGGGTAAGACGGGGAATGATAGGTTGCGGCACAATGCCGCTTGATACTTTTACCTACTACTTGCTCAAGGTAGGATTTATACCGCCCTTACGGGCGCACTTGGCTTTACATAAAATCTTGTTTTTCCGGAGCCTGAACCGCCAATAACAAGTACATTTTTATTTCTTGCATACTTTGGATTTGCCGGTCTGCCATTCATAGTTAATCGTTCTGTTTGGGTAAGTAAGATATTGTTTTGGAACTTTTCATCCACATATGGCTCTATATCTTTTCTCGTTCCCCAGTGTATCAGCAAGGACGGTTTTCCAGACATCACTGCTGTAATGTGAGCCAGACAGAAGTGTGTTACTTGTTGTAACAAATGACTTTCCGCATGCCCGGTACAGAAATGCCTGCTCGCCATGCTTGTGACCATTTCTAACAGCATGTGAACTGGTATGGCAGACCGGACATTCCATCCGGGGAACGATCTTCATCGAAGATGTGAACGCCTTCTCAGGGTTCAGCCGATCCATGATCCTGTTAGCGAGAATCTTGCGATCCGAATCGGAGCGGTTGTTTACTGCAGCCTTTTGGGTTAGACATCGGGAGCTGCCGTTTGGCCTATGCCCTTTCCTCAGATCACCTCCAATTCAAGCGTTTTGGAAAGCAGGCCTTTTGCTTTCACTGTGACCGTAATCTTTCCGGGCATATCGCCGCCGCGGACCACAGCCAATGCCTTTCCATAGTAGGTCGTGTGGGTATCGGAGAAAAAGTTTTCCCCCATATTGGGCCTTGCAGAGCCAAGGGCCAGCAGCGTCCCGGCACCGTCAACCTCCACAATAACCGCAGTATCCTCAGAAGATTTTGTGATTCCGTCCGCTCCCGTCAGATCAATGCTGACATAGGCTAAATCCTGCGTTTTTGCCCGCAAGATGCTTCGGTCAGCCGCCACACGAAGTTCGGTAGCCCCAACAGCTGTCTTCATGCAAGTCCGGCTCAGTTCCTTTCCCTCGCCATCATAGCTGATTGCGGTGATGGTACCGGGTTCATAGACAATGCGTTTAAAGACAGCCTTGTATTCCTTCGTCTTTTTCCTGCCATAGGAGCGCCCATTGACAATGAGTTCCGCTGCTTCGCCGTCAGAATAAACCGTGACCTTCGTTTTTTTACCTTCAAAGCCGGCCCAGGACCAGCTTGCTACTGCGTCTGTGTCACGCCACATGGTTACGGAGCCAGTCTCCCCTGCATGGGTGTACGGTTCAACGCCGATACCAGGGGTATGATCCAGCCCCCAGATCAGCCGGTTCCACTGCACCTCGGGGCGGAGCTGTCCGCAAATATCGATCACGCCGCAGCCGGCGGAGATAATGGGCGCATCCTGACCGGGGTTTTTGAAGCTTCTGTAACGGACGGTACCGATGCCCGCCTCTCCCAGATAATCCCAGCCCGTCCACATAAAATCCCCGATGACATAGGGGAGTCTTTTCACCAGTTGCCAGTTATGATACAGGTTCCTGGGCAGGGTCTCGGACCCAACAATGACGCGGTCAGGATGGAGCGTACCGTCCTTCTCGTACCGGGACGCGGCGTAGTTATAACCGCCAATATCCAGATAGGAGAAACTCACCTTTGTGGCCTCGTCCGCGGCGGGTTTGGCGGCCATTTTTTCAATCACACCCCCAGCCAGGTTCATCAGCATGTTGAAGAAGGCACTGGTTGGAACGTTGTCCATCGTCTGACTGCCGTTTTTGTTCTCTTTCCCATTTTTTTTATTGCCGTATATGCCGCCTCCCTTGGCCAACATACTGCACAGCATCAGGTTGACCCCCATCGTCACTGCTTTGCCCGGGTCCAGCTTTCGTGCCAGGACTGCCAATTTTTTACAGTACTCCTGCCCTTCGGGCATAGCCAGTTCGGAGATCTCATTCCCAATAGAGTTCATGACCACACAGGGATGGTTGTAGTTTTTGATGACCATAGCTGTGAGATCCTGCTGCCACCATGCGCGAAAATCCTTGTCCGCATAGTCATAGGGGGTTTTATGTACCAGCCAGCCGTCGCAGAATTCATCCATGACATACAGACCCAGCCGGTCACAGGCATCCAACAGTTCCTTGGAGGCAGGGTTGTGGGCGGAACGTATCGCGTTGAAACCGGCCTCCTTGAGAAGACGAACACGGCGGAACTCAGCATCCTCAAAAGAACATGCACCCAGAATACCATTGTCGTGGTGGACGCAGGCGCCGCGAAGCAACGTTTTCTTGCCGTTTACGAAAAATCCTCTGGTGCTCCAGCTGAGGGTGCGGAATCCAAAACAGGCCTCCGCCTCATCCACCACCTCACCATTTTTCAACAGTTCCGCTCTGCATTTGTACAGTACGGGATGTTCCGCGTCCCAAAGCCGCGGCTGGAAAACGGGAATGTCCGCCGACGCAGCATCTCCCTTGACTGCAGCCCTGGCCTGCGCTGCTGTCTTTTCCCCATCCAAAATAGAGAGCCTGAGCGTATCACCACCGGTGACCGACACTTTCACATGCGCCACATTGTTCCCGGAGGTGGAGACGAGCAATCCATCCGGGCGGATATGACTCTTTTCGCCTAAGAAGAGGTTTACGTTGCGATAAATTCCGCTGCCGGAATACCAACGGGAATTTGGTACTGACGAGTTGTCCGCAATTACTTTGATCTCATTTTCCTCGCCATACTTCAGGTAAGGATCCAACACCACAAAAAAGTTAGTATATCCGTACCGTTGTTCAGCTACAAGTGTATCGTTCACGAATACCTGCGCATTTTGATATACCGCCTCAAATTCCAATATAGCGGACTGCGTCCGCCACGCTTCAGGCACAAGAATCCGTTTGACATAGACATAGGACCCGCCAGGAAAGTATCCGCACGCTCCTGCTGTTGGCGCATCCTTCGCGCGTTTCTCGTACAGCATGGCATCGTGTGGAAGCGTGACCGGTTGCATAGACTGTTCCTTTCCCACAGCGCCAAATAGCCACCCTCGGTTAAAATCTTTCTTTTTCACTTTCCTGCTCTCCTTAAATATGTGCAAAAGCTTCGCTGTTTGTGCAATACACGATATCGCTTTGGCCTGCGATAGATTCAAAAAGCCTTTCTAAGGAATACCAACTGGCGCTTCCCTTTTCGTAGTCCATTTCATAACTGTGTGCCCATAGGAACAACAGCAGATCCTTTTCTCCGGGTTCCTCACGTTTGAAGCGCTCCACCAGCTTCAAGGCATTTTTCATAATAAGCGAGGAGCTAGGTCGAAAGTTCATCGGATTATCCGGGAAGGCAAAACCGCCGGATGGAAAAATCACTCTGGCATATCGATACCCTCGCGCCTTCAGATACGCCTGGACAGCCGGCGAAGTTGAACCCTGCGCATAGGCGTGTCCTACGACCGTGGTGCCAAAGATTTTTTCCAGCGCGCTCTTGTCCGCATCCACTGATGCGCGCATTTCATCCTCGCTGACAGCCCCCAGCGGTTCATGCCGGAAGCCATGGGTGGCAATCTCCATTCCCTCATAGACCTGACATACCTCGTCCTGTGGGATTCGGTTGTGCGGCACATAGGAAAACGGCCACCTGTGCCTGACGCCTTCAGGACAGTCCTGGAATGAAAAGGTTCCTAGTCCCTTCACCTCCCCGCGGGTTCCAAACAGACCTGCGTTGAGGTTGAAGGTACCTTTGAGTCCGTATTGCTTCATGAGATAGATCACCCGCTTGTCCTGTTCCAGACCATCGTCAAAGCTGAGCGTAAAATACTTTTTTCCCATGCTTACGTCTCCCCCGTCAATTTTTGCAAATCATAAGCCTGCGCCAGCAGCATGCCACCAGCCTGATTCGGGTGCAGGTGATCCCCCTGGTGGTAACGATCGTCGGTAACCGAAGGATTCTTCTGATCGCGCAACAGGGCATCCGCATCCAGCACACAGTCGAACATCACGTTGTCCCTGATCCAACCATTGATGCGAACTCTCAGCTCTTCCATCTGCTGGGTATATCCCTTTTTCGCAAAGCCAGTTCGAGGCGGGAGCGTCTGGGCGATCACCCGGACGCCTGCCTTATGAAGCCGGTCCACAATATCAGTTACGGCCGAGCTATATTTTTCCAGTGAGATGGTTGCAGCTGTCTTTTTGGAATAATAGGCCACGTCATTGACCCCCAGCGCAAAAATCACCCCGCAAAGTTCCGGGAAACAGAGCACATCCCGTTCAAAGCGTGATACCCCCTTCTCCCCGTAGGAGACTCCCATCAGCCCCGGAATATCATATAGCAGACAATTCCCGCCGATTCCGGAGTTCATCAGCGCGTAACCGCCGCCATACGTATCGAAGAGGCGCTTTTGTAAAGGCTTTACCCAGCGGTTCATCGCCGTTATACTGTCCCCGAACGCCACAATGATTTTGGAAGGGCGGCTGGTGAACACCTCGATCTGGTCCATCCCGGGAACCACTTCATAGAGATTGTACTGTTCCATATAGCTTTTCCGACGGGGCGGAGGCAGTTCTCTATCCGCCGTATGATTCCCCTTGTAGCTCACTGCATTTTCCTCGATCATATTGCTGTCCATGACCTTGGTCGCATAGTAGAGTCTGATTTCCAGTTCTTCTCCTATCGTCACCGGGAGCGACAGCTCGTCCGAATAGCAGCTTCCCCCGACAGGGACCGTGAAAACACGGTTTCCTCCACGCGTGACGGCATGCATCTCTCCATGTGCCCACACGGTCAATCCCCCGATGGTGTAAGGTTTCTTACCGTAGTGGTTGGAGAAGCGAACGCGAATCTTTTTACCGGAAGCCTGGGATGTCACAGAATACACCACCGTTTTTTTCTTGCCCGCCAAAAAGCCCATCGCGAACGCAGGGGCCGCAGCCTGATGCCAGATTGGTGTCCAGTCCATTGTGATCCTCCTTATGCCAGAATAATGTTCAAGATATCAAGCATGCCTTTGCCCTTATACCGGAAATACAGTGGGCAGGAATCCATCGGTCGGCTGCTCTCCAGTGCCAGACGGCTGGCGTTGAATGCTGTCCCGGCCGTTGTCCAGTCGGCTGTCCCGGTAAGGGGGATGGAAGCAATAACAGGTCCCTTCTCTCCGGGCAAAAGTTCCAGCACGCCGCCTGCACCGCGAACCGTTACAGCGATGTGGGTGCTTGCTGTCAGATCGAAATATCGAAAACCAGCAATGCTGCCATTCTTCATTTTGGAAATATAAGCTTTCGGCGCCATCCGCTCGGTTTCTATGTTCACTTCGCGCCCCTCAGCATCCGGCGGCTCATAGTCCGGGCCGTCCTGGGTAATTTCGGGTCCGCCCATTGGGTTGCGCAGGCCAAACACCCCCGCATGATGCAAAACGCAGGCGATGTAAGCCGGATAGGTCCCAGTTCCCTTCAGCGGTCCGCCGTTCAAACCGCAGCTTGTGGACTCCACCATGCGGATGGTCCCATCCGAACGAATCTCTATGGGCTCAGCCACTGCCTGCCGGTTTCGTTTGGCGCCATTGGTCGTTCGATGGTCAAATATATACCATTGCCCATGGACACATACCATTCCGCCGTGGCTGTTTCCCATCGGATACGCCGCGTTCATGAGTTTTCTCCCATTCAGACCGATATCGCTTGAAGAATGGATCGGTCCCTTGTGGATAAATCCCTTATCAGGGAATAGGCTCATAGCGTAATTAAGACCGGTGATGTCCGTGGCCGGATAGACCAGATAATACCAGTCACCAATGTGACGGATAGAGGGTCCTTCCCAGTAATTCGGCTTTTTGGGATTAAAATCCGCCGGCATAATGATGGTCGGTTCGCCGATAATGGTCAGCATATCCTGGCTGAGTTCCATCACAAACAACCCTTTGATCTCGTGTCCAAATTGTCCGTTGGATTTCTGCCCGCTTCCCACATAGAGGTAAACCCGGCCGTCATTATCCACTAGAACAGCAGGGTCGAACATAAACCAATCCTCCGGCTTTGATCCGTATACGCGCCCGTCCGGGAAGTGAACATCGCCCAAATACTGATATTTTCCCGCCGGCGTATCGCACACGGCGACAGAGGTAATCGACGTATTGGCTACAGAATAATAAAGGTAATACCGTCCGTCTGTACCGCGCACCACATCCGGTGCATAGTAGGACAGTTTCTTTTTATTCCACGGCGTATCCTGTTTTTTGTAGATTACGCCTTCATACCGCCAGTCGGAAAGGTCATCTGTCGGGGTCGACCAGCATACGTAATCGCCCTCACAGTATTCCTTGGCGCCAAACAGATCATGGCTCCCATAAATGTACAGCCGTTGGCCGAACACTTTCGGTTCAGCGTCTGGGATGTATTCCCAACTGGGGAGATAGGGATTATAGCATTGCCGCTTCATAGACACTTCCTCCTTAAATTAAAATTCCCAATTTATGCTATACTGCTATGAAAGGGGGATGCTCGCGTGGAACACCTGTTTTTTAACAGCATTGATGAAATGCGGAACCAGATCGGCAACCATTGGCCGAACTATCTTCGCAACCATACGGCCGAACGGGACTACTTTTCTCCGTTGTCGATCGTAACCAGCATCCAGAAGCCTCATGAATATCTGTTCTCAAACTATATGGATGCATGGTCCTTTTGTGTTCACACCCCAAACAAACACGAATTCTTTCATGAGACCTATATGCACAAACATAATTTTTTTGAGTTGATGTATGTGCAACGGGGCTATGTCCGGGTGATGATCGAGGGGGCAGAGACCACCTATACGCAAGGAAACCTATGCCTCCTCAATCGAAACACCATGCATCGCGAAACAGATATGTCAAATGCGGATATCGTTTACATCGGTATCAATGCCTCTCTGCTGACACAGTGGCCTAAATCATTTCCGCCGCCCTTTCAGAATAAAAGCATTCTCAATCAGTTTTTCAGCGACAATCTGTCGGAACGCGCCATCTATAAAAAAGATTACCTAGACTTCACCCTTTTAGGAGAAGATGCGATTCCGCAGCTCACCCAAGAATTGATTCGCGCGTTTTCGGTCAAGCGGATCGGATATCAGTTTGACGTTTATTCTTCTCTGCTCCGGCTGTTTGCCGCCTTGGAAAATCCGGATATATACAAAGCAACACACATTTCGCTCAGTCACAGTCAAGAGGCACTGGCGGTGGAACAGGTCAAGAAGCTCATTGAAGCCCACCACGGTGCTATCCACCGGACCAATCTGGCAGCGGAACTCAACTATTCCTGCGAACATATATCCCGCATCATTAAGACGAACACCGGATACACACTTAAGGCGTACTGTCAAAAGATACAGATGGGCGAGGCGGCGCGGCTTCTGAGAACCACACAGTTGCCGGTCTGCCAAATCGCAGCTTCGCTGGGCTATGAGAACAGAACACAATTCTACAAAGTGTTTCAGCGTGAGTATAGTCTCACCCCATTGGAATACCGTCGACATAGTGCAGAGGAATGAGCCTTACCCAGCATTGCCGCGATCCAGGCATTCCCGGATTTTTCACACAGATAGACTTGTGCATTGCTATCCCCCTGTCATTTGTTCAGTTATTCTCAACCAAATAAGCCCGGATTCGTGCAACTCCAACAATTCAATGATGGATTATTCCTTTTTATTCCACAATGTCAAAAGGTCGCCCTTCTTCAATAATTAGTATCATTTTGTTTCATGGCTCCTACGTAAGAAAGAATGTTTATATTTTGACACAATGATGCCTACGACAATAGGCAGAAGATAATGGTAATCCGTAAGCGTAACAACCAGCGTACGCTGAAAAAGTCTGCATAAGGCGTTATCATTATCGGGGAGGCTGCCAGTGATATCGGCAGGCACCCTGGATACACCGTTATACGCTTGCTGGCAGCCGGGTGCGGATCAGTACGAGGATTCAGATTCCAGAGGCTTCTCTCTCAGAAGGCTGCCGCTAAAACCCCGGATCCTGCCAGGGGATCCGTTTCCTCGCCTTTGACCGCTCGCGTACTGACAAAAAAGAAGTGTAGCTAGGTGGCCCCGCAGGGGATCTCCTAGCTACACTTCTTTTGAAAAATCTGGTTCTACAATAAATGTTGGGGCGAATAGATGTTTCCATTCGCCCCTAAGTGTATGATTGGATAAAAAGATCCCCCGAGCGCCAAGCAACAAACCAAACACTCGGAGGAACCATGCATAGTCATTCTACTGCATCTCTATTAGGTTTAAAAGACGTTAAGATTAGAAAGGTGGTGAATACAGATCCTTATATAAAGCTCTTCATAGAAAAAGATGCTTCTCAGCAGGTTTGTCCATCCTGCGGCAAGACGACAGCTCGAATTCACGACGATCGAATTCAGGAAATCAAAGATCTCCCCTTTCAACAAAAACCGTGTTCTATTGTTCTTAGCAAGCGTCGATATCGCTGTAATTCTTGCGGCAAAAGGTTTTATGAACACTATGACTTCGCTAGACGAACGGCAAGACTTACCGCTTTTATCGCTGATTCCTTTCATGAGAACAGGAACATGAAAGATATTACAAAGGCTTCAAATGTCTCTGAAACCACAGTGGGCAGAATCTTAGATACGATTCTGTTCCCAAAACCATCGACACTCCCTCGTGTCTTTTCGATTGACGAATTCAAAGGGGATGCAAATGGAGAAAAATATCAGATCATTATCACCGATCCCAAGAAGCATCGTGTACTTGATATTCTCCCCGACAGGAAGGAAGTAACTCTCCGACTTTATCTTCAGAGGTTCTCTCGTTTTGAACGTCAGAAGGTGAAGTTCTTCATCAGTGACATGTACGCTCCATACATCCGGGTGGCCAGACAATACTTCCCAAATGCAACGATCATTGTCGATAAGTATCACTTCATACGACAGACCGGATGGGCTCTTGAGAATACAAGAAAGCGACTTCAGAAAGGCATGCATCCAAGTCAGCGCAAGTACTACAAGCGCAGTCGTACCTTACTTCTTTCTTGGTTTAAGAAGCTATCGCTTGAGCAGCAAATCGCCTGCTCACGCATGATCTTTTACAACGAAGATCTACGCAAGGCGCATCACTTAAAGGAGTGGTTCTACAGTATCTGTCAGAACAAGAAGTACTCTGAACAAAGAAGACAGTTCCGTCTTTGGATTCAGGAAGCAGAATCTTGTCGTGTCGCTGAGTTTCATAAAGTGGCAAAATGCTACCAGAACTGGGCCAGAGAGATTTGTGCTGCCTTTAAACACACAGACATTACAAACGGAACAACAGAGGGGTTCAACAACCGAATTAAGGTCTTAAAACGAACCTCCTATGGAATCCATCGCTTCGAAAGGCTTCGGACTCGCATCCTGATGGCAATGAATTAGTAACTGAAAACAAGCTTGGCGCTCAGGGGTTTATTTGTTATGCCATAAAAGATGCTGACATACCATGGAACACCTAAATCCGCCCAAACACAGTGTTGGGGCGGGCTCTCGAAGGATCCCGCCCCAACATTTGACATAGAGCCATAAAAAATGGGGCAAGGGTTATGCACCCTCGCCCAGTTTGGTATTGATTATAAGTTAATTACCGTTATTGTTTATTTGCAGTAGATGGAGATTGCACGCTCGGCAAACTCAGCAGTTCCTTTGCCACCGGCTTTATCAATATTCTCAGTGAACTCGCCACCGGCACCGTACATCGCACCCAAAGCATTCAGAATTTCGGAAGTGCAGTGATAATAATTTCCCGAGATATATGCTTGCAGGCGCTTAACTAAAGCTTGTACTTCTTCAGAAGCGGGGTCATTATTCTTATGCTTGCCAAAATCCGCAAAAATCGTCATCATACCACGGGCAAGTGCTTCCTCCGCTTCTTTAGAACGTCCTTTGCTATTTCCTGAGAATTCCTGATAGGCGTCGGTGTGCTGCCATTGTTCCTTTGCTTTTGTGGCGTATTCTTCCATCTTTTTTGTGTTAAATGCGCTGAAATCCATATTTGTTCCTCCAACTTGTTTTAATCCACGGGCGAAGGTGATAAGGTTCTCTAAATGTTCTTTTTTCAAGGATAGCAACTCAATTTGCTGTTCCAATGCCTTATCTCTATCAAAGTCCGGACTTTGCAGAATTGCTTGAATCTCCTTGAGCGAAAATTCAAGTTCTCGAAACAGTAGAATTTGTTGCAAGCGTTCCAAAGCTGTATCGTCATACAGTCGGTAACCAGCTTCTGTGTGTTCCGCCGGATGCAGCAATCCAATCTTGTCATAATACTGCAAGGTTCGGATACTGACGCCGGTAAGTTTGCTAACCTTATTAACAGTCATCATCTCTATCATCTCCTCGTGGTAATTATAGCATAAACTATTACGCAGCGTAAGAGTCAATAGTTTTTTGAAAAAATTATGCACCCTCGCCCGGTTTGGTTGTCATTAACTTGTAGAGTTTCGTATTCTTCGGGAACTTATTTGCAAACGGCACAAGCGAACTACCCACTTTAATAAGTCCGTGTCCAGCGTCAACATTAGTGATATACGAAAGCTGACGGTCGGAGATATTAAGCAACTTTGCAAGTTCCAAACGGTCGGTAGAAGCCTAATTGAGCATAATCAAAAATTTGATATTGTCAATAATGGTTGACAGATTTTCCTCAAGGATTTGCACCCCTAAGCTGCTTCTTGTAAAGATGAATAGTATTGTTGTCTCTTGACCATGGGTGGAAGGCCATCATTTGCGGAACAGATTCGACGGTTATTCCAGTAGCTCATGTAGTAACGCCAGATAAGCTCTTTTAGCTCAGTTACAGTCATCTTCTCGGTGTCATAGCGATCATATAAGAGTTCAGATTTCATTCTCGCCCACATGCTCTCACAACGAGCATTATCATGGCAACGGCCACCATCACTGTTCATGCTCTGTGTTATATGGCAGTTCTAGACGGCTCTACGGTAGCAATCACTGGTGTACTGTACTCCGCGATCGCTATGGCAGATCGCATCTTCGATCTCCGGGTAAGCCTGGTTATCGGACAGATATATTTACAGAATGCCCGGTTATCTTTATATACATAAGCCAGGACAAAGCCAACCGCATAGTAGACTGTATTTCCGATAACAAATGCCCAGAACATAATGCGTTCCATATTTCCGACCTTTGCCAGAAAAAGAACCGCTACAAATATCAAAGATGCCGCAAATGTAATGTACCTGATCCAGCCAATCCTTTTTCTCGGCTTTGTCGAAAGCTTGTAAGGCAAGAAATCCAGTACCATCACTGTCCAACAGGCATATCCGCACCAGCCCCTTCCAAAGAGCAGAGGACCGAATATTTTTGCAACAGCGTAATGGATTGTTGCCGCTTCAAATACGCCCGTAAACAAATAATACCAAAAACCTTCAATCTGCATATTCTCATTGCAAATCAGTCCCAGATAAATGAGCATATACAGGCCGACCAGTAGCTGTACCATTCTCCTTGCATATTTGTATTTTACAGATAAACAGGAAAATGCCCAGCGAAATTGAAATACCGAATTTACCTTTTTATCATTCACACGGCTAATATACTCTTCCCCTATTGTATCGGCTTATGCGGTTTCTACGCTTCACGGAACGAAAATTTTTATCCGCCGCGAAGCACTTTTGCTTAATAAACAGAGATATCTTCCCCTCTATACCTGGGTGCAACAAACAGCAAGAACGAAATCTGTGGGATATTCCATTCACCGGGCAGATAGATCGTACAGTCGATACGATCTCCCTTGACGTTTTCTGCTATGAATGCATATCGACCGATTTCCTCATTTGCTGAAACCCGCTGGGTATCTCCAATCGCTGTATCCTTAAAAAAGGTATGGAACTCCTGCCAGATGCTCTCTGCATCCTCTGCCCTCAATTCAACCTTGACTGAATAACTTACCCCCGCTTTACAGCGTTTTTTCATGCCGTTTTCATCGGGTCGGCATGTTCTTGTTCTTCCCTTATCATAGAACCAGTCGGCATTTTCCAGTGCAGCTATCTTAGCTGATATGGTCTCCTTGAATTCCTGGATCACCTGAGATAAATAACTGCAAGCCTCTTCAAAAAACTCAAAATCTTTCACCGTAAGTCCTCCGTTTTCTCTACCACGGCTCTTGTCAATTTCACCGAAGTGTATGCATCCATTTTCTGCTTCTGAACATAAAAACGGATACTATAAGCCGGACCAGCTCTTCCTGTGATAAGATGAAGTAGACCCAGACGATCGGAAGTCTGAAATATAATCCTGTAAGCAGTGACAGCGGTACGCCGATCAACCAGGTCCCCATCATATCAATCATCATGATATACTTTGTCTTTCCTCCGCTCCTGATAACGCCTCCCCCAAGTATCATGTTTTGAACCTTTACAGGCATTAAAATCGCAAAGACCACCAGGATATTCGCGCCAATCATGCGAACATCATCTGATACCTTAAACAGCTGAACATATGGATTTTTTATCAGAATCAACAGCAGCGAAAAGGTCAGCGATCCTGCCAGTCCCAGACCACATAACTTTTTGGATTCCTCATAAGCCTCATCATACTCGTTGCATCCTAGTCTTTTGCCGATCAGAATCCCGGCAGCCTGCGACAGACCGCTCAGCGCTCCCATGAATAATCCTTGAACAGTGCCGGTTAATGACATCCCCGCAAGTTCCTCCGTTCCCATGTGCCCATAAACGTATGTGTTAACGCTTTGTCCCACTGTCCATAAAAATTCATTTAAAACAATGGGCAGCAGCATCATAAAGTACTGTGAATATCCCTCCTTCCCGAGCTTTAATGAAATATGGATTCGTCCATATAACCTGTAAAAACACAGGATGGAAATCAGCGCGCCAGCCACCTGGGAAATGACACTTGCGTAAGCGGCGCCGGCTATTCCAAGACGCGGCGCACCAAAATTCCCGAATATAAAGCAGAAATTTAAAGCAGTATTGAGCAGAGCAGTGAAAGCGCCGATATAAAGTGGCCAGATTGACTTATCCCGACATCGAAGAGCCGTCCCTAAAATAATACAGATGCCCAGCGGAATGTATGTCCAGCAGATAATCCCCAGATATTTACTACCTTCTATGATTACCTGCGCTTCTGTCGTAAACATTCCCGTAAATGGATTCTTAAAGAGGCTAAAAACGGACAAAAAAGTCAGACCAATTACCATGACAAGCAAAAAGTTAACACAGATACTTTTTTCCTCTGCCTCTCTGTTATGGCTGCCCATATACTGCGAGATCATGATACCCGTGATCGTACTGATTGCCCCTATGACAAACGCATAAATAAAGCCTGGCTTTCCGGCAATTTCAACCGCAGCAACACTTTTATCCCCCAGCTGACCGACCATAATCTGATCGATCATGGAAAAGGAAGATTGCAGCATGGATTGTAAGGCTACAGGTATGGAAATGCGCAGAACCTTTTGTAAAAAGTTCTTATCTGACATAGTATTGCTCCCTCTCATTTCTGTTCCATACTATTTCAAAGCCGCCCATTCCACAACAGGTTAATCGCATTGTTTTTCGAGAGGTGTTGACAGGGTGCATTTTCTACGAGGGGTGTGCATATGATATCGATGCACGGTGCAAGTCACTCTTTAATTTTCTTATTAGTGTTTGTTCATGCATAGAACCATCTAACCCTTAAAAGGACATTCGGATAACAGCCTGTGCATTATTCTTACCTGATCTTCCATCGCTTGGTGTTTTAGCAAAGACTGTATGATATCTTCCGTCTCCAAAATATGTAATCTTGTAATGCTTGCCCTCTTCTGTAATTTCGAAGCCAAGATCTTTTAACGCCTGCCGTAATCTACCAGACATACCATCGTAGTTCTTCAGTAAACGCTTTATCTCCTCTGCTTTTGCAACACTTAACTTTTGATAATCATTTGCCCCTATTATGTCCTTAACAATATCCATTCTTCTCGATTTTTGTGGTATGTCTGATAGCGAATCCGAAAGAACGGATAAGATTATATCTTTTATCTCACCCTGGTAAAATTCATACTCATCGCCCATATATAAAATGGGGACTGCGTCGGATGAATCCAACTTTGCCTTTAAACCCTGGTTTTCAAACTGTAAAGCCTCATTTGCTCTTGTTAAACCATCAATCTGTTTTTGAAGACGTGTCATATCTGCATCAAACCCGTCCAGAATCTTATCGGCTTCTGTTCGAGCATCATCAAGTGCCTGTTTTCGGATTCTACGTTCCTCTTCACCTAATGTATCCAGAAGATGAGTTGCCTCCTGTTCTGCACGTTTTTTTGCCGCCTCCGCAGCCAGTCTCTCTTCCCTTTGACTGGCAAGCCTATCTCTTAGCAGTGCATTATTGACGCCTTGCCAAGTGTAAAGAGTATCTATCATCTGCGAATTGCTGTGTTGTATTACAACCCTTATTACTTTTTCCAATAGGAAGGAGTCATACCCTATTGAACTTCGATAAAGATATCTGCGATGTCCCATAGCTTGATTCGGATAATAAATGCCAATCGCTCCGTTATATTCATTTTTGCTATCACACATATCCTTTAATCGGAGATTTGTAACATTGCTTTTTTGAACGAGTACATGTGCAACGCCTTTTAATCGACCAGCAAGCACTCTGACATTAACCGGATCTTCGTCATAATAAGTGCGTGAGATATAGACCACAGGAAGTTTGTATTTTTTCTCCCTCTTGACTGTATCTGAAACCAATTCCAAATTCTCTTCATCAATAATCACCGGAGTGTGTAAAACCGGCAAATTCCCGTCATTCTTAAGGTATCTGCGTTCGATAAGCAAGGTTATAAAATGTGGTGTCGAGAACTTCGGATCTGTAAAAAGCGCTTCTTGCGTATAACTTCTGTCAAGACGAACAGCCATCTTCATTGCTGAGAAGTTCATGACATAATCTGTATCCCAAATAGAACCATCGTCTTCCTGCTTTTCAAAACGGACAGCAATCACATTCTGATTTCGATACTCCTCAATTGCAAGCCACAGTTTATCATTGCCATAACGAATATTTCTTTCGCCATGCCAATCAATCCCTGGGATAATATTACTTGTGTGCGGACTACCTTGATTCCATTCTATAACCAACCGAATGAAATCATTTTTTTCATAGATGCATTTATATCCAGAATCGTTGAAAACAGTAGCACTTGTCTATCCTCTTATATACTCAGGCTCTCCAAATCTTATTGATTCCCTTGATAATTTTAGAGACATACTTCTTAAGTACTCCTCCGACCACAACATAGACCGCGATAACCTTCCCGCTGTTCTTCCGTAGTTTTCCCCCTTCTTCTGCATCTTCAAAATCTTACTGTTTGGGGGTGCGGAGTTCTTCTCTATAGTCTGTCTCTTCTAAGATCTGCCTGACAGGATTCTCGGTTTACAATTTAGCTTCAGATTAATCTTTCAAGAGTATTTCTTCAAATTCTTCCGCTGATACCAGCATAGAAAGAAACTCTTTAAAACTATTGGCAAGTACTTGAATTTCATAATCATATTCTTGAAAACATGCCGATACTTTAGGCTCTTCACCTTCTCCGCATTCACGATAATCTAAATAAATCATTTCATGCCCACCTGATTCTGTATCGGCAATGATAACACCAATATCTCGTGGGTATCCCCATTCTTTAAACCAAAACTCATTACCATATTGACCAAAAAGGGAGTTCTTTTTGGTACTTCCTATTCCTAAAAAACCTGTAATACCAATTTCACTCACTTCATTTCTTTTGGGATTTCCCTTTATCCAATACTTTTTTATTGGTTTCCCACCATTTTGAATTTTCATAAGCTCAATATAAGTTTTAGGAAACTTATATCCCAGCTCCTTTTCACTGAATGTAATCATTTCATCCGTAAGTGATTCTTCCACATAGTTTTCGGTATAATATTTGCTCGTTTCCCAAAATTTTTCCATGGTAACCCCCTTAGAAATTCAAATTTATCTGGCTCCATTATATCAATATATTCATCGTCACCTAATCACTTTTTCAAGTGACCATCCTATAAAGCTTTTATTTTTCGCCGATTGTAAAATCAAGTTGAACAAGTAATGATGCTGTATAAATAGGGTTATAGAACAAAACGTGTTGATGGCTAATCCCATTGATCATAGAATCTGTCCACCTTATGGA
>ERZ773197.679-NODE-679-length-25773-cov-12.678280_pt1 | contig 25773 bp, 19 predicted proteins | sample MGYA00580999_ERZ773197 | MGnify/ENA primary metagenome ERZ773197 (study PRJEB29015, sample SAMEA2738166) | human oral metagenome | biome: human oral; feature: human-associated habitat; material: saliva | place: China | collected 2185 ...
CGTTGTCGAAATTCGTATCGCCGTGGTGCATGCGCATGTTGAAGTGCTTGCCGCCCAGATAGACGGCGTCCGCGCCCGCCTCGACGGCGGCGACGAGGGCGTCCCAAGTGCCGGCCGGTGCGAGAAGCTCCACGCAATTACGGGTTAATAGCATATTTTTTTCATGCTCCTTTGCTCATAATTTTTCCGTTTAACGTATAGTATACCATATTTCTAGCCTTTCTGGCGAATTTCCGTAAAGATTGTATATGTCCTCGAAGTCTGGATGAACCTTTCAAAGGCCTTTCTTTTCACGGCACTCTTGACAGATGCCGTAGAATTCAAAGATGTGCCCCGTGATGAGGAAGCCTCTTTTCTCGGCTTCCTTCGTGTAGGCTTCCTGCATGGGACAGATGTCGATACATTCCGTCTTGCCGCATTCCGTACAGACGAGGTGGTGATGGTGATGACCCGGCTCGATGATCTCGTAGACGTTTCCTGCTGCGCGGTAGATTTCGTGAATGATGCCGAGATTCGAGAGGAGCGCGAGGTTGCGATATATCGTATCGAGGGAGACGTTGGAATGCTTCTTGCGCACGGCGGCAAGAAGCTGCTGGGCCGTGGGGAAGGGGTCGCATTCATGGAAGGCGTCGAGGACGGCGCGTCGCTGCGGAGTCAGCTTGTAGCCTTTGGAGCGCAGGAGTTCCAGATGATCTTCAGTCATGACATCCTCCTTTTGTCGAGGGTATACACGGTTTTTCTCATCATACCATAGGAGGGCGGAAAGGGATAGGGTGCAGAAGAAAGAATCATTGGGCAGATGCTTTGTTCTGTGCTATAATTTCATACAATGAAAGTCCAAGAAGTCAAGCCGTAGGCGCAGACCGATTGGCCAGGCTTCTGTAAGGGCGGCGCACAATGTCCACAAAGTGGACGTTTGTGCGTGTAGCTTACAAAAGATACAAGAGATGAGGACAGGAGGACGATTCCTTGAAAAAAACTTTGGAGGATGCCGTTGTCGTTTTGAACCGCGCCATATTGCCCGACGTCTGGCAGATGGAGCTTCTCTCGCCGAAGATTGCGGCGGGGGCAGAGCCGGGGCAGTTCGTCATGGTGAAGAAGCCGAAGAGCGCACATCTTCTGCGCCGTCCGTTCGGCGTGGCGGACATCGACGATGAGAAGGGGACGATCACGCTCTTTTACCGCATCTTGGGCGAGGGGACGGCGGAGCTTTCCACGCTGCGGCCAGGCGAAACTCTGAGCGTCGAGGGCGCACTGGGCACGGGCTTTACGCTCACGGACGAGCCTGCGCTTCTCGTCGGCGGCGGCTTGGGACTAGCGCCGCTCCTTTTGCTTGCGCATCGTCTGCATGAAAAGCCTGTCGTCATCGTCGCCGCCCGCACGGAGGCGGAGACGTTCTGGACGCGCTTTTTTACGCCGTATGCAAAAGCGGTCTACATCGCGACGGACGACGGAACGAGCGGCTTTCACGGCTATCCGCTTCATTTGATGCCGCTCGTCCTTTGCGAGAATGAAGTGCATGCTGTCAAGGTCTGCGGCCCTGACCCGATGATGGACGGCATCGCGCGTCTGGCGCGGAGCGCGGGGCTTTCCTGCGAGGTATCTTTGGAAAAGCGCATGGCGTGCGGCTTCGGCGTCTGTCTGGGCTGCACCTTCGAGGGGAAGGCGACGGGCAGGAGGCGCAAAGTTTGCACGGAAGGGCCGGTCTTTGCGGCGGAGGAGGTTTTTGAATGAACAGGGAAAGGCTTGCGGTCGAGGTTGCGGGCATCCGCATGGCGACGCCGATCATGGGCGCGTCGGGCACGTTCGGCTTCGGCATGGAGTATGAAGATTTCCTCGACCTCGCGGACGTCGGCGCCGTCGTTTCGAAGGGCATCACGCCGAAGCCGCGTGCGGGAAACGGCGGCGTGCGCATCGCCGAGACGCCCGCCGGCATGCTCAATTCCATCGGTTTGGAGAATCCCGGCATCGAGGTGTTCTGCCGTGACATCCTGCCCGAGGCGGCAAAACTGCCGACTTCGTTCATCGTCAACATCAGTGCGGGCACGGCGGAGGAATACGGCGAGATGGCGCAAATGCTCGACGTCGAGGGCGTCGATGGCATCGAGGTCAATATCTCATGCCCGAACGTCAAGGAAGGCGGCATCGTCTTCGGCACTGACCCTGTGCAGGCGGCGCGTGTGACGCAGGAGGTCAGAAAGTATACGAAGAAGCCCGTCATCGTAAAACTTTCGCCGAACGTCACCGACATCACGCAGATGGCGCGCGCCGTCGAGGAGGCAGGTGCGGACGCCGTATCGCTCATCAACACGTTGACGGGCATGGCGATCGATGTCGAAAAGCGTCAGCCGCTCCTCGGCAACATCACGGGCGGTCTTTCCGGCCCTGCCGTCAAGCCCATCGCCCTGCGCATGGTCTATCAGGCGGCGCAGGCGGTTTCGATTCCCGTTATCGGCATGGGCGGCATACAGACGGGCGAGGATGTGGCAGCGTTCCTTCTAGTCGGTGCGAGCGCCGTCGAGATCGGCGCGGAGAACTTCGCGAATCCGCGTGCCGTTGTCGAGGCGGCCGAAGGACTCGATGCGTATTTGGAGCGCCAGGGTATTGAGCATGTGCGGGATTTGATAGGAGCGTTGGAACTTTGAGGTCAGGGAAAGGGCGCAGGATGCGCTTCGCCTTCCTCTTTGCGCTGTTCTTCCTGCTCGCGCTCTCTGCCGGCTGCGGCGGAAGGAGCGCCGTCTACCGCGAGCCGCCGCACCATCCCGAGTTCGTCGAGGGCGCGAAATTCTCGGAGAATCCTGCGAAGTTCAAGGGCAAGGAAGTGCAGTTCGTCGCGCGTGTCGTCGATATCGACGGCGCGGCGATGCAGGCGGAGATGCACGAGGGCGGACCGCGCCTCCTCGTCGAGGGCAAGGGCGTCAGCGCCGCCGAGCCGCGCCCGTCGCGCGGCGACTATGTGCGTCTCTATGGCAAGGTGGCGGAAGACGACAGGGCGGGCTGCGTCGCCGTCATCGACTCCTACAAGGTCACGGTGCCGCGCTGGAGCGAACTTATGCGCACGTCGAGGAGTCTTAGAAGCGACGATGGTCATGTCGAGGTACAGATTCTCTCGGCTGTGGCGGCACGCAATTCGCTCGAAGTCAAGGAGGGCAATATCTCCCTGATGCCCGAGAGCGCGGCGACGAGGCTTTCGGACATCGCTTTCATTGGCATGACGCTGAAGATTCGCGGCGAGATCGACGACGACGGCGAGGGCGACTTCGACTACCTTGAGCGCAGCGGTCAAAGAATGCGCTCGGGCTTCACGCTCGATTTGGACGGCGACGGCACGGCAACCTTCAAGACGGAGGCGCTTTCCGTGCCAATGGAGTACAAGGAAGCCTTGAAGGCGGTCGGCGCGTCGGGCGACGGCAGCGTCGCCCTGCCCGAAGGAAAGACGTACCGTCTGCGCTATCGCTGACGTTGATGTTGAAGAACGCCCCTGCGCAGCATCGCGCGGGGATAATGGAAGCTACACGCACAAACGTCCACTTTGTGGACATTGTGCGCCGCCCTTACATGAAACCAACCAATCAGTCTGCGCCCTCCGGGCTTGACTTCTTGGGGTTTCATAGTAAAATCTGCGGTTTTTGGAAAAGGAGCAAGGCATGGACGAAAAGAGCCGAGAGGAACTTCTCGAAGAATATGCACGACTGATCGTGCGCATGGGCGTCAATTTGCAGGAGGAGCAGCCGCTCGTCATCAACGCGCCGCTCGCGTGCGCCGACTTCGCGCGCCGCGTCGCGGGCGCAGCGTACGATGCGGGTGCGCACGATGTGACAGTCGCGTGGAACGATGAGCGGCTCGCACGTCTGCGCTACGACAAGGCGAAGAAGAGCGTCTTCACGGAGTTTCCCGAATGGCGTCGCCGCCTTTACGAGGACAGTGCGGCAGAGGGGGCAGCCTTCGTCACGATTCATGCTTCCGACCCCGAGATCTTCAGCGGCGTCGAGCCGGAGAGGCTGACGCTCGCGCAGCAGGCGGCGGGCGCGGCGCTCCTCGAATACCGCCAACGCTTGATGAGCAACAAGAACGCTTGGTGCGTCGTCTCGATTCCGACGGAAAGCTGGGCGAGGAAGGTCTTTCCCGAGGATGCGCCTGACGCTGCCGTTGAAAATCTTTGGCAGGCGATCTTCTCTGCCGTGCGCCTAGCGCCCGGCGAGGATGCGGCTGTGCGCTGGCAGAAGCACATCGAATTTTTGGCGCGTGCGGCGAAGTTCATGAACGACCATGCTTTCTCGCGCTTGGAGTACAAGAACGCTCTCGGCACGAACCTCTCCATCGAATTGCCCGAGGGTCATATCTGGATGGGCGGCGCGGAAAAGACGCAGGACGGCGTGACCTTCGTCGCCAATATGCCGACGGAGGAAATCTACACGCTTCCCGAGCGTGACGGCGTAAATGGCACGGTCAAAGCGACGCGCCCCCTGAACGTCAACGGCAATCTCGTCGAGGGATTTTCGCTGACCTTCAAAGATGGCAAGGTCGTCGACTACAAGGCGGAGCGCGGCGCGGAAATTCTCAAGGAGCTTTTCTCGACCGACGAAGGTGCGAGCTATCTCGGTGAAGTCGCGCTCGTGCCCTACGATTCGCCGATCTCGAAGAGCGGCGTGCTCTTCTTCAACACGCTTTTCGACGAGAATGCCGCGTGCCACCTTGCCTTCGGCAAAGCCTACCCAACGTGCATCGAGGGCGGCGAGGCGATGACCAGCGTTGAGCTTTTGCAGCGCGGCGTCAACGATTCGCTCGTGCACGAGGACTTTATGGTAGGCTCAAGAGATCTCGCGATCGACGGAATCGAGGCGGACGGCACGCGCGTCCCTGTGTTCCGCGAGGGGAATTTCGCTTTCGTTTGAAGGCGGCGGACTTCAAGTGCGTCGTATCAATAGAAAAAGCCCGGATCTTCCGGGCTTTTGTTCATCATCGTTGGTGCGGACGAGAGGGTTCGAACCTCCATGCCTTGCGGCACTGGATCCTAAGTCCAGCGCGTCTGCCAGTTCCGCCACGTCCGCATTGTACATTTGACGGTTCTTATTCTAGCATGACGGCAGAGGACTGTCAAACGATGGAAGATGTATGACGCATCATGGGACAGGGAAGCACAGGAGGGGGCGTGTAGGTTTGAGGAAGGATGAGGCGTATGAATGAGGGGAGAAAGATGGACGAGGCGCTTTTCAAAAAAGTGGAGCGGTATATCGAAAAGTATTATGTGAAGCCAGATCCTTCTGCGATGCGGTTTTTGGGGCTTATAACCGCCGGCAGCATGCCTCGCGGTTTCTCGCATGTGCCATCGTCTGCCGGCAGGCGCCCGCTGAAGAACCTGCTCGATGCTGTGCTGCAGCTGGCAGAAAAGAGCTTTGCCGAGAGGCTTATGCTGCTCATCAAGAAGAGCGGTGCGAAAGCGGCGGATGTCTACGGCAAGGCGGGAATCACGAAGCAGCACTTTTCCAAGATTAAGAATCATGCGGATTATCAGCCCTCGAAGGAAACGGCGCTCGCCTTTGCCATCGTTCTGCGTCTGTCGCTTGCCGAGGCTGAAGATCTCATAGGCAGGGCGGGTTTCAAACTTTCCGAAAGCAGCAAGCGCGATCTGCTCGTCCGGTTCTTCATCGAGGAAAAGATTTATGATGTCGATATCATCAATGAACAGCTCTATGCGCGGGGCTTCTTGCCGCTGACGAATCGCCGTCGCATGAAGGATTGAAAGATGCACGCACGGACGCACGCTTCGCGGAATGCCGTGCGCCGAATTCTCCCCAAAAGAGCCGTGTGGCTCTTTTGGGGAGAATTTTTCGTATGGTCGCCTGTCAGGCGACCATACTTCCAGCAGTTTGTCATATAATATGCCTAAAGCCGATGATTGCCAGATGCAAATGGAAAGGATGGTCAATATGAGCTGGTGGAAAAATTGCTTCTTGGTAGCAACGGGCGTCGTTGCTGGAGCGCTGATCTATGAAACGGTGATGAACGACGAGGACGACACTCCAGAGGATTCAGCTGACGACGGAGAAGAAGCCGCTCCGGACGGCATGGATCTTCTCGTCGCGAAGGTGCGCCGCGAGGCGACGCTTGCCATGGCGCAGTGCGAAAACGATGAAGAGCGCGAAGCCGTCTACGCCCAAGTGAAGTCGTCTGTGCAGGAGATACAGGACGCTTTGGCGAAGAAAGGAGAAGCGCTAATCGAGCAGTTGAAGGAAGAAGCCGAGCAGCAAGGGGAAGCGGCGGATGACGGCGTCGATAGGCACGTCCAAGACATCAAGGCTGCCATGCAGCAAGTCAGGGAATCCCTGGAGGACACGCTGGAGTCGCTGAAGCCTGCTGCTCCTGAGCCTGCTTTGTGAGGAGGGAATTGACGGGAGAGCTGCTGAAGCTCTCCTGTCGAAAGGAGGAATCATGGAAGTGGAGGAGAAGGAAGACAGCATTTTTGACATATCATTGAACGAGGTGGATGATGAGGCGGATTCCGCTGAGGAAGATGATGCTGCGCATCGACTGGACAGCTACCTGACCATAGCGGAACTTCGCGAAGCATTTTCTCTGGAAGAACTCATGCGCATGACGAAGGACGGTGTGCTGCAAAGCTGGCTGTGGGAAAGGCTGCTGGACGCGGAGGCGCAGGAACTGTCACAAGAAAAGACGGCAGAAATGAACGACGATGAAATTCGCGTATTGCTCTGCCGTCTTTTCGATGTGGATGTCACGCGCCTGCCACAGCATGAAGCCGCACATCTTGAGCAGTCGTTGGAGGATTGCCGCATCTTGGAGGAGCGGCGCGCCTTGTGCGGCGACGATGGCGTCATCGTTGCAAATCAGAGAGAACTCGTCGAGGTGCTGCAAGATCCACAGGTGCGCAAGCTCTACCTTTTCGATGGTGCATACACGATTCCTTTGCAGCGCGAGCAGACGACTTACGATGGACGAGGCAATGCGCTGATCGACATCAAGGCGAAGGACGAAGAGCTTCTGAATTTTGACGCGAAGGAGATATACTTTTACAACATGACCGTGGTGTTCCACTATGCAAAGCCGTCGCAAGTCAAGCTGGAGGCATCCAGGCAGAACAACAACAAGATTCTCTTCCTGCAGCTCTTGTCCTTGACTTCCGTCGAGCAGCAGGATATATGGGCGATGCTGAAAGGCCGCAGCCCCTTTGAGACGGCAGAGCAGTTTCAGAAGCGTCTGCATGAATTAGGAGGAGTTGTCCTCGGCACGGTGCTGCTTGAAGCAGAAGATTACGATATAGAGAAGCAGGCTTTCTTTGTGCATCCTGTCTGGAAAGTGGATTTCGCTCCCATAGTTCGCCGCTATATTGACGGCGGCAGCCTGTGCTTCTATATCGGAGCTGACGAAGCGAAAAGCCTGTATGAAAGCAAGCGCAGGCTGTGCGTTTATGCGGAACTTTCTGCGGAGGGCAGACGGGCGGCGATTGCGAGAATCTTTCTTATAGAAAAGGATGGAAAACGTCGATATATAGTTCAGACAGATAGGAACTCTTCGTGGCGATTCAGTTCGGCATCGGGAAGCATGGGCTATGGAATGGAATTGATTGCTCCGCTGCAATAAGGGGGTGAAGCCTGGTGCGAGCCTTTCACGTCATGCGTATGCATGGCAGGCAAACGACGTGCTCTTTCGCGGATTTCGAGGTATTCACGCTGCTTCTTTCCGCCTTGAAATGGCGCGAGCATCATGGCGAAATCAAGCTGGTGACGGATTGCGCCGGCTGGCAATACGTCCGAAATCTCGGCATAGTTGAGGCTTGGGGTGAAATCGACGTATCACTCGATGAGATGGAATCGCTGCATATCGACGAAGACGTTTTTTGGGCGGGCGCGAAACTCTATGCGCTGTCGAAGCAGATCGTGCCTTGCGTCATGATGGACTTGGATTTCATCGTATGGCGGTCTCTGGATTTTGCAGCTTACGGGACGGATCTGGCCGTTATCCATCGCGAGGGAATCGACTGCGGCATATATCCGCCGCGCGGATATTTCCGCTTTCGTGACGACTGGGAGCTTCCTACATGGCTTGACTGGGAAACAGAGCCTTGCAACGCTGCGTTCGTTTATTTCGGAGCGCAGGACTTTATTTGTCGGTATACAGATTTTGCCTTGGAGTTTATGAAAATGGCGGATGTGCACACGCCGGACTTGTCCTATATGGTATTCGCCGAGCAGAGATGGATGGCGATGTGTGCGGCGCAGATGAAAAAGAAGATTCATGCCTTGTCGTCCCTGCCCGAACTTTTCGGCAGGGAGCAGAGGCATTTCACGCATATCTGGGGGCATAAGAGCGCTTTGCGCAATGACGCCGCCTTGGCGGAAAAGTTTTGTCGCGATTGTGCCGCGAGACTGAGCCAGGATTTTCCTGCTTTTGCAGGACGTTTGCAAGAAGAGGCATGGGCGGCGAAGTATTTTGCGATGGAATGAATCCGCGAGGGAATATATGACGAAGGGAAGAGAAGGTGCGATGAAAAGGGACGATTTGCTTTGGATACTGCAGAATGATGATGAAATTCGTGCGGCAATCTTGCATATTGTGTATGGGGAAGGTACTGTAGCAGAGCCAGTGAAACAGACCTCGATTTTGGACGAAGTGCGAAATGCCCCGCAGCGGGAGATTGAGAATCTGCGGGCGCTTTTGGAGCAGAAACAGACGTGGTGCGATGAATTGCAGGACAAGAACGAAGCTTTGGAAGGGCAGCTTCAGCAGGTGCAGGCAGATCGAGATGTTCGTATAAAGAACGAGAAGAAACTGCAAGGCGAGAAAGAGGAATTGTCGAAGCGTCTGTCAGAGACGGAAGCCTTGGCGCGGGAGAAGGATGAAAAAATCCATCATTTGGAAGAATCGCTGCAAGAGGAGAAGCGGAATGTCAGCAATCTGCAGAGTCAGACAGAGGCGTTGCAGAAAGAATATGACGCGGCAAAAGCGCGTCATGCAGAAGAGATGCAGCGCATGAAAGAGGATCACCGCCAACAGCTCAGGGACACAGCGGCTGCGCACGCGCAAGAGAAGCAGCGTATGATGGATGCCGCAGCAGCCATGCAGGCGGATATGCAGCGTTTGGAGCAGCGCAAGAACGCATTGGAGAAGGCGAATCGTACATTGCAGGAGCAGCTTGCAGAGCGCTTCGCGCGCGGCTGGGAGCTTTTCGAGCAGTACCCGAATGTCAGTGAGCATACGCGCCAGATCCTGCACAACGGAGTGTTTACGCAGGAAGCGAGCTTCATGTCCTTCATCTGCGGCGGCGCACAGCCGACTTCTCTGGAAAAACTCTGGGAGGCTCTGCGCGACTGCATCATGCGCGGAGAGCAGAGCGATGCTGAGATTCTTTGGGATATTTTCGAGTATTGCCTGGAGCTTGTCAATGCGTCGAGAACTCAGGCGAAGTATGAAATCCTCTCTGTTGAGGAAGGTGACAGCTTTGATCCCGACTGCCATACGGAAGGCCCAGACAGCAAGGCGCAGGGAACGGTTCGAACCATCTATCTGCGCGGCTATCGCAATACATACGGCGACAAGATCATGAAGAAGAGCATCGTGCAAGTGGGGTGAAGCGCATGGAATCGTTGAAGGTCGAGATGACGGATGTTTTCTATCTGCCGAAGCAGGATGTTGAAACCTTAAGATATGGAAAAGCCCTGCAGAAGATTCGCGATGCTGTTGACGGACTGAATCAGGCATTGGAAAAGTTCGCGAAGGTTTTCGATCAACGTTTCGTCATGTTGGAGCAGGACGTTTGGTATGACTATGCGACGGGATTATTGCTGCCGAAGTTCGAGAAGTATCGTTGTCCATCGTATGAAATGTGGGAATTGGTGGTTTCCTCGAAAAGTGAAAAGATAGCGAATATGCGTTTTTCTTTTGCCAAATTTCGCGGTCGTCTGATGACGAACGAGGAGGCGCAGATACTGTTCGATTATAGAGTGAAATATCCATATCGCCATAAGAGTCTCAATAAGTTCGATATACGGGTTGATTGGATGCGCGGACTCGCAGAGAAGTCGCCGAAGTTTACGAAGTGTTGCCCGATTGGCGCATGGCTTTTGACCAGTGACTTTTCCTGGGATTCACAGAAAGGGACTGCGATATACAATGTGACGAAAGGTATGATGATGTTTCTTCCCTATAGCGTGGAAATTCATGTTGCCGCAATTCCCGTCTATGCCATGACAGAGCCGCATCCTCTGGAAGAATCTTTGTCCGAGACGGAACGAAAGAATATGCGTCGGGTGGCGGCGACTGCCTTTTTTGAGCAGGATTTGTGGCCGGAAGGATTGCCGAAAAAGCTGAAGGTTTTCCTGCTGAAGATGCGTGAGGCACTTTCCGCCTATATTGTGCTTGATAAGAAATCCGGCGCATACCAGGTGGACGAGAAGAAATTTCGTCATTTGTGGAAGTCAGAAAACGGTGGTCTGGTTTCTGAAAACAATTTGGATAAATGGATAGCGGAGACATCTCGCGAGAAAGCGCTTGGCGTGGACTCTGCACTGGTCAAGGACATCTTGCTTAAATGCGACTATGTACGTGCGAACCTATCGCCGTATGCGGAAAACGTGCTGACCGATCTCAATGCCGGACATTGGGAACTGTACGAGCAGATGCTGAAGAAGCCGCCCGAGGCGGAGAAGGTGCGCTTGAAGCAGGAATTGCCTGCGCGGCCGCCGGCGCTCGATATTCGTGCGGACGGAATCTGCGCGATCGACTTCGGAACGAAGAGCACGACGGTCGTCTGCCGCAATCAAGGCGAGTATCTGCGGCGCATTGGGCGCGGCGAGTATCACAAGGCGCCGCGCATGGAAGACTACGAAAATCCGACCGCCGTGGAGCTGCGCGACCTCGAATCCTTCCTTGCAGCGTATCGCGCACGGGAGGGACGACCGTTCACGCGCTGGGAAGAAGTCACGGTGTCGCATACGGCGCGGAATCGCCTGCTTGAAAATGAGGAACGCACGATCATCCAATCGGTGTTCAGTGAACTCAAGCAGTGGGCGAACTCGACGCGCTCGGGCGGCTACCGTATGCGCGATCAGCGCGGTGAGGAAGTCGTCCTGCCCGCCTATCTGGATTTGCCCGAGGGTGCGTTCGATCCCATCGAGCTTTATGCTTACTATCTGGGTCTCTACATCAACAACATGCATCGCGACGGCGGCGTCTACCTCGAATACATCTTGTCCTATCCCGTCAAATATTCGAAGCCCGTGCGCGAGCGCATTCGCCAGAGCTTCGAGCGTGGTTTGAAGAAATCCTTGCCGCCGTCCATCCTGCGCGATGAGGAAGTCATGGAAGACTTTTCTGTGGCGTTCGGCGCGAGCGAGCCGGCTGCCTACGCTGCATGTGCTCTCAAGGAGCTGGGCAAGCGCGAAGCGCACATGCAGCCGCAGGCAGGGCGGGAAATCTGCTACGCCGTCTTCGACTTCGGCGGCGGCACGACCGATTTCGACTATGGAATCTGGCGCTTGCCGCAGGCGGAGGACGGCGTCAGTTGGAACTATGTCATTGAGCATTTCGGTGCGGGCAGCGATGAAGACCTCGGCGGCGAGAAGCTGCTGAACCTCATCGCTTATCAGGTGTATCAGGATAATCTCGAAGAGATGCGCAAGGCGGGCATCCACTTCGCCTGCCCCGATGGCTGCGAATACTTCGCCGGCGGCGAACTGCTGCTCGACGATTCCGAGGCGGCGCATCTGAACCGTCGCCGACTGGCGGAAATGCTGCGACCTATATGGGAGCAGCGAGCAGAGGACGGCGAGGGAGCGGCGCTCGACGACGACCGCCAGAGCATGGTGTTCTTCCGTGGCAATGAAACGGTCTCCATCGCTCTGCATATTGACAAGGAAAAGCTGCAGAAAATGCTCAAGGAGCGCATCCGACGCGGTGTGGACAACTTCTTCGGGAAGCTCTGGGATGCTTTCAAGGGGCGGAAGGTCGCCGCTGCCATCGACATCCTTCTGGCAGGAAATTCGTGCAAATCTCCCATCGTATCGGAGCTTTTCACGGAACGCATCCGCGAGGAAGAGAAGAACATCGAGAAGAACGTGCAGAAGAACTTGGCGATGGAGAAGGATGCGAGCGGCGTGTTCCGCCTTCACCTACCGCTGGGAACGGAAGAGGATGAGGGCGGCTTCGACCGCCGTCCGACGGGCAAGACGGGCGTCGCCTTCGGGCTTCTCGCGTGCTATCGCGGTGATCGCAACATCAAGGTCATCGATGGTAGCCACTCGGAAGAGTCGGAGGCGCACTTTCGCTACTACCTCGGACGGCGCAAGGGCGACAGCTTCGAGGTCACGATCGGCCTCGATGTGCCCTATGACGCATGGGCGCCGTTTTTGGACGTGGAGAGCGAAGACAGAAGCTTCTCGCTCTACTACACATCCGAACCGCGCGCTTTGCAGGTACAGAATCCGCTGTCGTATCGCGAGGTGAAGTATAAGAAGTGCCGCCTGCGCTATACAACGGCTGCAGAGGGAGAGGGCGGCATCGTCTATCTGCGCAAGAAGAGCCCGAGCGAGGTCGAGTATGTCGTCTCGACAGAGGCGAAAATCAAGGACGGCGAATATCTGTCGGAGCTGGGGAAATGTGATCTGAGCTGAGAGCGGCGCGGCAGAGAGAAACGAAAGGGAAAGGCTATGGAAGACCTTCAGGCACTGCGGAGGCTGGTCGTGAGGTTGATTTCTTTAGTTATGAAAAGGAGAGAGAGGATGGAGAATCTGCAGCAAGCAAGGCAGCGGCCGACAAATCGCCCGTCGCGTTGCACCTCGCTGTATATGAAGCGTGAGCAGTTCTTGGAAGTTTTTGATGGTACGGCACAGGAATTTATCGAGTCGTTGGAATCGGAATGTAACACGCTCAGAGATGAGCTGGCAGGCGTATGCGACAAGCGCTTCGTCTTGTTCAAGAATAAGGCTTTGTGGTTCGACCGCGATGTTGCAGGTTTATATCCTCGCTGGGATAAGGTGGCTTTGCCACAGTTCACCTATTATGCAAGTGCGAAAACTATAGAACAATTCCGATTATTGCATCAGGATAACTTGAAATTATTGAATCAGGACGGCTTGGAATTTTCACTTATGACAAAGGAGGAAGTCAGATCAACGTTCAAAAAAGGGAATGGAAATCCATATATACAGGCAGAGGGGAGATTGAGAGAAAAACTTAGCGGACGTGGAGTGCTATGGGCGTGTTTTGCTGTAAATTTGCCACTGAGCAGGGGTTATGCCACATGGTATTCGATAGCAGGGGATGAATTTCTTGTAGGATCTCGTTATAAGGATGACTCCAAAGCCATCCTTATCCCCATCCACCGTTTGTACGGCAAAAATGCATCTCCGATGGACTATGAGGACGCTTTCTACGCATGGCTTATCATGGGGCTGCTGCCCGAAGGCTTGAACGAAGAGCAGGAAGAGCGCTATATGGCTCTTGCGGATACATGGGGCAAGTTGGAAAAAGAACTAGACTTTTTTATTGACGTGGATGATTTTTCCGAGAATGTTATGGAGGGACACTTTACCGACCCCGTCCTCTCCCACAAACTTAACTTCTTTGCCGCATGGCGCGATGCCTGCAGCGGGGAGAAGCCCTATATAGGCTCTGCTGACAGCTTGAAAAAATATCTTCTGCGCTGTGACGAGGTGCGTGCCAATATCCAGCCGTATGATGAGCGGCTGCTCTCGGATGTGAATCGCGGGCATTGGGAGCTGTTCGAGTCGCCCGATGATGGCGACGAATATGCCGAGGTACAGTTCCCGGCGGATGAGATGGTTTATGCGCGTCCGCCGCAGCTCGATGTGCGCACGAACGGCACTTGCGCCATCGACTTCGGCACGAAAAGCACGGTCGTCGTCTGCCGTGACGGCGAGGAGCGTATGCTGCGCATCGGCAAGGGCGACTATGCGAAAGCGCCGACGATGCGTGACTTCGAGAATCCGACGGTCGTCGAGCTGCGCGACATCGAGGGCTTCCTCGCCGCCTATCGCGGACGCGCGGGCAGGCCGTTTACAGAGTGGAATCAAGTGACCGTATCGCATCAAGCGGCGGATGCGATCTTTCGCGATCAGGAAACATGCGGCAGCGTCGTTTACAATTCGGTGTTCAGCGAACTCAAGCAGTGGGCGCGTGAGGAAGATCGCTGGCCGATTCTCATAGATCGTGAGGGCAATACGCGTGAGATCAAGCCGTATGCCGAGACGAGCGCTATGGATGATGGAGAGGGTGGCGGCGACTTCGATCCCATCGAGCTTTACGCCTACTATCTGGGTCTGTACATCAACAATATGCATCATCAAATCTATTTGGATTATATTTTATCTTTCCCCGTGAACTATAAGAAGGCTGTGCGTGAGCGCATTCGCGCGAGCTTCGAGCGCGGGCTGAAGAAGTCGCTGCCGCCCGCGCTCCTCAAGGATGAGTCGATGATGCGCCGCTTCCGTGTCTATCTCGGCGCGAGCGAGCCTGCCGCCTATGCCATCAGCGCGTTGGAGGGCTTCGGTCTGGAACCGAAGTCGGTGGGGGAGAAGGTCGCTTACGGCGTATTTGACTTCGGCGGCGGCACGACGGATTTTGACTTCGGCATCGAGTATGTGCCGGAAAACGGCAGGCGCAATTTCATCATCGAGCAGTTCGGCTTCAACGGCGATGAGCTGCTCGGCGGAGAAAATATTTTGGAGCTTCTCGCTTATGAAGTCTATAAGAAGAATTTGCCCGTGATGCGTGAGCAGAAGATTCCTTTCGCGCTGCCTGCAGGCTGCGACATCTTCGCCGGAGCGGAGATGCTGGTGCAAAGGACGGGAGATGCGTCGGCGCACATGAATCGGCGCATCTTGGCGGAGAAGCTGCGCCCGCTTTGGGAAAGCGACGACGAGGGCATAGAGAAGCTCACGGGGGATACTCTGAACGTCACGCTCTTTTCCAGCGTCACGAACACAGAGAGCGGCAGCTCCAAGGTCGGGGTCGATCTCCACGTCGATGTTGAGATGCTGCGGCAGGTCATCGAAAGACGCATCAGACAGGGCGTCGAGAACTTCTTCCAGTCGCTGCTGCACGCGTTCAAGGGGAAGTCGCTCTGCCTGCCGATCCATATTTTCCTCGCGGGCAATTCGTGCCGCTCACCCGTGGTCAAGACGCTGTTCGAGCAGCATATCGCCAAAGAAGAAAAGAAGATCGCCGAGATGATGCTGAAAAACGGGCAGGTGAAGGATGCCAAGGGAGCGTTTTGCCTGCATGAGCCATTGGGCTTGCAGGAAGAAGCGAAAGAAGGAGAAGGAAAAGCAAAAGCAAAAGCAAAAGCGGCGTCCTTGAGCATGGACTTTGACCGCAAGCGCACGGGCAAGACGGGCGTCGCCTTCGGCCTCTTGCGCTGTCGCAAGGGCGGCAAGGATGTGAAGATCGTCAACGGCAACGTCGACGATACGGGCGAGGTGCGCTTCCCCTATTATCTGGGCGATGCGGGCAACTTGGGCAAATACTTCACCGTGCGCATCGGCAAGGGCGTGGGCTATGGCGAATGGGCTGCTTTCACGTTTGCCGACGAGCCGGAGTTCGAGCTTTACTATACGTCGGAGCCGCGTGCGCTGCAGGACGATATGCCGATCGGACAGGTGCAGATGGTGCACTGTCTGCTCGATGAAGCCGACGTCAGTGACGACGATGATGTGCGCGTCTACATCCGCAAGGTCGCGCCGAATGCGATCGAGTATGCCGTGGGATGCGAAGAAGACTTCGAGAAGGATGAGGAAGCGTTCCGAGCGGAGTTCTCGGGCAAGATTTATTCGCAGAGCCTATAGGGAGGATGACGATGGAGCATATTTCCGCACAGATGGATGAGGCGCTAGCGCGTTCGCACGAGGCGCTCGACGCGCTTGGCTCGCGCGAGATGCGCAGCCTGCTGAAGTCGGGGAAGAAAAAAGATTGGGTCGGGGAATCATGGACGCTTGAGCTCGACGAGTTTTATCTGTTTCGCGTCAGCGAGGTGACGTTCGAGGAGAAAGCGCCGCGCAAGGAGGCGATGGAGAACATCCTCGGCACGTTTCGCGGCATGGACGGCATCAGCTTCCTCTACATCATCCTCGGTGACCGTACGGGCGTGAAGTTCTACTTCGGCGTCGCGCGTGACAAGTCGTACCCCGAGGAGAAGCTTCCTTTCAGCGTCAAGGATCTGGGACGCGACATCCTGCTGCCGAGCATGAAGGGCAATTTTCGCGGCTCGAAAATCGAGCGGGTCGAGCCTGATGACCAGAAGAGCATCCTGGAGCGTTTGAAGAAGGCTCCTTCTGTCGGCATGTTGGAAGGCGTACCCGGCGTCGATGAGGAGAATGAGGATTTTCAGGGCACGGATCGTCTGATCGACGTCATGCTCGGCGATGAATTCGGCTTTGCCGTCATCGCCACGCCGCATACGGATGAAGAGGCGGACTTTCTCGAAAAGCAGCTCTATGCGCTCGGGGATGCGCTTTCGCCTTTGACGCACTACAGCATACAGCGCACGAAGAATCAGAGCAAGAGCAAAAATGAGAGCACGAACATCACGAAGATGGAGCAGTCTGGATTCTCCACGCAGGATACGACGACGGAATCGCGCAGCGAAAATGAGGGAAGCAGCCGCGATGAACGCCGCGACGACGGCAATCAGGTGCAGTCATCCTCGAACAATTCGTCGAACAGGCAGTATTCTCTCAATCGCAGCCATAACCGAAGCGATTCGGATAACGGAAGTTCTCAGAGGAAAGAGAGTTCTGCGGGCAACGGGAGCAGCGAAGGATATTCCGTGCAGAATCAGAGCGGCTACTCCTATAATATGACGGTGACGAAGGGTTCGACGACGTCCAGTTCGCACAGCGAGAGCAAGAGTAGCAGCTTCGGCAAGACCGAGAGCAAGTCCGAGAGCTTTGCCGAGAACACGAGCCATGCCGACGCTGAGACGACGGCGGACAGCGTCTCTCTCAACGAACAGGCGGAGGTGGAGAACAAGGCGGCGGCCGGCTGGCTCGAATACATCGACAAAGTCTTGCTGCCGCGTCTCGACCGAGGCCGCGGCAAGGGCATCTTCTGCTGCTGCACCTACCTGTTTGCCAAGAAAAAGTCGACGCTCTATCGTCTGGCGAACACGGCAATCTCGCTCTACAGCACGTCAAAGGGGAACAAGGCGGCGCTCTTCTTCCATGATTTGACGGAGAAGAAGCCGCTTGGTGGATGCCTTCATGCCCTGCAGAATCTGCAGATTCCGGCGGTCGTGCGCGAGAAGGAGAAGGCGTCTTTGCCTGCGCTCGGCTTGTCGCGCTGGGAAAAGGCGAAGTTCGCGTACTGCGGCAGCTGGTTTTCGTCAAACGAGTTGGCGCTCCTCGCGGGACTGCCGCAGAAGGAGGTCATCGGCCTGCGGCTGCGCGAGGAGGTGGAATTTGGACTCAATGTCAATCCAGTGCCTAAGGAGGCGGCGATTCCCTTGGGGCATCTTGTGCAGAGCGGCGAGGTGAAGGAGCACATGCCCGTGTATCTCGACAGGCGTGCGCTCGACAAGCACACGTTCATCGCGGGCGTCACGGGCAGCGGCAAGACGACGACGTGCCAGAACATCCTCTTGGACTGCGATCTGCCATTCCTCGTCATCGAGCCGGCGAAGACGGAATACCGCTCGATGCTTGGGCAGTGCCCCGACCTGCTCTTCTTTACGCCGGGTTTGCCCGATGTCGCACCGTTCTTCCTCAATCCATTCGAGCTTTTTCCCGGCGAGAAGATCACGGCGCGCGCGGATATGCTCAAGGCGACGTTTGAAGCGTCCTTCGTGATGGAGGCGGCGATTCCGCAGATCATGGAAGCCGCCATCTATCGTGCCTATGAGGACAAGGGTTGGGATGTCGAGACGAACCTTTGGTATGGCAAAGGCGGGGAGAATGCAGCGCGAGATCCCTTTGCCGAGGGCGTATTCGCATTTCCCACCTTGTCCGATTTCGTCGTTGCCATCAAGGCGGTGACCGAGAAGCAGGGATTTGACGAACGTTTGAAGAATGACTACATTGGTTCACTTAATGCGCGCATCGAGAGCCTGCTCGTCGGCGCGAAGGGGCAGATGCTCAACACGCCGCGCTCCATAGACTTCGCCTCGCTCGTGCATCGAAAGGTCGTCATCGAGCTGGAGGAAATCCGCAGCGGTGCGGAAAAGTCCCTGCTCATGGGCTTCATCCTCACGAACCTCCTGCAGGCGGTGCGCCATGCACATGAGACAAAGGGAGACTTTCAGCACATCACGCTCGTCGAAGAGGCGCACCGTCTTTTGAGCCGCTATATGCCCGGCGACAGCATGAACAAGAAGCAGGGCGTCGAGGTCTTTTCCGATATGCTCGCAGAGGTTCGCAAGTACGGCGAGTCGCTGATCATCGTCGATCAGATTCCCGACAAGATGACGCCCGAGGTGCTGAAGAACACGAACACGAAGATCGTCCACAAACTCTTCGCGCAGGATGACAAGGACGCGATCGGCAGCACGATGGCGCTGAGCGACGAGCAAAAGGCGTTCCTGTCGAACCTGCCGCCGGGACGCGCCATTATGTTCTCCCAGGGCTGGACGAAGGCGATTCAGATGCAGGTGGAGGAGAAGAATGCTGAGAGCCAAAGCGGCGGCACGACGCTCGATATACGGCGGGCGGCGCTCAACTACTATGGGGAGAAAGAAAACATAAAACGCGGTGTTCTGCGTGGCATGGAACATTTATCGAATATGGACGCGAAAGTTGTGGAAGAGTATCTGTTCCTTTGGCAAAGCGGCGCTAGATGGCTCAAGATTTACCATGATTATTTGAAAGACGGCAGTGCAGGAAAGGAGGAAAAGGCGGCGGACAGAAGTCGCTTCCAAAACTTTGCTCAGGGTTTGCGTCAGGCTGTCGAGCACAGTGGCGAGGAAATGACCTTGACGTATCTGTATTGGAACACTTATACGGAGGAGGATGTGGAACGGGAAGACGCTTTGCGTGAATTGATGCAGGAGATTGTGCAGGACAAGCAGGTGAAGATGGTCTGCATCATGAAGAAAATGACGATGTTATCACGTTCATAAGAGAGGAGAAATGGACATGGGATTTTTAGATATTATTGGCAGTGCGCTCAGTGCAGCGGCAGGCAGCATTGGCAAGGTGCTTGGCAGTGTGGGCGGTGCGCTCGCTTCCTTTGCAAGCCGTGCGGTGGGCGTCGTGGGACAGATCGCGTCGAAGGCAGGCGCTTTTATGAATCTTTTGTCGAGCTTGCCTCTTGGCCCGTTGGGACCGGTCATTGGGACGATTATCGAGCAGATTGCGCTGAAGGTCATCGCTATGAGCATCGAATATCTCGCCAAGAAATTGGGCATCATTGATGCGGAAGAGAAATCCGAGGAAGTCGGCTACCGTGTTGAAGAAGCGCAGGAGCATGAGGATTGGAAGAAGCAAGAAGATTTTCCGTCTTTCGAAGAATATTATGCGTATCTTAAGGATCAGATTCCCGATGCAGAGATTGACTATGCCAAGCTCAAGGAGAACCGCGAGAGGTACAGATTGCTTGGCACAATGGAATTGACGCATGGGCTTGAAGAACGCATGGAAATCAAACTGCCAGAGGAATTCCTCTTTGAAATCGGACGCAGCCGCATGGAAGGCGTGGAGGTTCAAGCCATTGTCGAAGCCTTCAAGAGGCTTGGCTATGAAAGTGTCAATCTCAGCGATTATCTCCAAGGAAAATTGGAGCGCAAAGAGAGCAAGCAGATCGAAAAGGCTCTGTTGTCGAGCATGAAGAAGTATTATCCGGATAAGGCGGAGGATGCTCTGTACGAGCGTCTGGGCGTCATGCGTATGGCGAGCCGCGATGATGCGAAGTTATTCGATGTCTATGAAGATAAGTTCACGGAAGAGAATCGGAAGAAGATTGAGGCCAATCCGAATGCGATTGAGGATTTGTAACAGGGTGAGCTCATGGCTTGGAAAGAGGTAGACGACCTCAATGCGTATGTCGAGAAAGCGATGAACCACGTCCGAATGAAGAAGAAGGAGCCTATGGAGGTTCCTTCCAAGATAAGCAACTATGTTGAAATCGTTGTAGAGGACGGTCGACGTTGCGAAAAAGAAGTCAGACGCATTGAGGCAGAGACGGCACTGCATCAGGAGGGCGGCATGTTCCGCGACTTTCAAAAGCCGCTCAACATGCCCAAAGATACAGTTTTCATGGGAGAAATCCGTGCAAAGATGCAGGCGAAAGAAAAATCTTTGCAGGTAGAAAGAAGGAAAACAGTTTCCTTGCGCGAAAAAATAAGGCAGGACGGCAAGGCGTTAGCTGAAAGGATAAAAGGAAAGCATGATGAACTTGCCGCGAGATTCCAGAAAAAAGGACGTTGACGCTATGAAGCGATACATCATCGAGACGGATGCGCAAAGAATCTGGTCGTATGAGGTGGAGGATGAGCGTGCAGGCTTTTTCTGCACGCTCAAGAATCCGCATGGAGACAAGTCGTATGCGATGGAGGATGCAGCCGATTACTGGGAGTGGTTGCGGGACGAGCTCAGTTTGCTGCAGGGAGAAGAAATTGATTTATGTTTCCTTTACCCGCAAGAGGCAAAGGTGGAGTTCGAGGAGTTTTTCAAAAAGAGGCCGCAATTCTGCCATCCGAAGCAAACCGCTTGGAAAACGGCAGAGGTGGAGAAGTTCTTTCACGAACATCGCTGCAGGACGCTCCGTGATGAAATCCGCTATGATGAGGCGGTCGGATGCCTGCATTTCTCGTCGGGGACGTTTTTTTTCGTGCGAGGATTGGGGGATGGCGGACTGGTGATTTCGACAGAGGCTGTACGTCCAAATGACGCACACGATGCTTCTTCGTCCGCGCGGAAGGGAAAATCTACATCCAAGCCCAAGGTCTATGCGCCGCCGAAAAAGAAGACGCCTGTACGCGCAGAAAGGCCGCGCGAAGGTCTTCCCGCTCCGAGCAATGAAGTGGGAAAATCGGAGAAAAAAGATGAGGAAATATCGGTAAAAGCATCTGAATCTCTGCCGCTGGACAAGGTGACAAGCGAGGATTTTCAGCGGTTTATCAACGAGCAGGTCGAGGGGCAGTGTGATACTGTGGCATATCGCATGAACGATGTGAACCGCGGTTCGGATTGACAGGAAAGGGAGAAGATGGTTTTTGAGGAAGCGCTGATATGTGAAGATGGGGAGCAGGATTTAGCAGCGCTTTCTTAACTTTGCCGAGGAGGCTGGAAACCATGCCGATGTTCAAGAAGTCGATGCTTGTTCTCCTTGCCGTCGTCGCCCTTGCGGCAGGCGGTGCGTTCTATGCGGGGATTCATGGACAAGAGGAAGTTGTCGAGCTGGATGCGGGCACGGCGCCTGTGCAAGAAGCACAGGTGAAAGAAATCGTCGTCTATGTCGCGGGTGCGGTCAACCGTCCGGGCGTTGTGCAGCTCGCCGAGGGGGCACGCGCGAAAGATGCGGTCGATGCCTGCGGCGGCTTCCTGCCTACGGCGGATACGAACGGCGTGAACCTCGCGCAGAAGCTCAAGGATGGCATGCAGGTCACTGTGCCGGAGAAATCTCCGCAAGGCACGGCGGTGCAAGGCGCGGCGGCAGCGGATGGTGCGCAGACGAGGACGGCGAAGCCCCTGCCCGACGGCATGGTGAACATCAACACGGCGGACGAAAAGGAGCTGGACAAGCTGCCGGGCATCGGACCCGCCATGGCGAAGCGCATCGTCGAGTACCGCATGGAGAACGGCGCGTTCCAAGCTCCTGAGGAAATCAAGCGCGTCAAGGGCATCGGTGATGCGAAGTATGAGAAGATGAAGGATAAGATTGCTTTGTAGGTGTAAGAGGGTAGAGGTGTGAATCAGTATTTGAAATTTCGTGCTAAAAAGTTGCATAAAAAATGATATGTGATATAATAAGGGAAATGTACAATCCTTGCAAATAGGGTCATTGTCTGGAGGATATCACTATGATTATAGAAATCAGAGCGAAGAACTGTTTCGTTTTTGACGAGGAAATCGCTTTCTCTATGAAAGCGGATATGAGAAATAAGAAATTCGCATCCAATGTGTATAGAGAGAATAATTTTAATATTTTAAAAACAGTTGGTATATATGGTCCCAATAATGCAGGGAAAACTTGTCTGGTAAGATGTATTCGTGCAATAAAGCAGGTTTTATTAAATAATAAAATGGATTTGTTGCCCAATATGTTTACTGCTGATAGAGTATGTGAGCTGGGTGTAACATTTCTTTCATCTGGAAGAAAATTTTCGTATGATTTTAGATATGACGCGGAAAAAGAAGAATTTTTATACGAGCGATTTTCAGAAATATTGAAGGATACCTATGGAAATGAAAAAGAAGATACATGGTTGATAAAAGATGTGATAAAAAAACAATATGACTGTGCGGATGAGGATGCGCAGAAGATGATGCCTCTTGTGGCGAAAAATAATCTGTTGTGCTATTTGATTGATACCGGCAGATTTGAACATCTGGAAAAAATGAAGACAGTCATTGTTGATTTTGCAAAAAGAATCGACATTATCAACATGAATAACATTCCGCTGCAGCATACAATCAAAATCATGAAAAACCACAATCATCTTCAAAAGAAGATTGTCGAGTTCATCAAGAATGCAGACGTCTATATGGACAATTTTGAATACGTGGAGATGGATAAAATCCGGTTGCCGGGTAATAATAAGAATGAGAGAGCGGAAGAGAGGGTCTTGAATCTTCCCGATGAAGTAATGGACCAGATGCGTCTTATTTCTACATATAAAGGCGTTCCTTTTCCCAGTATATTATTTGATTCTACCGGTACAAAGAAAATTGCAGCATTAGCGGGTTATGTAATCGAAGGGCTTGAAAAGGGCAGGATCCTCGTCGTCGATGAATTGGACAGCAGTATACATTTTAAGTTGACCAGAGCGATTGTGGCTATGTTCAATAATGAACTGAATGTGAATGCACAGATGATATTTACCGTTCATGATATTAATCTTATGGATTGCAAGAAAATGTTCCGTAAAGAGCAGATATGGTTTGTGCATAAAGATCAAGATGGCGTATATGTATATTCTTTGGCTGAATTTACGGCAAAGAGTGGAATCAGAGATACGACAGATATTGTTGAGAAGTATAAAAAAGGGGTACTTGGGGCACTTCCGGATCCCAAATTGATCAACTCCTTGCTGAGTATCAATGGAAATACGAAGGGGGAAGCTGTCGATGATGAGTAGGCTTCCGTATGTTTCGGACAAGAAAAAGATTTGTATTATTTGCGAAGGAAATGAAGAATATGCCTATCTTGAGAGGCTGAATACGCTGGAAGTTTGGAATGCGCAGTATGAAATAGCGTTAGATAATGCCGGCGGCAATGGAAATATCCCGGCAAGATATCAGGATCGGTATCAGAATGGCGCCTATGAATTGGTACTTGTGTTCTGTGATACCGAAAAGAAACCGTATGAGCAATATGAAGATATCAAGCGGAAAATCAATGAGTTTCATGGTGTCGATAATGCAGCGGATAAAGTGGTTATTTTTGGGAATCCTTGTACTATGCAGATCATAATAAAGCATTGGGCAGATGAAAATCTTCGCTCTCCGGCAAAGACGATAAATGCGCCCAGGATAAAAGCCCTTACGGGCATAGAGAATTATAAAGCCAGAGCCGATCAGCTCAAAGACCTTATGCAACGTATCACGGCAAAAAATTACAGGAGCATGCGTCAACGCATAAGACATCTGAAAAAGTCTGATACAGTTACCGGAAGCAGTAATTTTGAACGATTTATGTGCTGCTTTGAAAATGCTGATAGTATGTGGATTGATGAAATTAATGAAGAATTGGAAAAATTATAAGGTGTTTGTAATACATAGAACATCTTATACGGAATAGTGGACAGGGAAGCTGAGAGGCAAGGTTTGGCTATGCGGCATGGACAGCAGCAGCTTGTTTTTCTCAACGGGCTTTTCCTTGTGCTTTTGCTCGGCATCTACGGCGAGGATTTGCTGCATGTCTCGCTTGGCGCTCTCGCCCTCGGCATGGCGGGGTTCTTCTTCTTGTCGCTTTTTCTTCTCGTGCGCGAGAGCAGCAGGACGTGGCTGGCGTTCTTGCTGCTCTTTCTTTTTTTCGGCGCGTGGCGTTTCGCTTGGGGGGAAGCTCTGCCCGTTGATGATGTTTCGCATTGGATTGGGCGTGAGGCTTCAGTCGAGGGCGTGCTCGTCGAAGCGCCGCATGTGCGGCGGACGGCGCAAGGTGTGCTCGTGCGCTATACAGTGGAGGCGAAGCGCGGGCGCATCTCCGGCGAGGAGCACACGGCGTCGGGAGCGCTCTACGTCTCGGAGATGCGCGAAAATGTCGACGACTTGCCTGAGATCGGCGCGGAAATCACGGCTTTTGGGAAGGTCAAGGGCATCTACGGCTACGGCAATCCCGGGCGCATTGATGTGGAGCGCGCGGCGGCGGTCAAGGGCGTGCGTGCACGTCTTTCGGCGAAGAAGCCGGGCGTTTCATGGGAAGCGGGGACGGCGCATCCCGTGCTGCGTTGGAGCGAGCGGGTGCGCTCGGCATACCGCGCTTCGATGGAAAGCGTGATGCCCAAGGAAGATGCGGCGGCGATCTTCGCCATGCTCTTCGGCGGTTACGAGGGCATAAAGCCCGAGCTCGTTGAAGCGTTCACGGCGACAGGCATCGTGCACATCCTGTCAGTGTCCGGCTCGCATATCACGCTGTTGGCGGCGGTCATGGCATGGCTCGGCGCACTCCTTCGCCTGCGTCCCGTCGTGACGGCTGTTTTCGTCACCGTCGTCGTCGTGCTGTACTGCGTGCTCGCGGGCTGCGTGCCGCCGGCCGTTCGTGCGGGCGCAATGGGACTGCTCGCGTTTTTTGCTCTCGCTTTGGAGCGCGAGAACGACGCGCGACGCCTTCTTGCTCTCGTTGGCATGGCGCTGCTCTTCTTCGAGCCGCTTTTGGCGTTCGATGTCAGTTTCCAGCTATCGTTCGCGGCGACAGCTGGGCTTCTCTACCTTGCGCCGCCTTTTTGCGAGCGCCTTTCGACTTTGCGCTTTCTGCCGCGCTTCGTCGTGCTGAGCCTTGCCGTCACGCTCGGGGCGCAGCTCGCGACCTTGCCGCTCCTCGCATGGTACTTCCATCGTTTATCGCTTTCTTCGCTCGTCGCCAACATCATCGTCGTGCCCGTCGTGGAACTCGTCATCGTCGCGGGGCTTTTCGCGGGGCTTGCATCCTTCGTACTGCCGTTTTTGGCAAAGGCCGTCTTTCTTGCGGACAGTCTGCTCTTGGGGGTTGTTTATGAGAGTACTCGGCTTTTAGCAGCTATGCCTGGCGGTGAGGTGTATTTGCCGACGTTTTCCGTGCCGCTCGCGCTCGTCTACTTCGCCATGCTTGCTGTATTTGTGCAGCCTGAGGAGCGGCGAGAAGCTGTCTTCTCTTGGTGCAGCGAACGGCGCAAGGTGATTTTTGCCGCATTTCTGTTCGCTGCTGCAGCCGTCGCCTTATGGCAGATTTCACGTCCACAGGAGATGGCGGTGCACTTCATCGACGTGGGTCAGGGGGATGCGGCTCTTGTCGTGACGCCGCACGGCAGAGCCTTGATGATCGATACGGGCGGTACGCGCGACGGCGGTTATGACATCGGCTCGCGCGTCGATGTGCCGTACCTTTCGCATTACGGCGTGCGAAGGCTCGACTATATCATCCTCACGCATGTGCACGAGGATCATGCGG
>ERZ773197.680-NODE-680-length-25752-cov-14.379500_pt1 | contig 25752 bp, 25 predicted proteins | sample MGYA00580999_ERZ773197 | MGnify/ENA primary metagenome ERZ773197 (study PRJEB29015, sample SAMEA2738166) | human oral metagenome | biome: human oral; feature: human-associated habitat; material: saliva | place: China | collected 2185 ...
CTATTATTATGGTAACTCATGATAATAGAATGATTGAAAAATGTGATCATGTTTACCGAATGAAAGATGGTATTTTGACAAAAGAAAGATAAAATTAAAAATGTCTAAGTAAAATAGCTTAGGCATTTTTTTATTGCTTATAAGTATTAGTTAGAATATAATTAAACTAATAATAAAATACATTATGAGTACCAGGAGATGAATATTATGCTTTTACTAGGTGTGAAAAAAGAAAATGGATGGTTATTTGCAGAATATAGATTAACTTATAGAGTTGGATGGGAACATATTTGTAAAGGAGTTAAATTAGCTTACGATTATTATGATAATGTTGAGGTGCTAGTTGATGATAAAATAGTAAATATAAACTCAAAAGAACAAGTTATGGAATTAGAAGAAGCTGGGAATATGACTATACGTGGTATTTCTAAAATAATTGGAGTACCATTGATGATAACTTTCTATAATCAACTCCAAGTAGTTAGATGTTCAGTAGGATGTGTGACTGAGGAATTTCAAGCGGCTGACTATGAAAAATTTAATAAGTCATTAGCACAATATATGGATAGTCTAGAGATAGCTATGTTTAAGTGAAGCAAAGAATAATTAAGATATAAGGAGATTAAGATGAATCCGTTAGAAATAATGAAACAAAATAAACCATATGCAAGTGGATATGAAAATACACCTATGGAAAAACAAGAATATGCAAAGGAATTATGCTGGAAATATAATCAAACTATGCCAAAAGAACAAGATGAACGTAAAAATATTTTAAAAGAATTATTGGGAACATCTTCAGATTATGTATTTATTGAGCCAAGTTTTCGTTGTGATTATGGATTTAATATTCATATTCATGGATTTGCCTTTATTAATTACAACTGCGTAATATTGGATACTTCGCCCGTTAATATTGGTAATGGGGTATTTATTGCTCCTGGCGTATGTATAGCGTGCTCAGGGCATGCAATTCATCCTGAACAACGTGGAAAAGGAGTAGGAACATCTGTACCTATAACTTTAGAAGATAATGTTTGGATTGGAGCAAATTCAACAGTTTGTGGAGGAGTCACAATTGGTGAAGGTTCAATTATTGGTGCAGGAAGTGTAGTTAATAAAGATATTCCAGCGGGCGTTATTGCAGCAGGGACACCGTGTAAAGTAATTAGAGAAATTACTGAAGAAGATAAAATAAAACCAGAGGATATTTTATTTTAATTTACTTAAAAAAAATTTTTAAAAGTAGTCTTTCAATAAACTTTGAAAGGCTGTTTTTGTTAGTTATTAGTATTAAAGTTTATGCTTAGAGAAATAGTTGTATAATGTATATAAATATGATAACATTGTTATATGCTAGAGTAGTATAAAGTACTCTCATTATCCCTAATTAAGGGACTATATTATATAATTTATAGCTTAAATAATATTGAAAGGAAGAAAATGAAAAATTTAAAATTTGATGGAACGCAGTTAAAATATATAGCTATAATTGCTATGACGATAGATCATTTAGCATGGCTGTTATACCCAGGTTTAGTTAAAGAACCAATACCAGTGCTTATGCATATAGTTGGACGTTTAACAGCACCAATCATGTGGTATTTTATTGCAGAAGGATGTTATTATACAAAAGATATTAAAAAATATTTCTTAAGACTTATGAGTTTTGCTGTAGTCAGTCACTTTGCATTTTGTTTTGGTTTAGGAATACCGTTTAATATTATGACAGGAAGTATATTTAATAAAACAAGTGTCTTATTCCCATTAGCTATGGCAGTATTATTAATTGCAATCTTTAGAAGTGAAAAGATAAGCAACACATTAAAGATTTTAGCAATTATAGTTTTCTGTTTATTAACATTTGTAGCGGATTGGTCTTCAATTGCTCTTATGATGCCATTCTTCTTATATAATCATAGAGGTAATAAAAAACAACAAATGCTTGACTATGCTATCTGGATAAGTGTTTATGCAGCTGTTTATATTATCTTTATAGATGTATTCTATGGAGTATTGCAGTTTGCAACTTTATTCTCATTACCACTATTAATGAGATATGATGGTACTAGAGGTAAGCATATTGGTTCTAAATGGTTCTTCTACTATTATTATCCAATACATTTAGCAATTATAGGTATTTTTAGAATCATCTTATATGGAAATATTCCATTGGTATTTTAAAATTTATAATATTTAAGGAAGGAGTACTTTTAAAAGGCGCTTCTTTTTTAATAATAAAATATTATACATTATATTAAACTATAATTTTTAGATTATAAAGATATATGTTATAATTATATTAATAATATAATATAACAGTTAATTTTGGAGGTAACTGTATGAAGAAAAATTTTTTGAAGATATCAGCAGCAATTCTGTTATCGATAAGTTTAGTTGGATGTGGAGCTAAACAATCATCAGAAAATAAACAGGCCGAACAAAAAGCTGAGACTGTAGAAGGACCAGGAAAAGATTTTGACTGGGATGCTAAAGTTGCACCAGTTGGGAAAAAACGTACTTATACTGAGGAAAATTCTGGAAAAAGTTTTACTGCAGATCTTACTAAATTAGAAACAGCACAGAGTAAATTAGAAGAAAAGCGTAAGTCTATTACAGATAAAAAAGTTCAAGAAGCACTTAAAGTGGTTGATGCTTTTTATGTTAATCAACAAAATATAGATGTTGTTGTTAAAGCTGGAGGTTTTAATAATCAAAAAGAAATGTATAAAAAACTTTATGACGATTATAGTAAGCAATTAGGAGTACCTGATAATGAAACTAATTTCAAATTTCAGGATGTTAATTATAATATGAAAGAGTACGGCCCTATGAGTTTTAAAATTAATAGTAATGCATATGGAAAAGCTGGGGCATATGATTTAGAAGACTATAAAGTTGAAGGTAATACTGTCTATTTATCTTTAAAAGCACCAACAGTTGATACATATCAATATATTGCACTAGCTTCTTATAAATCAAACTATAACTCATATTTCGAACCATTAGCTGAGATAACTAATACAAGTGATAATAAGTTTGAACGCATGTATGCAAAAACTATTTTCTATTTGGGAGCTGTTGATTTTAGAGGCGATGGCTATGTAGATTTACAAGGTATGGATTATCTTGCAAGAGCTAAACAATATCTTGCTATTCAAGTAGACGATTCAGGCAAAGTAACAATAGATAATGATAATTTAGTTAATTTATTACGTATTAATATGTCTGCATCAAATGAAAAAAATAGTGCGAAATTTGGTGCTGTTGAAAAATAACAGATAAACACTGTGTTAAGATATTTCTTAATACAGTTTTTTTTATCAATAATTAGAATAGCATAAATAAAATATAAAAATATCTTTTTTTGTTTATTAATATATATGCTATAATTATCTTGATAGTAGACTAGTTGATTTTGGAGGTAACTTTGTGAAAAATGTATTTAAGATTTTAGCATCAATTTTGTTATGTATTAGTTTAGCAGGATGTGGTGCTAAACAGTCATTAGAAAATAATGAACTTGAACAAAAATATGAAGCTATAGAAGGACCAGGTAAAGATTTTGATTGGAATGCTAAAGTCTCACCTTTTGATACAAAACAAACTTATGAAGAAAAATCTGGAGAGGTGAACACTAGTAAATCTGATGCGATACTTTCAACTCAGAATAGATTAGAATCTAGAGGGAAAAAGATAACTGATAAAAAGGTTCAAGAAGCACTTAAAGTAGTTGATTCTTTTTATGTGAATCAAGAAGACATAGATATTCTTGTTAAAGCAGCTGGGTACAATAATCAACATGATATGTACAAAAAAGCTTGGGAGGAGCTAAAAAAAACATATACAGTGTTAAATAAAGATGTTAATTTTAAATATCAAGATATTAACTATAATATGAACGAATATGGACCAATGGCACTAAAAGTTAATAACAACGCTTATGGTAAAACTAGATGGTATACTTTAAATGATTACGTAGTTAATACTAATACAGTTTATTTATCAATTTCAGTACCAAATATTGATTCGTATCAGTATTATTTAAAAGCTTCTAAGAAATCAAATTATAAATCTTTTATTGAGCCACTAATAGAGATAAATAAAATAAGTGATAGTGGAGCAAATCGAATGTATGCAAAATTAATTTTTTATCTAGCAACAGTAGATTTTAAAGGAGATGGTTATGTTGATTTAATTGGAAATAATACGGATCTAAATCTTCGAAATAATACTGACCTATATCTTGTAATAAGAGTAGATGATTCAGGAAATGCAAAAATAGACACTGAAAATTTATTAAATTTACTACGTATAGATATAAGTGTTGTAAACGAAAATAACAGAGAAAAACTAAGAGATTTAAAATTTAAAATAGAAAGTTCTGAACAAAATTCACAACAATAAGAAGTTTTGTAAATCAATTAGTGATTATAATAGTTAGTAAAACTTTAAAAAATATAATACAATTTTAAAAAGTTAAATAATGTTTAAGAAAGGTGAATATGGATATAAAAAAAGAAAATAGTAATGTGAATGATTATATAACTTCAAAAAGAGAAAAAGGAGAAAAATTCAAGATTAAAAATAGTAACTAAGGATATTATTATATTGAAGTTGACAACGGCAATAAGTTTCCTAAATTATTAAGTTTGGAAGCACCGATATACAAACAGGATGTCCCACTATGGGCTGTTATGCTTAAAAGGGCTAGAAAAGAGAGCTATTTTTTAGATACGTTAGAAAAATATATAAAAAAAGATAATAAACCAAGAGTTGTAAATAAAGATAGAGGACATTTAATTCCAAATCTTTTTAAAGAATATTTGCTAACAGAAAATGAAATAGACCAACCCCAAGTTAAAAAGTTTTTTGAGAAGGGAAATAAAGATAATATAACACCTCAATCCCCTGAATCAAATCGTGTACATCAATTACGTTTTGAACAAGAAGTTAATAATTACTTAAAAGGGACGAAAAAAAGCGGAAGTGAGAAAGATGTGGATGAAAGGAAGGTATACTATGAAATAGAAGAAATATCTGATAGTGATAGTAGTATCCTAGGTCGTAGAATATATATAAATTGGTTTGATGACGAAAAAAATAATATACATGTTTTTATTCCTGAAGAACCTATGAATATTAGCCATTAATATGATTATAAAGTGAAGTTTGTTTTATTTTAATTGTTATTGTAAATTATTAAAGTATAATTTATAGATTATTAATGTCCATATTATAGTTGTATTAATAATATTATAGTTCATTATAAAGTTAACTGAGTGAAGAAGTTAATTTAAGAATAGAAGTAGTAATACTGTCATTCAAATCACTATATATTAATAAGGCTGCATCAAATAAAAAAATAGTGTGAAATTTGGTGCTGTTGAAGAATAAGAGAGAAACACTGTGTTAAGATATTTCTTAATACAGTGTTTTTTAGGTAAATGATGTAGTAAAAGTTTGAAAAATATAATACAATAATATTATATATGTAAGACTTTGTGTTCTTTAGAACATAAGGTTGGAGGATAATAATTATGAAAATATATAAAGAAAATATTACAAGATGTAATAAATTTTATAAAAGTGATTTTTATAAATTTCTCGAGGAAAATGATTCGGAATTTTTAGAGGTAATATATACAGAGTTATGTTTAGATGCTGATGAATATGATGAAGAATTATACATAGAATTAGGAGAAAAGTACAATTTAGAGAGAAAAGGAAGAAAACTAATTGATTATGTAAGTGGTGAGAAAATTATATTATCTGCAGATGTAATATGTGGAAGAAAGCAAATAGTAAAAATTAATGATGGGGTGTACTCTAACTGGATTAAGGATTATGAAACTATTAGGTCTAAGTTAGATTTACATTTTATATGGCCAAAGCATAAACTCCCAACAATAAATACGTATAGATATACAATATATAAAGATCGAATAGATTGTTTGTTATATGACTTGAAGATGTTTTTTAACGGTGAAAAAACACCTATGGAAAAAGCATATAACAATGACGACACAAAAATTTGGTTAAATAAATTTAGTGATTTTCCAGATTTTATAAATAAAATGAAATTAAACAATTATGTAGATGAAAATTATAATGTATTGGATATAGAGAAAGATGATGGTTCAATAATTACGAAATTTATACAAGGGAAAGAGTTAAATGATTCAATAATAGTATATCTTAGAAACATATTAAACTCGAATCAATAAAAAAATGTTTAAGAAAGGTAAATATGGATATAAAAAAAGAAAAAGTTCTTTGTCAAAAGCAATGGGCAAAAAATAAATATTTAGTTTTAAGTTATTCAAGTAAAATATATTTGGAAATTAGAACATACTTAAAACAAGAAGAGGTATCTTTAGAAAAAGTAAATAAGCTTATAAAACAAGCAATTAATTTACCAGAGGATAAGGGGCAAGTAACTAACGCTTTACATCATGTCTGGGGATACTTTAAAAAGTTTGCTACAAAAGAAGAAAAAGATAATTTTTTTGAAATGATTGAAGATTATTATATAAATAAAACTACAAAAGAAGATTTGATAGAAGAAGTGAAAAAACTACTGGAAAAATATCCAAACACGTATTTAGAACAGTCTACTTTTATCAATGGAGGGAAAGATGAGACTTTGGCATGAAGAACTGATATCAAAATTACCTAGACAACAGCTTTTAGGACAACATAGAGAATGTTGTGCCCTTCGAGGAAATGGATGGGGAAAGAAACATGCAACGGTTAATTATGTATTTGAGTATGAACCATATTTATTGTTTAAATACCATGAATTAATTATGAAAGAGATGGAAAATAGAGGATATAATGTCAGTAAAGAATGGTTTGATAAAAACTATCGAGGAAAAGTTTGTATTCCCCATAAAAATTTAAAAGAAGTAAAGATAAAAACACCTATATATAAAGAACATAATAAGGAATATTATCAAGAGTGTATTGAAAATTTAGTACAAAAGGATATTTTTCTTTAGACTTATAAGTATGATAGAAATAATTTTTAAAAAGAATTATTTCTATTTTTTTGTGAAGATAAAAATATTGACAGAAAGAAGAAATAGGAGTAATATGTAGATAGTTAAAAAGTACTTGCTTGCGCAAGCAATAAAGGTGGTGCGATATGAATAAAGATGAATTAGTAAGTAAATGGCTATCTTTTCATATTACAATGAAAAATATTAGTAATGAGCTGGAGGAAGCTTTAAGTAAAGGGGAGCAGCCTATTACTTTAAATGAATATTATAGTTTGCATTATTTAAATGAAACGGAAGGAAATATTCTTAGAATGACAGATTTAAGTGAGAAGATTTCCCTTAGTTTGAGTGCGACATCTAGAATGTTAGCAAAATTCGAGAATACTTGTGGAGTTATTGAAAGATTTTCTTCAGCTGAAGATAAAAGAGGCGTTTGTATTAGGCTAACTCCATCAGGAAAAAAATATTTAGAACATGCTACTAGTATTGTAGCTGAAATCTTAGAAAAAAACTGTGATAGAATTTAAAATCAAAGTTAATAGTTTTGATTTTTAAATTTGAGAATATGCTTGTTTGCACAAGCAAATAAACAATGAAGCTATCAGTGGACAGGTTCATATTGATAGAAATCTAATTACAGGAGATAGTCCACTTGCGGCAAATAATTTAGGAATAGTTGTTGCAGATGAACTACTAAAACAAGTGAAATAATTATAAAAAGGTAGGTTGAATAATATGAAATTATCAGTATTAAATTTAGCACCACTTAGAAGTGGAGAGAACTTTAAAGATGCGATTGATGCGATGGTAAGATTAGCGCAAAAAACAGAACAATTAGGATATGAGAGATATTGGATTGCTGAGCATCATAATACAAAAAGTGTTGCTAGTAGTGCGACACAACTATTAATACAACACACTTTAGCTAATACAAAAAATATAAGAGTTGGTTCAGGTGGAGTTATGCTTCCAAATCATAGTCCATATTTAGTTGCTGAACAATATGGTACGTTAGAAACATTATATCCAGGTCGTGTAGATTTAGGATTAGGTCGTGCACCTGGCACAGATTATAATACTGCAAGAGCTATAAGAAGAAATACAAATAGAGAACTAGATTTTAAAAAAGAAATACTTGAACTTTCAGGTTACTTTAAAGATACTAGACCAGTTCATGCATATCCAGCAGCAGGTTTAGATGTACCATTTTATATTCTTGGATCTAGTACAGATAGTGCATATTTAGCTGCAGAATTAGGATTACCATATTCATTTGCATCACACTTTGCACCTGCTATGATGGAAAATGCGGTAGCTATTTATAGACATTATTTTAAACCATCTGATGTCTTAAAAGAACCTTATGTAATCTTGGGAGCTAATGCAGTAGTGGCTGATACAGATGAAGAGGCAAAAATACTTTCAACTACACAAATTCAGTCATTTTTAAATATAATAACTAGTAATCCACAAGGAATGGTTCCACCAGTTCAATCGGAAGAAGCTGTTTGGAAAAACTATATTGCGAATACGAAGGTTCCACATTTTGGACCAATTGCATTTGAACATGATGAAATAGTTGATCATGAGAAATCTGTAGTTAAGCAAATGACTAAAATTTCGTTTATTGGTAGTAAAGAAACAGTAAAAAAACAAATTGCTGATTTAAAACGTAGAGTAGGATTTGATGAGCTTATGATTAATTCATATATTTATGATGAAGAAGCTCAACATCATTCATATGAATTATTAAAAGAAGCTGTAGATGAATTAGAAAACGAATAGGGAGTGTACAATGTTTATTTATAAAACAAAGAAGTTTATTTTAAACAATGGTAGTGAATGTAAACTAGTATTACCTGATAAAAAATATGCCGAAGATATTTATAAAGTAATAGTAGAAGAAAGGTTAAGACTAACGAAGTACTTACCTTGGGTAATGGATATGAAATCAGTTCAGGATGAGGAACAATTCCTTGAGTATAGTATAGAAAAGATTCATAAAGAAGAAATGATGATGTTTATTATCCTAGTAGATGAAAATGTGGCAGGAATGATTGACCTTCATAATATAAATAGAAGTTCAAAAAGGGCTGAAGTTGGCTATTGGCTAAGTGAAAAATTCGAAGGTTATGGCATAATGACACAAGCTGTTGATATAATAGAAAAGTATTCTTTTAACGAATTAAAACTACATAAATTACAAATTAGGGTACATCCTGAAAATTATAAGAGTGCAAGTGTTCCTCAACGTTTAGGTTATTTTAAAGAAGCTACACTAGTAGAACACGAAGTATTGAATGGTGAATATATAGACTTAGATATATTCGCAAAACTAAATAAATAAGTATTAAAAGTAAAGAATTGTTAACTTTCAATTCTTTACTTTTTTACATATAACTGATAATAATTATTATTTACAATTATTAATAAGAGTGATAAAATTAATTTAAGGGTTTTAAATTATTGTTAAAGTATTAATTTAAATGGGAGTTTATAAAAAAAAATAAGGAGGAAATTATGTTAACAGTATATAAAAAAATTTTATCGTATGTTCCTAAAGAACGATATTTAGCATATATAGGGATTTTATTATCTATGTTGTCAGTAGTATTCAAAGTATGGGGATACTATTATTTAAGTAAGTTTTTAATTGAAATAATTGTTTATAACAATATAGAAAATGCTAAGTACTATGGATTTTGTATAGTTGGGTTACTAATTATTGGTATTACATTATATGGAATTGCTGGATTAGTAACACATGTATTAGGATTTAGATTGGAAACAAATCTTAGAAAATATGGAATCGAGGGATTATCAAAAGCGAGCTTTAGTTTTTTTGACACTCATCCTTCAGGAAAAACAAGAAAAATAATAGATGATAATGCGACGGATACACATATGATTGTAGCTCATTTAATACCTGATAATGCTGGAGCTATATTAATGCCAATTCTATTATTAGTACTTGGATTTTTTGTTAGTTTGAAAGTAGGTATTATATTAATAATACTTAGCATTGTTGGGGGAATATCACTTTCAATGATGACTGGTGAAAAAGAATTTATGAAGATTTATCAGGAGTCTTTAGAAACTTTAAGTAGTGAAACAGTAGAGTATGTTAGAGGAATTCAAGTTATTAAAATTTTTGGTATTAGTGTTGAATCATTTAAAGCGTTAAATACAGCTATAAAAAATTATTCTAAATATTCTTTAGAATATGCTATGTCGTGTAAACGAGGTTTTGTTGGATTTCAATGGTTCTTTTTTAGCTTTATAGCTATGGTAATTCCAGTTCTTGTACTATTTTTTAATATTGAAGATCCAAAAATGTTGGCTGTTGAATTGATTATGGTACTATTTTTAAGTGGGGCACTGTTTGTTTCATTAATGGCAATAATGTACGTATCGATGTATGCATTTATGGGACAATCTGTTGTTGAAAAACTAGAGAGTATTTTTGAAGAAATGAATAGTAATAAATTAACATTTGGTTCTAATGAGGAGTTTGAAAATTATAATATTACATTTGAAAATGTTAGCTTTGGTTATACTGATAAAAAAATTATAAATGATTTGAGTTTCAGTCTAGAAGAAAACAAGAGCTATGCTTTAGTGGGGTCTTCTGGTAGTGGTAAATCTACTATTGCAAAACTAATCTCTGGTTTTTATAAGGTAGATAGTGGAGTTATTAAAATTGGAAATAGAAGTATAAGTTCATACAGTGAAGAGGCTTTGATTAATAATATTGCGTTTGTTTTTCAAAATGTGAAACTATTTAAAACCTCAATCTATGATAATGTTAAAATCGGTAAAGCTGATGCATCGTATGAAGAGGTTATGACTGCTATGAATTTAGCAGGATGTAATAGTATTCTTGATAAATTTAGTGAAAGGGAACAAACTCAAATAGGAACTAAAGGAGTATATCTATCTGGTGGTGAAAAACAACGTATTGCAATTGCTCGTGCGATATTAAAAGATGCAAAAATTATTATTATGGACGAAGCTAGTGCAGCAGTTGATCCAGAAAATGAATATGAATTGCAACGTGCATTTTCAAATTTAATAAAAGATAAAACAGTTATTATGATTGCTCATAGATTACCTAGTATTAGAAATGTAGATGAGATATTAGTAATGGACAATGGGGAAATTATAGAACGTGGAACTGATAGGGAGTTGATGGCTTTGGATGGTGAGTATAAAAAACTCCAAAGTTTATACAATAAAGCAAATGAGTGGAGGGTTAATTATGAAAAATAAAATTAAAAGTTGGTTTGCCTTAACAAATCAAGGAGCGAGTGATTTAATAAGAGCCAGTATTTTATCATTTCTAGTATATTTTTCAAATATGTTTCCTGCTATGTTACTTATGATATTAGTAGATGAACTTTTATTAGGTAATGTTAAAAGTAAATATCTATATATAGTAATATCAATAGTGGTACTGATTGTTATATATGTACTTTTGGCTAAAGAATATGATGCATTGTATAGTGCAACTTACAAAGAAAGTGCTAATTTAAGAATAGATATAGCTACAACATTAAGTAAACTTCCTCTTGCATATTTTTCAAAACACAACTTATCAGATATAAGTCAAACCGTTATGAAAGATGTTGAAGCAATAGAACATGCAATGAGTCATGCAATGGCAAAAATTATAGGATTTATACTTTTCTTCCCTATTATGTCTATACTTATGTTAGTTGGGAATATATATTTAGGTTTATCAATAATGATACCTGTAGTCCTAAGTTATTCTCTAATACTAGTTTCTAAAAGAATTCAATTAAAAAAACAATATGAAAATTTTGAGCAACTTCGTCATAATTCTGAAAGTTTCCAAGAAGCGATTGAACTTCAACAAGATATTAAAAGTTTTGGATTAAGTAATAAGATAAGAGAAAAATTGAATAAAGATATGGATAAAAGTGAAAAATTAAAACTTAAAGTGGAAATGGTACTATTTATACCTTTATTTTTATCATGGGTTGTTGCTCAAGGAACTTTAGTAGTCGTAATAATAGTTGGAACAACACTTTATGCAAGTGGAAGTATTAATCTGCTATACTTAATCGGTTATATATTTGTCGCGATGAAAATGAAAGATATAGTTGATGGATTAGCTGCAAATACTTCAGAATTATTTTACCTAGATGCTCGTATTAAACGAATCAAAGAATTGAGGGAAACTCAAATTCAAAAAGGTAAAGAAATTAAATTAGATAATTTTGGTATTGAATTAAAAAATGTAAAATTTGGTTATGATAAAGATAGTCCAGTATTGAAAGATGTCAGCTTCACAGCTAATCAAAATGAAGTTACAGCACTAGTGGGTGTATCAGGATGTGGTAAAACTAGTATTTTAAAATTAATATCTAGATTATATGATTATGATGATGGACAGATAATTATAGATAGACATGATATAAAAGAAATTTCTACAGATACACTATATAAATATGTTTCAATTGTCTTCCAAGATGTAGTATTATTCAATACATCTATTATGGAAAATATAAGAATTGGACGTAGTAGTGCTACTGATGAAGAAGTTATGGCAGCTGCGAAGATGGCTTGTTGTGACTTTATAGATGATTTAGAGAATGGGTACAATACAATAGTTGGTGAAAATGGAGCAACATTATCTGGTGGAGAAAGACAAAGATTATCAATAGCCAGAGCATTTTTGAAAGATTCTCCTATAGTTATTTTAGATGAAATTTCAGCAGCTCTAGATGTAGAAAATGAGAAAAAAATTCAAGATAGTTTAAATAATCTTATAAAAAATAAAACAGTAATTGTTATTTCTCATAGACTTAAATCAATTGAAAATGTGGATAAAATTATTGTCTTAGATAATGGAATAGTTGAGTGCCAAGGAACACATAGTTACTTGTTAGAACATTCTAAGGTGTATGGAAAACTAATTGAGAGATCAAAAGCAGTAGAGAGCTTTAAGTATTAAATAAAATATAATTTACTGAAAAATATTGATATGGGATTTCTTTTAACAATGGTTATTAATTATATTTTATGATAAACTATATTTAGTAAACTTAGGAGGTTTAAAGAATGTTAAAAACTAATTTTTTAGAAGTAGAATTATCTAATCCGCTGATGAATGCATCTGGTGTACACTGCATGACAACTGAGGAATTAGATGAATTAGCAAATAGTGAAGCAGGAGCTTTTGTAACAAAAACTGCAACTCGTGATTATAGAGAAGGGAACCCTGAACCAAGATATTATGATACTGCATTAGGAAGTATTAACTCAATGGGATTACCAAATAATGGTTTAGATTACTATTTAGAATATGTTATTAAACGTCAAAAAGAAGGAGCTAAATTACAATTTTTATCAGTGACAGGAATGAGCTATGAGGAGAATATTGGCTTGCTTAAAAAAATTCAAGAAAGCGAATATGAAGGTGTTACAGAATTTAATTTATCATGTCCAAATGTGCCAGGTAAACCACAAATCGCTTATGATTTTGAATTAACAGAGAAATTATTAAGTGAAGTATTTACATTCTTTACAAAACCACTTGGTGTTAAATTGCCTCCGTATTTTGATATTGCTCATTTTGATGAAATGGCTAAAATATTAAATAAGTTTCCTTTAACTTATGTTAATAGTGTAAATAGTGTAGGAAATGGATTATATATTGATTTAGATAAAGAACAAGTAGTAATAAAACCTAAAGGAGGGTTTGGTGGACTTGGTGGAGAGTACATTAAACCTACAGCTTTAGCCAATGTTCGAGCATTTAGAGAACGCCTAAATCCTAGTATAAAGATTATTGGTACAGGTGGAGTTATAAATGGTAGGGATGTATTTGAACATATTTTATGTGGAGCTGATTTAGTTCAAGTAGGAACAACACTACATAAAGAAGGTGTAGCGGCATTTTCTAGACTAGCTAAGGAACTTGAAGAAGTAATGAAAGAAAAAGGTTATACTAATTTAGCTGATTTTAAAGGGAAATTAAAAATAATAGAATAAATTAAAAAAGACTAGTGATTTTGATATGTACCCCTTTTACTGGACAAACCGGTGAAAGGGGTATTATTATACGTTTTCAATTATATATAAATACTAAAATAGTGACGAATATATGGAAATTAATAAAAAAACCTTGCAAAAAAGTAAAAAAATTGCTATGATATATAGAAAACACGCACATATAATAGCAAGAATATGGCTTGCAAGTTTCTACCATCTAACCGTAAATTTGATGACTATGGGCATTCTTTTTAATAATGTTATTATTTATATTTAAAATATAGAATGACTATATATAAAGAAAGCTGCCTATAATATTTTTTATAGTCAGTTTTTTTATTTTTAAGAGACTTAACCTTATTATTGAGATTAGTGCTACAATAAAAAAGGAGATATTATTTTGAAAACTTTTATTTTAAGCTTACAACACGTACTGGCGATGTATGCAGGTGCAGTTATCGTGCCTATACTTGTTGCCCAAGGGTTAGGGCTTACAGGAGAGCAAACTACGTATTTAGTATCAGTTGATATTTTTATGTGTGGGATTGCGACATTTTTACAAGTTTATAGAGGTAAATTTACAGGTATTGGACTACCTGTTGTATTAGGATGTACATTTACAGCAGTTGCCCCTATGATAACAATTGGAAAAACAGCTGGTCTTGCTACAATGTATGGATCTATTTTTATTTCAGGATTAGTAGTTATATTAATAGCACCTATTTTTGCAAAAGTAGCTAAATTATTCCCTCCTGTAGTTACAGGTAGTGTAGTTACTATCATTGGGATAACATTAGTTCCAGTTGCAATGAAATATATTGCAGGTGGAGAAGGTGCTTCAGATTTTGGAAATCCTAAATATGTACTACTAGCTTGTATAACATTAGCAATAATCTTAGTAATTTATAGATTTACTACTGGGTTTACTCAGTCTATTGCAATATTAATAGGTATAGTAGTTGGTACAATTATTGCTAGCTTTATGGGTATGGTAAGTTTTGATGAAGTAATAAAAGCCGGTTGGTTCCAACATCCAACACCATTTAAATTTTCAGGATTTGAGTTTCATGGAAGTTCGATACTAACATTTGTAATTGTTGGTATTGTGAGTATGATTGAATCAACAGGTGTATATTATGCCCTAGGAAATATCTGTGATAAACCAATTAAAGAAAATGATTTAAGAAGAGGATATTTAGCAGAAGGATTAGCAGTAATGATTGGTTCTACAGTTAATGCTTTTCCATATACTACATATTCACAAAACGTTGGTTTAGTTCAAATTTCTGGTGTTAAAAGTAAGAGAGTTATGTATGTGATGGTTTTATTACTATTAGTATTTGGATCTATTCCTAAAGTTGGAGCTTTAGCGACTATCGTTCCTCAACCAGTATTAGGTGGAGCAATGATAAGTATGTTTGGTATGGTTCTTGCTTACGGTGTTAAAATGTTAGGGAACACAGACTTTGCTAAACAAGAAAACCTAATGATTATTGCTTGTTCAGTAGGATTAGGATTAGGTGTTACAACAGTACCTTCGGCATTCGCTCAACTTCCATCATTTATTCGTACATTTACTGACAGTGGTATTGTATTAGGAACTGTAGTAGCGATTGTTATGAACCTAATTTTCAACAGAAGATCTAAACAAAAACAGAAATAATTTTTATTGAAAAACCGCAGACTTAATGTTTGTGGTTTTTTATTTACATAGATTCTTTAAGTGATGTTGTTATAGTTAAATATATAGTATTTTAGTGTACAAAATAAATAATATATAGTATAATTTATTTAAAGGTCAATTTTAGTCAATAAAGGAGGGTGACCTTATGAATAATAATATGACGGATATACTTGAACAGTATATAAAGAAATTATTTGATGAAGCATCAGAAAATCAAATAGTAATAAAAAGAAGTAATGTTGCACAGAAATTTGATTGTGTACCATCTCAATTAAACTATGTTATAAAAACTCGTTTTACTCCGGAACATGGATTTATAATTGAAAGTAAACGAGGAGGTGGAGGGTTTATTAGGATAACAAAAATAACTCTTCACAATGATACTGACTATATAGATTATTTAATAGATAATATCGAAGGAGATACAATAGAAGTTGAAGAAGCAGTCAGAATAGTAAAAATACTTTTAGATAAAGGGTATATTGACAAGTTTGATTATAATCATTTTGCTGATAGTGTTGATACTGTAGTTGCTACGTACAATCAATTTTTAGAATATGTCACTGATGATGTAGCTGAAAAAATGCAAACTAAAACTAAGGCACATCTAAAGGATATGACTATTAAGTTTTTAGAAAATATAAAATATAATAAGAGAGGATAAAGTTATGTACATAAGATTTAATGAAACGGCACTTATGGTTTTAACTACAGCAAAAGAAGAAGCAAATGACTTTGGTGTAAAAGCTGTTGGGACAGAACATTTATTATTAGCTATGCTAAGTATGAAGAATACTCTTTCTTGTAGAACATTAAATAAACACGGAATTTATTATGATGATTTTAGAAAGAGTGTTGCGGAATTTTATGAAGATGAACTTGAAGGAACAGAATTCCATAAAAATGTTCTAATGAAGATAGATTACACTAATGGGGCAGTTAGAACTATAGAGAAAAGTCAACAATTCGCTGATGATACTTCTAGTTTTGTAGTAACTAGTGAACATTTACTATTATCTTTATTAAATGAACAGAATAGTACAGTACATAGATTATTAACAGAGAAGTTTAATGTAAATACAAGTGTAATAATTACTGAACTTTTTGAGTTATTAAAACAAAGTCAAGGATTGTTCTCAAAACTATTTGATGGATTTAAAAAATTAGAGGCTTCTGAAGATAGTTCTGAAAAGACAAAAACATTAAATTCATTAGCAAAAGATTTAACAAGAGATGCTTTAAACAATAAATTAGATCCAGTTTTAGCACGTGATAAAGAAATTACACGTATGATTGAAATTTTAAATAGACGTACTAAAAACAACCCAGTTCTTATTGGGGAACCTGGTGTTGGTAAAACTGCTATCGTAGAAGGATTAGCGGAAAGAATAGTTTCTCAAAATGTTCCAAGTAACCTATTAGGTAAAAGAGTAATGGTACTTGATATGGGGACTTTACTTGCAGGTACTAAATACCGTGGTGAATTTGAGGAAAGATTAAAAAATATTATCTCAGAAATTGAAGAAGCTGGAGATATTATTCTATTTATCGATGAAATTCATACTATTATAGGAGCAGGTGGTACAGAAGGAAGTGCTGATGCATCTAATATCTTAAAACCTGCATTATCTCGTGGTTTAATCCAATGTATAGGGGCAACAACTACAGAAGAATATAGAAAATATTTCGAAAAAGATGCAGCCTTAGAGCGTCGTTTCCAACCGATTAAAGTTGAAGAGCCGGATACAGATAACTCTATAGAAATCTTAAAAGGATTACGTCACAAATATGAAGATCATCATAATGTAGAAATCTTAGACGAGGCTATTGATGCAGCTGTAAAACTAAGTACTACATATATTACAGATAGATGCTTACCAGATAAAGCTATAGACTTAATAGATGAGGCATGTTCAAAAGTAAAACTTAGATTCTATAAATCTCCGGATAAATTAAAAGAGTATGAAGAAGAACTAAGTCGCTTAAATAAAGAAAAAGATAGAGCTGTAATGAACCAAGAATTTGAAGTTGCGGCACAAAAACGTGATGAAGTTAATCAAATTTTAAATAAAATAGAACAATTTAAAATTTCTTGGCAAGATAGCTTAAGTAAAGATAAAATTAAGATTACTGCTGATAATGTTGCAGAAGTATTAGCTGCTTGGACAGGAGTTCCAGTAACTAAATTAACTGAAACAGAAAGTGAAAGATTACTTAAATTAGAAGAAATCTTACATGAGCGTGTAATTGGTCAAGATGATGCTGTAGTGAGCCTTGCTAAAGCTGTAAGACGTGCAAGAAGTGGATTTAAAGCTCAAAATAGACCTATCGGAAGTTTTATCTTCTTAGGACCTACAGGGGTAGGTAAAACTGAGTTAGCTAAGAGCTTATCAGAAGCGTTATTCAGTTCTGAAGATAATATGATAAGAATAGATATGAGTGAATATATGGAGCCACATTCTATTAGTAGATTAGTAGGAGCGCCTCCAGGTTATGTAGGATATGAAGAAGCTGGTCAGCTTTCTGAACAAGTTCGTCAAAAACCATATTCAGTAGTACTATTTGATGAAATTGAAAAAGCTCATCCATCTATATTTAATATTCTATTACAAGTATTAGATGATGGACGCCTGACAGATGCTTCAGGTCGTACAGTAGACTTCAAAAATACTATCATTATCATGACTTCAAATGTTGGAGTTAGTGAATTAAAAGAACAAAAATTTGTTGGATTTGGTGGTAGTGAATCTATTAAAAATGACTACAAAAATGTTCAAAATACTATGATGGAAGCACTGAAAAAACAATATAGACCAGAGTTTTTAAACAGAATTGATGATATAATTGTCTTCAAAACTCTAGAGAAAGAAGAACTAGAGAAAATTGCTCAATTATTAATTAATGGGCTATCTAAACGTTTAGAAGATAGAGATATCAATATTAAATTAAGTAAAAAAGCTATGGCTAAAATCGTTGAAGATGGAAGTATTAGAGAATATGGTGCTCGTCCATTAAAACGTAGTATTCAAAAAAATATTGAAGATTTACTTAGTGAAGAATTATTAAGAAACCCAGATTTAACTGGTACTATAAATATTGATTATAAAAATGATAAATTTGTAGTGAAAAAAACTAAGAGGTAATCATGGCGAAAGTTAATGTGAAATATGAATGTAATGCATGTGGTTATCAAAGTTTAAAATACATGGGAAGATGTCCAAATTGTAAAAAATGGGCATCGATGGAAGAAGTTTTAGAAGCAAAAAAAGCAACAAAACATACTAGTTTTGAGGCGACAACAAATGATGCAGAACGTGTAGAGGCAGGCAAATTAAAAGCTGTCTCTACACAAGATGTACCTAGAACACTTACAGATAGCAGTGAACTAAATAGAGTTTTAGGTGGAGGAGTAGTAGGAGGATCATTAGTGCTCCTTGGTGGTGACCCTGGGATAGGGAAATCTACACTTCTATTACAAATTTCAGCATATTTAGCAAAAGAACATGATGTTCTATATGTTACAGGAGAAGAGTCTGTAAGACAAGTTAAAATAAGAGCAGATAGATTAAAAAATAATACGGATGAGCTTTATGTTTATGCTCAAACTGATTTGAACTTGATCTATCAAGTAGTAAAAAAAATAAAACCAAAGTTTTTAGTTATTGACTCTATACAGACCATCTATAATCCTAATTTAGAAAATTCTCCTGGCAGTATTACTCAAGTAAGAGAATGCACTCAACAACTTATGAAAATAGCAAAAAGCTTAAATATTGCTATTTTTATAGTAGGCCATGTTACAAAAGAAGGTACAATAGCAGGACCTCGTATGCTAGAGCATATGGTTGACACCGTGTTATACTTTGAAGGAGAAAATCAACATAGCTATAGAATATTAAGAGCGGTAAAAAATCGTTTTGGTTCTACTAATGAAATAGGTATTTTTGAAATGAAAACTAGTGGATTAGAAGACCTAGCTAATCCATCACAAATGTTTTTAGAAGAGCGAAGTAAAAATCTTGCAGGTGCTACTATTATAAGTACAATGGAAGGAAGTCGACCATTATTAGTAGAGATTCAATCATTAACTACACCTACAGCTTTTAATAATCCTCGTAGAATATCTACAGGGTTAGAGTATAACAAATTAATTTTACTTATGGCTGTTTTAGAAAAAAAAGCAGGATATTTATTACAACAACAAGATGTATACGTTAAAGTATCTGGTGGGGTGAAAATAGATGACCCAGCAGTAGATTTAGGTGTAGTAGTTGCGGTAGCATCTAGCTTTAAAGATGTAGCGGTTGATATGAATGATTGCTTTATCGGAGAAGTAGGTCTAACTGGTGAAGTAAGAAGAGTTAGTCGTATAGAACAAAGAATAAATGAAGCGAAAAAACATGGATTTAAAAGGGTTATTGTTCCAGTTGGGAATATGAAAAATTCAGAATTCCCATCAGGAATAGAAATAATACCTGTAAAAGATATAAGAGAGTGTCTAGATATAGCATTTGGCAATGTATTTTAAATTAAATATAGAACTAGTGTAGAACACTCTATACTAGTTCTATTCTGTTTTATTAAATAAAATGTAACATTTGTAATAAAAATATAATAATTATTTTTAAAAAAATTATATTAATTTTTAAGCTAATGTAGTAGAATAAGAGATAGAATATGTTAGATTTATTAGAAATTTAGAATATTATCTAATTTTCTAGCAAATTTAAAAATGTTTTACAAAAATAATATAAAAAGGAGTGATTATATGTTGAAAAAAGCATTAATGATAATTTCATTATTTCTTGGTATAACAGCAGGATCATTGACAACTAGTGCACTAGTCAATAACAATGTTTTTCCTTCTATGAATCCAACGGTCTTAAGAATAACTGTTACTGTTGCAATGGCAATACTATTTGTATTAATGTCTTTATTATTTTCTGATAAATTTGTAACAAGATTAAAAAGCATAGAAGATCGTTTAACCAAGATGCCAATTCAAAAAATAGTTTTTACAACTATTGGTTTAATACTAGGTCTTCTACTAGCATCATTATTATCATCAGGAGTTGATATAGTAGTAGGAGCTGGAATTATGGGAAGAGTTATTTCTGCTGTAATTTATTTTATCTTTGGTTATTTGGGACTAGTTTTAGGATATAGAAGAGAAGGAGAGTTCCTTAACTCCTTGGCTACCGTTAAATTTGGAACTAAAAATAAAGAAAAGGATACTAAATCTAAAAATAAAAAAACAACTGAGGTAATTGCTAAAATCATAGACACAAGCGCACTTATAGATTCACGTATTCATGATGTTGCTCAAACAGGCTTTTTAGAAGGGAAAATTATTGTTCCAGAGTTTGTGTTAAAAGAATTGCAGCTTATCGCAGATTCAGATGATCCTTTAAAACGTGCCAAAGGTAGATTGGGACTTGACTGTGTTGAAGACTTACAAAAGATGAAAGAAATTAATCTTGAGATTGACAATAAATATAATTATAATGAACACAAAGGTGTTGATAATTTACTTATTGACTATGCTTTACAATATAAATGTGCGATTATTACAACAGACTATAATCTAAATAAACTTGCAACACTTCAATCGATTAAAGTTCTTAATGTAAATGATTTAAGTAACGCTGTTAAACCAATTTTAACAACTGGTGAGAGATTAAAAGTTCAAGTATTAAGAGAAGGTAAAGAAAATAATCAAGGTGTTGCTTACACTGAAGACGGAACTATGATAGTTGTTGAAAATGGAAAACGATATGTAGGTAAAACTATTGAAGTCGAAGTACAAAGTGTTCTTCAAACTTCATCTGGTAGAATTATCTTTACAAAAATAGTTTAATAAGGTTTGCTTTTTCTAAAAAAATATGATATTATAAGTTGTATTGTATTAATGAATTAGTATTTTAGGAGGAGAGTATGCACACTTTTTTAATGGCAACAGCAATAATGAGCAGTATTTTGCTAATAATCGTAGTATTATTACAAGACAGTAAATCTGGTGGTCTATCTGGTTTAACTGGTGGAGCAGAAGAATTGTTCGGTAAACAAAAAGTAAGAGGTGCTGAATTAGTTTTACAAAGAATTACTATAGTTTTAGGACTAATATTTTTTATATCACTAGTGTGTCTTACTTGGTTAAAATTATAGATTAAAGTAATAAACCTAAAATGTACTTTCATTTTAGGTTTATTTTTTTAGTAAAAAATATTGTATTAATAAATACTAAATCCATAGAATTTTTGAACTGAAATTATAAATTCTAGTATTAGTAATTATAAGAAAATTTAATTAGCAATAAAGGAGGGTTAAATGTTAGAAAAAATCATAAATTTATTTAAACAGTATAAAGTATTAAGTATAGAAGATTTAAAAGAAAAACTAGAAGTAGAATCTGCAAAAGATTTTGTTGAACTAGTTAAATTTGCTGGAAAATTAGAGCAAAAATCAACAATAATTCAACTACCGAATGAAAAATTTCTTTATGTAAAAGAAGAATTAGAAATAGAAGGAATAATTAGAATACATCAAAAAGGGTTTGCTTTTGTCTATTCTGAAAACTTAGGAATAGAAGTTTATGTGCCAAAAGGATTCACTCAAAGTGCAATGAGTGGAGATAAGGTGTTGGTTAAAGTAGATAGTGTTTATAGTGATAATAGAAATATAGAGGGAATCGTTCAAAAAGTTATTGAAAGAAACACTAAGTATACGGTAGGAACACTAACTAACGCTAAGTATTTTTCTTTTGTCAAAAGTGATGATAAAAATATTAGTAAATATATTAAAATTACTAATGCTAAGAACTTTAATTTAGTTGATGGTAGTAAGGTATTAGTAGAAATTACTGATTATTCTAAAGTTAGTTTCGAAGATCATAAAGGGATTATTTTAAAATCTCTAGGTCATAAAGATGATCCAGGAGTAGACATATTATCTGTTATTTATAAACATGGAATTCCTAGTGAATTTCCAGAGGACGTAGAAGAACAAACTAAAAATATAAGTGATAAAATAGAAATAGAAGATAAATATCGTGATTGTACAAAAGAGATGATTGTAACAATAGATGGAGATGATGCTAAGGACTTAGATGATGCGATATCAGTTGTTAAAACAAAAAAAGGATATCGATTAAAAGTGTTTATTGCTGATGTTAGCCGCTATGTCGTTGAAGATAGCCCATTAGATATAGAAGCTTCTAAACGAGGATGTAGTGTTTATTTAGCTGATAGAGTAGTCCCTATGTTGCCTAGAAAGCTTTCAAACAATATTTGTTCATTAAATCCACATGTATTAAGATATACAATTTGTTGTGACATTGATTTTACGGATAAAGGAATACCTGAGAGTTATGATATTTATCCAGCAATAATTGAATCAAAAGGTAGACTAACATATAAAAAAGTTAATGAAGTTTACGAAGATAATAAAGAAACAATTGAAGAATATAAACCATATGTTCCAATGTTAAGAACAGCCTTGGAATTATCTAAAAAAATTAGGTTAAATCGTGAAAAACGTGGAGCGATTGATTTTGATAAACCAGAATCAAAAATTGTTGTAGATGAAAAAGGTGAAGTACTAGATGTTGTATTACGTGAACGTGGTGTAGCAGAGAGATTAATAGAAGACTTTATGCTTAGTGCAAATGAAGTAATTGGGGAACATTTCTATTGGATGCAAGTACCATTTGTCTACAGGATTCACGAAGAACCTAAAGTTCAAAAGTTAAAACAATTCTTTGATATTTCTGCAAGCTTTGGTTACAGAGTAAAAGGCAGTATAGAAGAAGTAGAACCATACATGTTATCAAATATGTTAAGGAAGTTTAAAGGTGAAGTTATAGAGCCTATGTTATCGACAATACTACTTAGAACGATGAATCAGGCAAGATATTCAACAACAAATATTGGACACTTTGCCTTAGCTACTAAGTATTACACTCACTTTACATCGCCGATAAGACGTTATCCTGACTTATTAGTTCATAGATTGATTAGGAAGTATCTGTTTGAAGGGGATGTTAAAGAATCTACATTAGAATATTATGCTACTAAACTTCCTGAATTAGCTGAAAGTTCATCAGAATATGAAAAGCGCGCAGTTGATTGTGAGCGTGAAGTAGATAAGATGAAAAAATGTGAATACATGATGAAGTACCAAGAACAAACATTTAGAGGTGTTGTTTCTAGTGTTACAAATTTTGGTGTATTCATTACGCTAGAAAATAATATAGAAGGTTTAGTGCACATTAAAGCAATGAATGATGACTATTATACATATGATGAGAAGAATATGTTATTAATAGGTAGACGAAATAAAAAAATATATCGTCTTGGAGATGAAGCAATAGTTAAAGTTGCTAATGTAGATTTAGAAAATTATGAAATAGACTTTAAAATTTTAAAACATAAATCTTTAATAAAAAATAGAAAATAGAGGAAGATATATATGAATAAAGAGAGTAGAGTTATAGCACAAAATAAAAAAGCTAGTCATGATTATTTCATTGAAGAAACTTATGAAGCTGGATTAGTGTTAACAGGTACTGAGATAAAATCAATTCGTCGAGGTAGAATAAATCTTAAAGACTCATATTGTCAAACTAGACGAGGAGAAATGTTTGTTTATAATATGCATATTTCTCACTTTGAAGAAGGTAATAGATTTAATCATGAACCACTACGTGTTAGAAAGCTATTACTGAAGAAAAAACAAATTGCAATACTAACTAATGCTCAAAATGAGGCTGGAATTAGTATAATACCTTTAAAACTATATATAAAAAATGGTTATGCAAAACTATTAATAGGTGTTGCAAAAGGTAAGAAAAATTATGATAAACGTCACGTCCTAAAACAAAAAGAAGCTAATAAGGAAATTAATAGAGCATTAAAAGATAAGCAGAGATATTAAATAACAATTTTTTATTGTATAGACTTAATGAGAAGTATATTACCAATTGTCCATGGTAATGTACTTCTCATTTTTTTTGATAATAGAAAAAAATAATTTTAGACAAAAATAGGAGAAATGTCCACATTAAAATATAACAACTTATAACAGTTTCATAAATAAACTGTAATACATTTCAAAAAATAATAGGTATTAAATATTGATTTAATAATATTTACGAATATCGAATAAAAAACTTTGTAAAAACGCTTTACTTTTTTATGAAAGCGTGCTACAATATTAAATGTCATTAAGAAAATCAATACTAAAATTATTGTAAATTACATTATTTTGTTTGAAATTTTCAAAAAAATAATACAGTTATTTTTCTGTATTATAACTGATAAGGGAATTTTCGAGAAATTTTTATACAGAATATTAGGTTATTTTATAATAATATTTGGTAAGGAATATAAGTTTTTATTTCACGTATATATATTAATGATTTTCTTGCAAAAACAAAATATATTTTTAAAAGGAGTAGTGTATTTATGGAAAAATTCACTCAATTATTACAGCCAGTGGCTGATAATCTTTATATTTCTGCACTTGTTGCATTAATACCTATAATTTTCTATCTTGTTGCACTAGCAGGATTTAAAGTAAAAGGTTGGCTAACAGGATTACTTACACTTGTAGTTGCTATTGTAGTAGCTGTTGTATTCTTCAAAATGCCATTCCAATTCGCAGCAATGTCTACAGTTCACGGTATGGTTTACGGATTACTTCCAATTTCTTGGATTATCTTAACATCTGTATTCTTATATAAAATGACAGTTAAAAGTGGTCACTTTGCAATTATCCGTGATAGTATTACATCATTAACAGATGACAGACGTATCCAAGCGTTAATCATTGCTTTCTCATTCGGAGCATTCTTAGAAGGAGCTGCAGGATTTGGGGCACCAGTTGCTATCACAGCAGCACTTTTAGTAGGTTTAGGATTCAAACCTTTATACGCAGCAGGTATCTGTATGGTTGCTAACACAGCACCAGTTGCTTTCGGAGCAGTTGGAGCACCGGTTACAGCTTTAGATGGATTAGCTACATATGCTAACGGAACACCAATCGCAGCAACTG
>ERZ773197.689-NODE-689-length-25631-cov-11.650571_pt1 | contig 25631 bp, 32 predicted proteins | sample MGYA00580999_ERZ773197 | MGnify/ENA primary metagenome ERZ773197 (study PRJEB29015, sample SAMEA2738166) | human oral metagenome | biome: human oral; feature: human-associated habitat; material: saliva | place: China | collected 2185 ...
GGGAGCTTTAAAACAAGAATTTGGATGGAAATTATTAGCATTTCAAGTGTCAATGTTGTTAGTGTTGCCATATGTGGTATCAACATTATTTTTCAACATTGCAAGATTATTAGTTTAGAAAAGAGGAAATATTATGATGATAAAAACAATAATAGTTGGAATAATAGCACTTTTAGTAGCTTTTGCAGTATTTAGAAAAATTTATAAAGATTATAAAAAAAATAAAAATTTATGTGGAACAGATTGCTGCAGATGTTCAGGAACTTCAACTTGTGGAAAACCGAAAAAAAAGTAGTATTCAAATTAAAAACAAATAAATAAAAAGTGATTTTCTAATGATATTAGTGTATAATCATTAGTGACCAATAGAAAAAGTGAAAACTTTTTTCTTCATAACTCCTTTTTAGATATGTTGCCATATGGGTAACATATCTTTTTTTAGTGTTTATGGGGCTTTGAAGTGTTTTCACTTTTTCATTTTCTTTTTAAATACATACAAACTTAAACCCTGTGTTTATGCGACTTAAATTTTTTATATTGTTTCCGTTGGTTACCCGTTGGTTACCAATTTTTTCTTTTCAATCAATCGAATTAAAGGCCCATTCATATATTTTTATTTATATTTATTTTTTTCCGTTGGTTACCTTTTTAGAATCCATTAATTCGTTGTTTCATTCTCATCTGTATAAAATTTTATGTGGTTCATCTCTGCTTTTAAATTTTCCTTGTCTGTCTTGATATAAAACTTGTTAGTAGTTTCAATACTTTCGTGTCCCAATATATCTGTAATAGCCGTTGTTGTAAGTTGCTGTCTGCTCATAAGGGTACTTAATGTTTTTCTGCAGTCGTGTGGCTTGTGGTTCATTCCTAGCATTTCAAGCGTCTTGTAAAAATGTTCACGAAAAAAATTAATTCGTAGTGGCTTGTTTTCCTTTTCCTTTTTCTTGAAAATCCATTTTTTGTTATATAGCAAATAATCCGTTGGACTTTCTTTATACAATTTTTCAATAATTCTGTATATGTCCTTGTGTATCGGTATTTGTCTATGTTTCCCTTTTTCTGTCTTATTTCCGCCGTTTATAAATCCTTGCAATAAATCAATATTTTCTTTTTTTAGTCCCACAAGTTCGCCTATTCTCATACCTGTATAAATCATTATTAAAATATAATCCACCCATTGCAATGTTACATTTTCCCAAAGTTTCTTTATTTCATAATCGCTAAATATATTCTTGTCTTTTTGTTCCACCGCTTTTGGCAATTTAATGTATTTCGCTCTATTTATCGCTATTATCTCAAGTTCCATACCATAGTTGAATAATGTCGTTAAAAAAGTTTTGGTTATTTTCTTTGTTGCTACACTTATTTTTAAACTATTTAAGACTTGTTGCATTTGTGGGGCCTTTATTTCTCTAAAAATTAAATTGTAAAGTGGCTCACATCTCTTGTAACTGTTTTGATAACTCTCCAATGTGGCTTTGCTTACCATCTCTTTTTGATTTTTTATAAATAGGTTGTATACTTCGCTAAATATGATTTTACTGTTGTCTATCTCATATGGATTGACTAAATAAGCGTTTAAAACTTCCTGCGCTTTGGTTCTAGTTTCATACATTCCCAATGATTTTCTTTTCCCTGTTGCTGAATCCGTAACCCTTACCCAATATGGCTTATTTTTCTTTGTTTTTGTTATGCTTCCCTGCTTGTTCGCTTTCTTTTTCCTTTTCATAAATTTACACCATTCTAATCAAAGGGCTTACTTTACCCAATAATTTTAATATCTTTTTTTAAATAAATCAATATATTTTTTATAATATTTAATATTTATTGTTTATTTTTTGCATTCTCATTTATTTTTTTTCGTTGCCTATTTCTTTTTCTAGTGGTATAATTAAGTTACCTAATTACATCTTGGACTTTTAAAGTTTTTGGACTTTTTTAAGTCTTTTTTTATTTCTCATCACTCCGCCATAACTATAAACCCTGTTTGTCCCTTTTACTGTTTTTAAATATGCTCTTATTTCCGATTCATTCATATTGAACATTTGCTTTTCAAGATTCCCAGTTAAATACCTAACTAAATTTTCTTTATCTTTTTTGGTTTTTCCCACTGCTCTTAAATCTGTTAAGTTTTTTTCGCCATTTCCATTATATTCACCCCATTTCTTTTCTATTTTCTTCCGTATTGCCTTAATCCCTGTCTTTTGTCTGCTCCATATCATTTTGTAACCATCTTTTACAACCAAAATTGTATGTATATGTGGCTTAAATTTCTTCTTTTCTCCTTTCATCTCAACCACTCTCACATATCCTAATGTTATTTTGTCCAGTTCTTTCAATTTTATTATTTTATTGAACTGGCTCTTTATTTTCTTTAATTCTTTTTCATAATTTTCTGCCAAATTTCTTCCGTTCAATGTTAAAAACAATATTTCATCATATCCTTTTATTTTTTTCAATATTTTTTTATATTCTTGTATTTTTAACCTTGTCGAACATACTGGACAATATTTCTTGTCACATTTTCTTCTTAATTCTGCTCCATTCCTGCTTAAAATATAGTTGTTTACACATTCCAATACTATTTCAAAATATTTTTTATTTAATTCTTTTTCTAATATTTCCAGTTCTTTTATTAAAATTTCTTCCATTTTACATTTTTACCACCTAACTACCATTTTTATTGACTTTGTTTACATTTTATCTAAAAAGTAACATCAAAAAATGTTATCAATTGCTTATTATTACTGGCTTTGTATCTATTTTTGAATAGTCATTTAAATACCCCGAATATACTATAAGAAGAAATAATTTTTTTTAACGCATTTTTTTACTCAATATATTTAATTATTTTTTCTATAAATTTTAATGTTAATCCCATCGTAGCGTTTAAATGATTTTGAGAAATTAAAGGCCCATATTTTATAAATTTGTATTTTTAAAATTCCTGTTTGCAATTTATATTAAATATGGCTCTAATTTCTTCATATCTCAATCACACGATTGATGTTTTAAATTTTAGTGTTATCCTTACCTTTGATTACTTTTTATCTCACAGGGCTTTAAAATTGATTATTTTGATTTTTTTGTCGCTTAAAATTCCTTTATTAAGTTTTCTGCATTTGTCACATCTTGCCATAAAAGCGTATTTATATTGGCTTTTTCTTATCTCAAATAATACTGCTCCGCAATTTTCACATCTTTCCCTTACCATTGGCTCTAGTTTCATTATAAATACCCCCTTTAATTAATCTTGCCATCTGTATTGTTTGACAAAATAATTACATCACCACTTTTTTTCAAATCTTTAAACATTTCTTCGCCTTTTTGAATTTCTTCTGCCGTCGCATTTTCCTTTTGTTGTGTTATTACTCCGCCATCGCTTGTTCTTCCTTTAATTTCAAGCCCCATATCTCCTAATATCTTGTTTCCGTATTTCTCCATTTTATATTTTATTAATTTTTCCAAAAATGGTATTGCTTTAATCATTTTATATTCTGTTTCCCACTCAATATCTTTTTCAATATTCAAGCAGAATCCAAGTTTACATACCATTAGTGCTTTTTCATACACAACATTAATCAATGTCAATTCTTTTGCATTTTCTAAATCCTGTTTTTTGTCAAAATCTGTAAAGTCATAAGCGTCGTTTTTCGCTCCTGTCACTTTCTCAAAATATAACCTTATCAAATTGTTTAGTTGCCTGTTGTAGCTTCTTAAATCAAATCCTGTGGCGTTATTTTCAATAATTTCAAATCCCCTGTTTAACATCTCAATATCTTTTGTTTCCATAATAAATTTGCTTTGTTTTTTTAGTTTTCTCATTCTAATCGCTCCATTTCTTTATTTTAGTATTAAATAAGGGGCTTTTGTTTTAACCCCTTTTTCTCTTTGCTATTTTCCTGTTTTTCTTTCTGCCGGTATGCCTAATCGAATTAGCACCATTTCCATTTGTTCCAAACTTAATTTCTTAAATCTTCCGATTATTTCTTTCGCTCTCTCATCTGCACTTTTTTATTTTCCATTTTCTTCAACTCCCATTTTTAATATTCTATTTTCCAAGTAATTCCTTTTTCTACATTCTCAACCTTTTGTAGTGCTTTTAACAACACTTTGGCTTTTATTTCTGTTCTGTCTTTTACTTCTTTGTATATAAGTGAAAAAGGTATGTTCTCACTCATACATTCATTTATAGCCGCCGTCATTATCAATTCAACTTGTTGCAATATTCCCAGTTGCCCTTGAGTTAATTTATCTCTTTTTAACCCTTTTGGAAGTCCTGCAATATCTCTTGCCAAGTTTGTATAATGAATATAATATATTTTTTGACACTCTTTTTTTATTTTTCCATATTCTAGTAAAGTTTTTAAGCTCAATGTTTCAATGTTCCTTGTTATTTTAGTTAATACCCTTGCTTGTAGCCTTGCAACTTCTTCCAATTGCTTATTTTGGTTTTCTAAATAGTCTATATACTCAATTACAAACTTTCTTACAAATCTACTTTCTCTTAATAGCACTTGCTTGGCTTGATTAAGTGCTAATACAAACATTTCATTTTCTTTTCCGCTTTCATCTTTGTATTTACTGGCGTAAATTTTTACGGCAGTATTTTTATGTGAAGTTGCACAAATATTTCCTTTACTTAATGTCAATGATTTTTGTTGTGAGTTATCCCAAATATTTTGGTTATCTATTTCATCGCTAAACTCATTTCTAATAACTTTTAATAAATTGTAATGTTCTAATTTTGTAAATTTCCCCCTTTTCTTTTCCGCTTTCGTCAATGTTCCATTTTTTACTTTTTCCAAATATTCTTTTTTCCTTAATTCATTAATTTTCTTTACCAGTTCTATACTTGTTATTGTTTCATTCTTTTTCATCATTTCCATTTTTTTCTACTCCCATTTCTATATTTTCGATTCTTGCCACTTGTTTACCAAGTTTAAAAAATGTATCTTGCACATCATTAATCAAATGCACTAGTAAATCACTTGCCTTTTTATTGCTTTCTAGTTCGTTGAAAATGGTGTCCAATTTTTCTTTGTTCTCTATTTCAAATTTAAAATTAGCCCATTCTATTATACTTTCTTCCATTTCTTTGTTTTTTTCTTCCATTTAATCCGCTCTCCTTAATTTAATTTATCCAATCTTTCTTTTATTGTTTTTTCTTCCTGTGTAAATATATCAATTGCAAGTATGCTTTCACGTATAACATTTTCAATATCCATATTACTGATGTTTTCCCTGTATACTTTTTGTAGATATTCTTTGGTTATTATTTCTTCTCTTACTACCTGTATAACTGTAAACAGTTCAATTAATTTTTCTTTTACTTTTTCATTTTTAGCAAGGTTTAGGCTCTCAAGTTCCGCATATCTCTCTTTTTGCCATATTTCTTCCCTTATCTCGTCTGCCTTGTCGCCTAATATTTCTTGTCTTATTTTCTTTTCCATTCAATCCACACTCCTATTTTCATTTATTTTGATTCCGCTCCCCTGAAATTTCAGGGCAGTTCAATTAATATCCCATTTTCTCCAATATCCCTATTGATATTCTCTCTTTTACTGCTGTATCTGTTATGTTATCTAGTAGCTTTAATGCTATTTCTATATTGTTGCTATCCTGCTGTAACCTTGTTTCTATTTCATTGCTTATAAAGTATTCTGTTATTTCGTCCTTAAATGCCCTTAATTCCTTTATTTTTTTGAGTAATTCCTCTAAATTTTTCTGATAGTATATTGCTGTGTATGTTAATTGATTGCTTAAAATGGCGTTTTCTCTTTTCAATGCTTTTATTTCTTCATTTCTTAATACACTTCTACCTTTGACTGTTGATAATTTAAGGCTTATATCATAACCAACCAGCTTATTTAATTGTCTTGTGATTAATATAGGTACACCGTGATAAGTTAGTTTGTTATCCAGCGTTATTTCTTTTCTTATGCTTTCCATTTTTCTAGTCATCGGTCTTTTGCCCTGCAACTCTTTTCTCATTCTCTCAAATTCATTGATATATGCCACATTCAAGACAAAGGCAATTGGTACTGACGCATTATATCCGCCTATTAATTGGGCTATACCTTTTTGTGTGATTAGGTAATTTCGATTCGTTTTACCACTTCTATCCTTGTAATTATGGGGTATATAGAACTGGGCGGAAAGTTCCGCCGAACTAAATTTATCAGTTTTATCTTTGAAGTTATGCGGTTTTTGGAACTGCCCGGAAAGTTCCGGTGAGTTAAATCTCTTAATATATCCGTCAATTTTCTCTAATAAATCATAATGATTAACTCCCAATTCCTGTGCCACTCTATTACTTGTTGTTACTAAAACTCCATTTACATTTTCCACATTTACCTTAATCATTTCCATAATTATTTCACTCCTTTAATCATTCTTTTTATTCTGTTAATTATCTTGTTTCGGGCCTTTTCCCTTGCCTTGTCGCTGTTTTTGTTTACCATTCCTATGGCTTCAAATTTGTGTTTCATTCCTTACCACTCCATTTCAATATTAAATTTTCTGTGTATCTCCGTTTTCGATGTATCAAAAAATTATTAAGCCCAACGCTTAACCTGACAATCAAATCTATTTGTGTATTTTCTTATCGCCTGGAAATGTATTTTATATGCCTATTTACTTGTTTTATGATATGTGTTATACTTGTTTTGTATTTTTTCGATGTAAATTTTAGGTATAAAAAAATACTACAAATCTCTTTGCATTTTTGAGAAGTTTGTAGTATAATCTACTTGCGACGGTAGTGTTTATACTACAACTCTTTTATCTAAGGATATATGGAGTTTGCCTTATATAACTTAAATAGTTGTATAGGGCTTTTTTTAATTCCTTTTTATAATTATTTGCTTGTTTTCTTCATCTAAAATGATTTTAATATCATTGTTTTCTTTTGACAATTCCAAAAATCTAGCAAATTCAGCTGGTATTGTTACTTTGTTAGTTGTTCCGTTTCCAGCTTTATAAAAAGTGATTTTTGCATTTTTCTCTTTCATAAAACTCTCCTATCCGTTAGTACAAACATATTATATAATATTAGTACTAACCTGTCAAGTTATAATTTACATTTTTTTCATAAATTACATTACAAACTTCTCAAGTATGCTATTTGATCGTGATTGTCCGTATTAATTGGCTGTTACATCAGGCCCATTTTTGATTGTATTTCTCTTATAATTTGACTGGGATATTTTTCCCAATATATTTCCGTTTGGACTGTACTCTATATTCCAGTCATCAATTCAATAACAAAACTTCATTATTCCCTAGCCCTGTATTTTTCTTGATTCCGTCCCTTACAATTTTTACACTTTCAGGATATAGTCTAATCACTATTTTTAGCAATTCTTTACCGTAACCATTAGCCAAAGCATACTCAAGCACACTTTTAAAACGATTTTTTGCTTTAACCGTTTTGTTGCAGTTGTTCATTCTAATTTTTAAATCAATGTGCTTTTGTTCTCTAAATACTCTATAAACTTCATTATATCTTAGCCCATAATTTTCCCCACCTGCTCTTAATATGCGGTTTATAATGTCTGCCAATTGATATAGTTCTAGTTCTCCATTAATCCCCTTTATTATTTCATCTTTCGCTTGGTTCTCATTTCTTAACTTTTCGTTTTCAAGTTCTGTTTTAAGTGCCATTTGCAATACTTCTATTTTCGTTAGTTGTCTTGGCTGAATCTGTCCAGTTTTTACAATGAAATAACTTTTGATAAGCATATCGTATATACCCCAACTAAAATTATCTCTAAAAGTTCTCACTATTTTTAAATATCCGCTTTCAGTATAAAGCTGTATATTATTATCCTGATTATTAGATATTTTTTTCAAAGTGCCAAATTGGCATTTTAAAAATTCATCTTTCGTTATTTCGAAAAAATCTGAATTTTCAACAAATCTTTTTCTATTTCTCTTAAATTGTCGGTTTATTTGTGCAACATCTTTTTTATGAATGTCTGATATATCCCAAGCCGTTATCACTCTTTGCCCTTTATATTCTTTCGTTTCAATTTCAATCCCATTAATTGCAATTCTGTTACTTCCTGTTAATGTTACAAGTTCATTCATTTTTTATCACTCCATTTCTAATATTAAAATTTATTTTTTGTTTCATAATTTTAAACTAAAAAGATTTCAACAACTTCATCATTGGTTAAATTCAAATAGTCTTTAATTTTACTGATGTCATCTACACTAAATTTTAAATACCCTTGAAATTTTTTATTAATTGATACTTCTGATTTTTTTAAATATTTCGCTAAATTCCTTTGAGTAGTGCCTTTTAAAGCCATTTTTGAATCTAAAAGTCTTCTGTTTAACATTTTTTTACCACCTTTTTTAAAATTTTAGTATACATACTTTCATATATTTTATAGTATATATCTTTTTATATACTTTGTCAATATATTTTTTTAAAAACATTTACTTTTTTTTTAAAATGTGTTATATTCAACATATAAAATAAAAAGGTGGTTTGATTAAAATGAATAATATTTCTATGATTATAAGAGTTCTCTTAAAGTTGCATAAAATTACTCAATCTGATTTTTCTTTAAAAACAGAAATACCATTACCAACCATAAAAAAATACTTGCAAGGAGCTTTTAATCCTACAAATAAAAACATCGAAAAAATTAATTCAGCTTATAATATAAATATTGAAAAAATTTTAGATTATAATTTAAAAGAATACGATAACTTAGAAAAATTAGAATCTTTTTGTTTGGAAGAAATAAAAAAACAAAACGAAAAATTGATAGCCAATAAAAATTCAGATGATGAATTTGCTTTTTTGGACGATATAGATATAGAAAAAAAGATTGAAAACAATACAAATATGTTAAATATAATAAGAGAATTAAAATACGATATTTTCAACCATAAAACTGAATTTTCGGAAAGTTCTTTTTTAAAGCAAACTGATTACGATTTGATAGAATTGTTAAAAAAAATAGGTGTAGATGTTCGAGTTTACGATAAATCTATTTCTTTCAGTGGCGAGGACATAACTTTATCTTCTGTTTCGATCGAGAACTTTAATTTTTTATCTTATTTATTAAAAAAGGGGTTAGTAGAAAATTTAAAAAATAATTTACTTTTGTACGATTCGTTGTATGATTCGTTTTACAAATATTTTGAAAAAAAGAATGATAAAAAAGATACCGATTAATCAGACGGCAAAACTTCTGCCATCTCAAAACGAATAAGCAAAACATTCACACATTTTACTGGGCCTTAATTAAATTCGCCACAACTGGCGAAAATAAAAAAACTCACTATCTTTGTTAGCGTATAAAGTTTTTGATTTTTATAAAAATATGTTATATAATAAATATGAAAAAATAAGTAGTGCATTATAAAAATTGGGTTTAGGGTATAGAAATATACCCTTTTATTTTTAATTTTAAGGTCATTATCATAATTTTGGCAATAAAGGGGGGTATATATTTACTCTCTTTTGATTTTTTTAGTAAAATTTAGTATAATTTAACAGTAATGTATTTTTATAAATATAATACAAATCCATTATAATATTTTTTCGATTATTGTTCAGGGTATAGAAATATTACCCTTTTTTAATTTTTTTTGGTTTCCTAATTTTGAGAAACCAATCATATCCTTATATAAGCCAAATACAAGCCCATATACGCTTTTAATTCATTTATTTGATAAATTCCCTGCTTAAACTTAACTTAAGTTTGTAAACTTACGATTTCTTAAATTTACATTGTATTTTTGGATTCTGCTAAAATCTTTTTTGTCTAGTAACTCTTACTAAATTTTTAGTAATAGCTCTTACTTAATTTTGAGTAACAGGTTCGTCTTTATGATGGCAATTCATCTATTGATTTTTTTACACGACTCATTTTTGAGTTTAGTGAAAATTACAACTATTCAAATTTGAGTTGTCCTAAAATATGACGGCTAAAATTTTAGCCATCAAAATTACTCAATCCATTTTTGGCTTTAGTTTTACTTTATATTTTTAAAGGGCCTAATTAAATTTCATTTTCTAATTTTCTTTATACTATATCAATCTTAAAATCAATTCTGACAAAAGAAAAAAATTTCTGAATCAAAAATTTTGATTCAACTAACTTTTATAATTTGACTTCATAATTTTTTGGAGTGAATTTTTTATATTTTACATTCCAATATTTATTCTTAAAATCAATTCTAAGGTATCTAGCATTCCACTCACGCTTTATAATTTTATTTTTGGTATAAAACTATGGCTAAAGTAATAAATGTTCTTAAAACGCTTTATTTGTCGTTTTTTTCCTAAAAAATTATTTTTATAACTCGCTTTAACATAGTATTTTAACTATATTTTTAGCAATAATTCATCTAAAAAACGGAACAGAAATAAAACTTAAAAAAATCATCATACATATTTTTATCGGGGCTTCGAACCCGTTCGCTTTGTTTTGAGTTCTCCAAAGTACCTTTTCATTTTTGCATAAAAAAATCACAGCTAAATTAATAACTGTGATTCGTTCATCTTATCCAAACAGGTCGCTGTGAGTTCCTGTATCTGTCAATAACAGTATCAATCCCTTTTCTGTTATCTTGTATACCAATAGCCAATCAGGTGCTATATGACACTCACGATGTCCTATAAAGTTCCCTCTTAAAGAATGGTCTTTATTTTTTTCAGGTAACTTCTCTCCTTTTGCCAGTATTTCTACAACTTCATCTAATAAATTTGTATTATATCCACGCCTTTCTAAATGTTTCAAACTTTTGCGAAATTGTTTAGTTGTATGTATTGAGTATATCGTTTTATCATTATTCTTCATTTTCCAGTATGTCCTTTATCATTTCTTTTGCTGACGAATAACCTTTACCCATATTGCCAGTTCTCTCCATTTCTTCTGCCTCTTTAATAGCAGCCAATAGCTCTTGTTTTGGACGCGGATTCCTAATTTCAAAAGGTATCTTCTGTTCCTTTATTGCCTGTTTTAAGAATATGTTTATCGCTGTAGTTAAGTTCATTCCTAAGTCCTTGAATAACTCCTGTGCCTCTTTTTTGGTGGTATCGTCTATATTTATAGTTGTTGCACTCATTTTTATCACTCCTTAAATATTTATATTATATATATATTATATACTTAAAATATATAAAAAGCAATAAAAAAAGTCTGAAATTTTACATCAGGCCCATTTATTCAAATTCAATTATAATTTTATTTCCAACGTTCATTGTCTCATTTTGTGTCATAGCCAACTATCACTCCAGTTGCTCTCCAACCATTATAACTTCTATCTTTCAATACTTTGTGAACGTTCCAACGTTCGTTCGCTTTTGGCTGTATTTTTCCGTGATTTTCCAATTTTTTATGTTCTATTATTACCTATTCAACCACTTATCATTCCTGCTTTTGTTTACTGTTTGCACCAGTTTTATTTTTGGTGCAAATTCCATTGATTTGGTGCATTTTTCTGCCAAATTTTGCCATTTATTTTATTTTAGTCTGTAATCTTTAACTATTATATTTACTAGGTTTGTTAATGTTTTGCAACCATTAGAACTGGGTGCATTTTTGGTTGCATTTGGTTATATCGTTTTTCTTTATAATCGATATTAATATTATACCATATTTTTTTTATAATTTGAATCATACATAAAAAGCAACTCACTGTTTTGAGTTGCCAAAAAAATAAATTTTAATACCCTTTAAATTAGAATGTAACTTATTATACCATATCTAGCCTTTATTTGCTACCAAAATATATTAATTTATGCAATTCGTCCAATAAGATTATGTTTGTATATACAATAACAATTCTATTTGACGCTTATAATTTAAAAGACTACCTAAATATTTTTTAGATAGCCTTTTTCTTCCCCTTGATATTAAAATTATTTTCTTGTAAAGCAATTATTTTTTTGAATGTTTACAAACCCTTTAAAAATGGGCTTTCATTTTTTTACTTTTTTCCGTTGGTTACCCGTTGGTTACCTTTCAAAATTTACCCCCCATAAATAGCGGATTTTCGTTAAAAAAGAACTTTTTTCTTCATAACTCCTTTTTAAATATGCTATCACAAGGGTAGCATATTTTTTTTGCCATTTCTTACAAAGCAAAGTAATACAGTACCAAAAAGGTATTCAGTTATCTTTTTCATTTTTTTAGTTTTTTTATTTATTTGTAATTTTTCATAAAAAGGTACTCATTTACCTTATCCGTTGGACTAGCGTTGGACTAAAACTAATGTCAAGAAAAAAGCCTATAATTAAGGCTTTCTATGAAGTTTTTCTAAAATTTAAACTATTCATTGATAACTTTAGTTTTTGTTTATCTGTCTGAATATAATATTGTTTTGTTGTCGCAATATTTTCGTGTCCCATTATATCTGTTATCACAATATTATTTATTTTTTGATTACTCATAAGTGTTGCTAGTGTTTTTCTACAATCGTGAGGTTTATGTTTATTAATTTTTAAAGTTTCCAATGTTTTATAAAATTTCTCACGAAAATAATTTTTTCTTAAAGGCTTATTCTCATTCTTTTTTTACTGAATATCCATTTATCATTGTATATTAAATAATCTGTTGGACTGTTTTCATAAAGCTCTTTTATAATTTCAACTATATCTTTATGAATAGGTATGCTTCTATTTTTTCCTTTTCTAGTTTTATTTCCACCGTGTATAAATTCCTCCTGTAAATCTACATTTTCCTTTTTCAATTCCACAGTTTCTTCGATTCTCATACCTGTATAAATCATAATTAAAATATATTTTACCCATATTATGTCCTTGTTTTTCCATAATTTTTCTATTTCATCATAATTAAAAGGATTTTTTTCTTTGATTTCAGTTTCTTTCGGTAAATTTATAAATTCTGCTCTATTTTTTTCCAATATGTCTATTTCTCTGGCATAGTCCCAAAAAATTTTTAAAAATCCTTTTGTCATACTTTTAGTTGAAATACTACAATTCAAATTAGTTATTAGATTTTGCAATATTGGAGTGCTAATATCTTTAAAAACCAGATTATGTAACTCTTTACATCGTTTAAAACTATTGATGTAACTGTCCAAAGTATTTTTAGCAACAATATCTTTTTTACTGTTTTTAAATAACTCAAACAAATCTTTAAATTTAATTCTATGATTTTCTAAATTGTAAGGATTATTAAAATATTTGTTTAATACTTCTGTTGCTTCCTTTTTAGTGCTGAAATATCCTAAAGAATGTCTTTTTTTAGTTACAGGATTAGTAACTCTAACTCTAAAAGGATTCGTTCTATTTATTTTAACTTTTGTTATACTCCCTGTACCATTTGCATTTTTATATTTTTTCATATTTTCTCCATTCTGAAAATCCAACTAAAAAGCATTATCTGCTTTATAATTTTAATATTATTTTTCTTTTATTGCAATATATTTATTTAAAAAAATATCTGTACCAATTCATCATTACTCAATTCTAACAATTCTTTTAATTCATATATTTCTGATTGTGTAAAAAAATTTTTTCCATTTATTTTTTTATTAAGTCCACTTTCTGATATATTCATTTTTTTTGATATTTCTTTATAGTTCAATTTCTTTTTTCTAATTCTACTTTTCAATGTATAGTATATTAGTCTCTTATCTTCTAAATTCATATTTACCACTCTACTTTCTCTATTTTTATTAGTATATTTTTAGATAAAATAAGTTAAAATAAGTTGCAAGTTTTTATATATTACATTTTTTGATTTTTAACTTGTATTTTAGATATATTTTCTGTTTATAGTTTTCAATAATTTAAAAATTTATTTCATAAAATTATTTTTTTGATTCGTTATTATCAATCAAAGGGGATAAGTCTGACAGGAAATATTCTTATTCTTTAAATTTACTCCAATAATATATTCTTTTCCTTTTTATAATATTTAGATAAGCAGAAAGGATTGTCTTATTTTCATCATTATCAAAAAAATTTTTCAATCTTTTCTTTTTAGAATGAGTTAAATAAGATACAGTTTTCTGTACTTTTTCCTCTGTACCCAATTTTTCTAAACGAACATTGGTTTTAAATCCATTTAGAATATTCCATTTAGTCTGTATCATTTCTTTTAATTCTTTCATTTTAAAATGTTTGTATATCCCTTTTATTGTAAATAGTAGAATATGTAAATGAGGAAGAAAAGAATTTCTTTCAGGATTGTAGGCTATTTCCATTACTCTTAAATATCCTTTTACAGTCTTTTTTAAAAAAGGACTTTTGACTAATTTATTAAAGTTTGTCCTTACTACATTTAATTCATTTTGTAATCTACTTTTATCATCAATTTCAACATTTTTTCCATTTATTGTCAGTATAAATATCAAATATCTATTTTTAAAATTTTCTATTTTCTTCATTATTTCAAAATATTTGGCACTTCTGTCTATTTCATCACATATAGGACAGCTTCTTCGTTTACATCTTAAATTTTTAGTAAATTTCATTGAATTTTCGTGGCATTCAATATAATTATTAAAACAGGTATTAATACTGCTGTATTCAGACTTTGATATTATTTCGTATTCAGAATACCATTCAAGAGCCTTTAAATAATAATTTTCCTTCTCTTCTATCACTTTTTCTGTATCTGTTTTCATCAATTCTTTTCTCCTTTCTTCTCTTCTTTTAATCTAAATTTCCACAAAGGGCATTTATTATAGGGACAGTTTAAAACTTTTTCCTTATCATCATCCCAGCACTCAAGACAATGCTTTTCAATTGCCTCTTTTTCTAAACTTTTATTTTTCATAAAATTCACTCCTTTTAAAATTTCTACCTTTTCTTTTGGAATAAACTACATTTTTTTATTGTTATTTTTTTATAATTTTTTTCTATTTTGTTTAATACTAATTAATAATAGAAGAATAATTTTTATATCTAAAAAGATGTGTTTTAAAATAAATTATGCTTTTGTATTACAATATAGTTGTACCACTATTTTTAAAATTTGTCAATATCTTTTTGGCATATTTTTTTAAAAATACATCTTTTTGATTAAAAAAATTATTGAAATTTTGTAAAATTTATTATATAATTATGGTACTAACAAAGATTGGAGAGAAATTATGGAAGAAAATAATAAAGAATTGAATAATAAAATTTTAGGAGAAATAATAAGAAATTATAGAAAAAGAAAAGGACTGAGTTTGGAAAATCTTGCCAAGCAAATGGATATAACAAAATTAAGTATACAAAAATATGAAGTTGGGAAAAGAACAATACCATTTAATACTTTGCTTGATTTTTTTAGAATACTTGAGATACCTTTAAATGAATTGGAAAAATTTTTTAAAAAAGAAGAAAAGTCAGAGATAAGAGAAATTTTAAGTGCTTTATTTAAAGAAAATAAGAGAATAACAGCTATAATATGTTTTATTGATTATTTAGAAAATTTAGGATTTTCATTCAATGTAATAAATTCAATAGATGAAAAAGAAGGGGTAGTTTATGGAGATATAGAAGACGCTATAAGAAATCCTAAAGTGGTAGCTGTGCGAAGTCCAAATAAAAAACATACATTTTATATTGGAATCAAGGATTTTCTCTCATTTATAAGTCTTCGTTCAACAAATAATATAAATGATTTTATAAATTATCTTGAAGTATATCATTTAGATAGAAGCGATACAGGATATGATGATGAAGAAATAGAAAGAATGGAAAAAATATTTGAAAAAGTACCTTTGAAAAAGCCAAGTAATTATAAAAAAATTATTGAAGAATTGAACGAGAAAACTAAAAATAAATAAATTGACAACAAAATACAGGGCCTTTCATTTTTTAGAGGCCCTGTCTGATTAAGATATGCACTTGTAACTCCGTATAAGCCCCGTAGAGAGCATTTAAACTCATTTTTGATATTTTCCTCGAATAACAAAAATAAGCTCTTAAATCGGCTATTAAATAAAAAATTTTCTCTTTTGTTTTCTATTCTGAATATTCATCATCGCTTTCATCTGAATTTGTTGAATTATTATTTTGAGTTTGGTCAATTTGATTTGTTGTTCCATCAATTTCATTTATTGTTTCGTCAATTGTTCTTTCAATTTCAATTTCTTTTTCATTATTTGGATTTTTTTCTTTTCTTTTAAGAGTGGAACTAGCATTATTTTTTATACCATAACCGTGATTATTAAGGTATTTAATTATAGAACGATCGTAAAATTGTTTTGCTTTATACTGTGAATTTGCATTATTCCAATGAGTTCCAGTATAATGACAACCTGCTCCATTTTCCAAATCATTATCATTTCCATAAATTGTATCAAATACTTGTCTAATTTGTGCTATTTTTTGTAAATGTTCTCTATAAGCGTCATCTACTTGAGTATAGGTTACTTCTTCAAAAGGTTTAGTTGTACCTGGCATTATTCCATTATCAACCTTAACAATTTCGTTTACTGTTTCACAGTATTCTTTTCGTAAGTCTTCATAAGAAACTAGGTTATTAATCAAATTTTCAGCATATCCAAGATTTTTTGGAGTAAAGGTTGAGCTTTCTCCATTAGATTTTTTGTATTTATATCCGTTTTTAATCTCAAAATCTTGACTTATATTTTCTACTTTATTTTTTGAATTTTCTAATTGTTCTAAAGATTTTATTTTTAATAGTTCTCTATTTTTTTCATTATAATTTTTTTTAAAACTTACCCATCCTAGTATATTTAATAAAAGTATTAATCCAGTTATTGTATAAAAAATTATATTGTTTTTTTTAGTTTTTTCATTTTTATTATCTTCCGATGACATAATATTTTTTCCTCTTTCTGTAATATTAATTTCTATTTAGCATATAATCAATAGGACTTTTCATAATTTTTACTTTTGGTTAGTTTGAATCATTAATTGCATTTTCTACTTCTCTTCTTAATTCAGGGTCATTTTGTAAATTTTCAATCATATTCTTCTGCATTTTATATAAAGCTAATTTATCAATTTGTTCATCAGTAAGTTGTATTCCTTCATTTCTAGCCTGTTCTTTAATTTCTGATTTTATTTCATTTTTTATATCTTCAATTGTTCCTGTTTCTTCAACATTATTATTTACATCAGTATTTTCTTTTGTTGCAATTGGTTTTTCTTCTGAATTATATTTTTCATTTTCATTTAAAATATTTTTATTTTTTTCAATAGCTTCATCATATTTTTTTTGTGCCTCTTTAATTTCTTTTTCTTTCCCCAAAATAGAATTTCTTGTATAAAAATTTATACCTATACTTAATAAAATAAAAAAAAGTAATATAATTTTTTGAAAATTTTTTAAACTATTAAACCATTCTTTTGCATTGTAAATAAAAACTTTCATACTAGAAATTAAAAAATCTATTTTACTTTTTAGTTGCTCATAGCTATCTTCTATAGTTTCTTCCTGTTTTAAATTTTCTTTTAAATATTTATTTTCTAATATTTTTTCTTCATCTTTTTTTTCAATTTTAATTTTTCCTATGATAACATCTCTAAAATAATATATTCCTTCAAATATATTTTCTAATACACCATTTATGATTATTTCATCACCTATTTTATATTTTTTAATTTTTTCTTTTTCTTTTTCATCTTTTATAACAAATTTAGCACTATGTTTTTTTGACTTTTGTTCAGATAACCGAATTTCTGTTCCCCAAGTTTCTTCACTAATATTATTTAGTACTGCTCGTAATTCAATACATTTATCTAAAAGAATTTCTTTAGCATTTAATATATTTTCTTTTTTTATTGATACTAATTTTAATAAATCCATTTTTTCATAATAAATTTCATTATTTTTGTTTTTTAATATTTTTTCTAATTTTTCGTGAACAATATCAATATTTTTAATTAGATTTAAAACATTTTTCTTTTGCTGTAATTTTATGTGAAATAATTTTTTCGTATTTTCATTTTGAAGTTCTAAAATTAATTCAGTTGTATTTTCAGCGTTTTTTTTCATCTCCAATGATTTAATTTCTTCAATTTTAAAAATATAATTGAATTTTTCGCTTTTACCTGTTAATATTTCATTAGTTATTCCTTTTACAGTTTTGAATACTAGTGCTTTGTCTGTTATTTCTAACTTTACTTCTTCTTCACTCACAACTTTATTTATTTTATAACTATAATCGCCACCATAGATTATAATTTTTTCTATTTTCAGTATATTATTTTTAATTTCTTTTTTGTTGATAAAATAATTGTAAATTTCCCATATAGATAGTATTATTAACATACCACATCCCAAAATAACAATAGGAATCCCAAATACAGTTATAATTGGACTTAATATTATTGTAACTATTATTATTAATACTATACCTATAAGCACATTCATAATTTTGCCTCCTAAATTTTCTCAGTACTTCAAACTTTTTTATTTTATAAAATTAGCTTTCATTGATTTTAAATTCATCATCATACCATAAAAAGTTGGGCTTCCCCATTCCAACATCACACTTTCTTCAGGAATTTTACACTTATAAATATAATAAGCATTTATTACTTCATTAACATCTAAATTTCTCATTTTTGAAGATGTAAACTCATTTTGAATTTTTTTACCAAGTTTTTCAATAGAATTTGCAGAAGTATATAAAAGGCTTTCATCATATTCCCCTACATCATCATACATTAAAAGTTCAGTTAAAAAAGAAATTCCAAATGCAGGACATCCTAGTTCATCACCAAAATAATATCGCATTTCATCTTGACTCATTCTTACATATCCTTTATCGTCTCTTTGCCAAGAAAAAGATAAATTTCCCAACAATAATATTATTAAAAATATTTTTTTCATAAATTCCTCCTAAAATTTTTGACTTTCCTTTTGCTTTTTTAACTGTTCTTCCTGCTCTATTTCTAATTTTGTTAATTTACTTTTCATATTAAAGATATAAAATATTCCGCCAAGTAAAATAAATACAGATAATCCAATAATTATTCCTATTAGAATTTTGATTGTATTTTGATTATTTTTTATTACATTCTGATTTTTTTCTTATCTTTGGTTAATAATTACCATAGTCATATTCTCTTTCATATTCTTTTTCAGAAACAGTTGGAATTCCCAGAGTATTTCCATATACTTCTATTAAATCATTTTTAACGATTCTGTTTTGCCAAACTTCTCTCATTTCTTTGTCAGTTATAGGAAAAATAGAACCTGTATCTGCAGCCATTCTTGAAATAGAATCTATAATTTCTACATTTAAAATTCTAGTATCTGAATTATAAAAAATACCTTCCGAACCATTTGCAGCATACATCAGTTTTTTACTTACATCATATTTATCCCAGATAAGATGACTATTGTGATAAACTGTAACATTTCTAAGTTTATCACTTCCTATTCTACATAATTTTGCTTTAAATTTTATTCCATCTTTTGTTTTAGTTGATTCACCAATTCCTAAGCAGTAAACATCACCTTTTCCAAGGTTCTCTGCTTGTATTAAAAATGATAAAGTAATAATTCCTAACAAAATAATTTTTTTCATAAATTTCCTCCTAAAATTTGATTTTATATCCATTATTTTTAACTGTTTTTGTAACCTGTTCACTATAAATCAGATTCAACTTCTTTCTTTTCATCATAATACTGTTCTGATATTTCTTTTCTCCTAATTTTAGTTTCAGTATTATTTTCCACTTTAGTATTTTCATTATTGTAATATTCTTCAAATCTCTTTCTTTTATCCATTTTTTCACTCTCCTTTTAATTCAATTTTTTTATCATAAAATTTTTACTAAAAAATCATCTCCTTCCCAAAATTTTACCAAATAGCAAATTAATTATCAAAAAAAATATCCAAAAACTCAACATCACTCAACTCATATTCTTTCCTAATAAATTTCATTTCTTCAATAGTAAAATTACTAGTTCCATTTATTTTTCTTGAAAATGCTGAAGGAGTTATTTTTAATTTATGTGCAAGTGTTTTATTGTTGTCTTCGTGTAAACTCATTTTTGATTTTAAAAGATTCTTTTTCATCTCTATTCTCCTTTTTGCTAATTGGTAAAATAATTATACCATAAATTAAAAGTTTGTCAAGACAGCTTCAATTAAATTGATAAAATATCAATTTTATGATTAAATTTATTAATTTTAAAGTAGAATTATTATGAAAAATTTAGAAAAATAATGGAGTATTCTATTCTTGTACAATATCTGCTATTTTATTTAGTAATTTCAAAATTTCAGAAAATTGTATATTATCAACATATTTATTTTCATTTTTATAAATATTCCATTGTTTATTCAAATATTCATCATTTTTAATATCTTCTAAAATTTCCTTGCTTTCCAATATTTCTTCTGTTGAATTTCTATTTTTTGCCGTTTCCCAAATTGCTTGTTTCAAGTTATTTACATTTATTTTATCATTTTTCAATTTAAAAATCATATAAATATCATAAAAATCTCTCAATCTCGTTGTTGTAATATTCCGTTTTATTATAGTTTCATACTTTTCAGCAATCAATGTTTCCAATGAATAAGCCAAAATATTTAGTTTTTCTTTAAATATTGTTTCGTATGAATATTCTATTTCTGATGGAATTATTACATCTCCTGTTGTAATATCAATTTTTAATGGATTCTTTATTTTCTCAAAATTTGCTGTCAAATGTAATCTATAATTTTCATATTCCGATATTTCTCTTATATTTTCTATTTTTCCCAATACAAATTCTATTTCATCATTTACTTCAATATTTAAAATTTCCAATATTATTTCTTTAATAATTTCTTCTTTTACTGGAAGTCCCTTTATTGTCGTATCAATATCCATCGTTGTTCTATTTTGTATACCAATAATTGATGAAATTAAAAATCCACCTTTTATTATAAAATTTACTCTATATCTTGATTTTTCTAATCGAGTCAAAAATCTTTCAAAAAAATACATTTGTAATACTTCCTGTGCTTTTAAATTATTTTTTTCTGAAAAACTTTTTATTTTCCCTTTTAACTTTTCTGATGTCATATCAAAACCTCCAAATATTCTCTTACTTTTTTCTCAATTTTTAATTCTTTACTATATTTTATTAATTTTCTTACTTTTATATCTTTATCTTTAAAAAATAATTTTAGTGCCTTTGAGAATACATCTACATCAATTTTTTCTTTATTTTTTATAATATCACATATCGTTCTCTCTTTATCATAAATATAAATTTTAGCACCCATTTTACTCAAAGTTTCAATTTTCCCACTTTCAAATATTTCCTTTTTCACATAATGAATTTTCAAATTTTCAAATTTTTTTGTAATATGCAAAACATTATAACCTTGTGGAACTGTTATTGAAATTGTATTTGGTACTCTATCTGTCAAATTATGAAAGTATAAAGCAGTTGTATTTGAAAAAATCACATTGTTATTTTTTTGTATTTTTAAAAATTCATCTGTAATTGTATCATTTTTCTGATAAACTCCTTGCTTTACTCTTTCTAAAATTCCTTTTTTACATAAATTAGAAAGAATCTGTCTTTTTATACCGATTTTTTCTGCTTCTTTAACTGTTATTATAGTATTATTTTCAAAAAAATTATTTAATTTATCATTTGTAATTTTTAACATAATTATCACTACCTTTACTATTATACTTTAATTTTAATATTTTAAAGAGTAATTGTCAAGATTTTATTCAAATTTTATATCTTTTATTTATTTGGTAATTAGTAAAATAATTGTACCATAAAAATAAAATTTATCATTATTATTTCAATTAAATTGATAAAATATCAATTTTATGGTAAAATTTATTGATTTTAAAGGAGAATTACTATGGAAAATGTAGGAAAAAGATTAAAGAGTTTGAGAGAAAAGTACAAATTTTCTTTGGAAGAAGTGGCTAAAAAGATAAAATCATCTGCTGGAGCTATTTCAAGATATGAAAATAACGAGAGGAAAATAAATAGTGAGAGTTTGATTAGACTATCAAATTTATACAATGTTTCGCCTGAATACATATTATATGGTATAAATAAAGATTCCAACAATTTAGAATCATCCATTATATCGTTTTTTAATAATGAAAATATAGATTTTAAAGAAAAAGAGGAATTGTTCAATAAGATTCAAAATGCCTTTTTTAAAGAAAAATTTAAATAAAATTTATTACATTTAAAGTTATAAAATAAAATTAAGAAAATAGTGATGTGTTTTCTAAAAATAGATTTTAAATTTGGGCCTTCTTTTTTGAGTGAGGCCCTTTTGTTATTCGCTCGTATATCCGTGTAACAGCCTTGTAGCGTTCGTTAAAAAATTTTTTTGGATAAATATCTTGCCTTGAAACGAAAAAGTTTACCAGAACGATACTACTTGATTTTTTTTAACTTATAGAAAATAATTTTAAGAAAAAATCAAGGCTAAATTAATAACTGTGATTCAATCAGTTATATTAATAACCAGTCTGGAGTGATATGGCGCTCTCTACTGTTAGTAAATTTCCCTTGAAATTTATGGTCTTTGTTCTTTTTAGGTAATTTTTTTCCTTTTGATAGCATATTGATAGCATATCCACAACTTCATCTAATAAATCTATATTATACCCACGCCTTTCTACATGTTTCAAACTCTTACGAAATTGCTTTGTTGCCCGTATCGAGTATCATTTTATCGTTATTCATCATTTTTCAATATGTCCTTTATCATTTTTTTTGAAGAAGAATATCTTTTGCCCATATTGGGATTTTTCTTCATCTTCTCTACTTCCCTTAATGCTTCTAATAATTCTTGACTTGGATGTGGATTTCCAATCTCAAAAGGTATTCTTTGCTCCTTTACTAAAATTTATACAGATTAAATTAATGGTTGCTATTTTTCTTAAAAAAAATTATTTGTATTTCAAAGCCTAAACTAAATAGAATCAAAAAAATAGTGCCATACTTATAGGGATGGCTTTTCAAAATTCTGGGCCTTTATCTTATAGGCTGTGTCAAAGATACAATCTCGGATAACTCCGTATAAGCTCTGTAGAGAGCATTTAAATTCTTTTTTGATATTTTCCCTTGAATAACAAAAATAAGCTCTTAAATCGGCTCTTACAAGAAAAAACTCACTATCTAAATTAGCATAGTGAGAAAAAATAATACAATAACTAAATTTAATATTGTTTCTAGTTGGATTTTCTATTTTTAAAATTTACAGATAATGTTGAATTTTTTTTATAAAATTAGAGATTTTGTTCTCATAATTTCTTGTTGGACTAATGTTGGACTATTTTTTAAATTTAGCCATTATTTTACTAGGTTTTCTTTAAAAAGGATGTTGATTCTTCATAACTCCTTTTTAGATATGTTGCCATATGGGTAACATATCTTTTTATTACTGATAATATGTGTGTATATTTATATAAAATTATGAATATTCTCAAAAATCGATTATTAAATCACAAAATTTTTGAAATATTTATTTTAATTCATAAAAAATATAGCTTTCTATGTATTTTTTTATTTAAGGTAACATTTTTAAATAAATTGTATTTTGTATAGGTTTATTATTTAAAACACCGCTATATAAATAATTGGATGTAATGTCGGCTAATCTTATCATAGGTGTTTTTTCGGAATTGCAATATTTTACTTCTAAATATTTTAAGTTTTTAAAAATAGGTTTTGTGTATACTTCATAGCTTGAATTAAAAGTTCCGCTTTTAAATTCTTGTATTAATCCTTCTTTAAATTCATATTTTCCATTTATTGTTGTTGAATGTTCATCAACGAAAATATAAATATTTTCTACTTTTTCTTTTAATATTTTCTTCTCGGCTATCAATTTTTTTAAACAATTTTTGACTCCAATTTTGTAAGCGTAATCTAGGTATCGTTGTTTATTTTTTTTATCTTCAAAAATTTTTGGGTGTATTTCTTTTTGGTTTATTATAACGCCAAATTTTATAACTTTTTTTGTTGCATTCATAATTTTATACTTTTGTTTTCCAGTTAATATACAAGCTTTTATTTCTTTATTTTTTAAATAGTTATTATTTTCTCTTAAACTTTTTTCAATATTTTTATATTTTCTGTTTTCCACATCTTTATCATTTTTATTCAAAAAAATTACTCCGCCGTAAACATAATATTTATTATGTTTAACATCAAAAACTCCAGATTCATCCGAATAGACAAATATATCCATAAAAAAAATCCTTTCAAAAAAAATACCACCTAAATGGTGGCGCTCTGTGGCTGGCGTTCTTAAATAACGCTTAAACTTTCATTCAGTGACATCACAGATATACAGCGTAAGTCTCCCTACCTGCAATATAATTATATAATAAAAATATATAAAAGTCAATGTTTTTGAGTTAAATTTGCCTGTTTTGACATATTTTATATATTCATAAAAAAGTTTTAAAAAAAATTAAAAAAAAGTCTTGACAAAAAGTAAAAAATATATTATTATATATTTGTGATTAGCACTAGCTATGTTAGAGTGCTAACAAAAAAGGAAAGGGTGTTAAAATGAATGAGAGAGAGCAATTAATTTTAAAGGCGATTATCAAGCATTATTTAGATTTTGGTGAAAGTGTTGGTTCGAGGACGCTTGAAAAAAAATATAATATTGGTGTTTCGTCAGCCACAATTAGAAATGCGATGGCAGATTTAGAGGATAAAGGGTTAATTGTGAAAACTCACACTTCTTCCGGAAGAATACCTACGAGTGAAGGGTATAGACTATATGTCGAAGAGCTTTTGAAAATAAGAGATATTTCTCAAGAAGAAAAAGCAAAAGTTTTTGAAACTTACAACAAGAAAATGAATCAAATAGATGCGATTTTTGAGGAGACTTCGAGGTTATTGTCAAAAATTAGCCAATATGCGGGGGTTGTATTAGAACCTTCAATTCGGCAGGAAGGCATAAAAAAAGTTCAACTTGTTTATATAAATGACACAAATATTTTAGCCGTAGTTGTAATGGATACATTTTTGACAAAGAGTCTTAACATTTATTTGGAAAATCCTGTAAGTGAGGAAGAAATCGATAAAATAAATAATTTTTTAAATGAAAAAATAAAAAATAGTAATTCAGTTTTTACTTTGTCGGATTTAAAAGATTTTTTAGTTAATATGGATTTATTTATTCCAGAAGAGCTGGAAGAAGAAAAATCTTTAAATGAAGGAAAGCTATTTTTTGAAGGTAGTTCAAATTTATTTGAGAGCAACGATATTTTAAAAGTTGTAAGTCGAGCAAAATTGTTTAATAGTCCAAATGATTTGAAAAATATTTTTTCACAATTTATTCAAATGGATAAATATAAAGATGGTGAAGTAAATGTTATTTTCGGAGAAGATTTGGGAATTGCTGGACTAGAAGATTTTTCTTTTGTATTTTCAGTTTACACTTTTGGAGATGCGAAAGGAATGATGGGAGTAATTGGTCCAAAGCGGATGGAATATTCAAAGACAGTTGGACTTGTTGAATATGTTTCAGAAGAAGTGCAGCAGTTGTTAAAAAAAAATAAATAAAAGAAAGTGAGAGGGGAATGAAAAAAGAAAAATCAAAAGACAAAGAATCAAAAGAAACACTAGATAAAGAAACTAAAGAAGCTAAAGCTGATGATTCTGAAAAAGAAGTTAAAGAAGAAAATCCTTGCGAAGTAATCGCAAAACTTGAGGCGGACTTGG
>ERZ773197.694-NODE-694-length-25457-cov-18.060586_pt1 | contig 25457 bp, 20 predicted proteins | sample MGYA00580999_ERZ773197 | MGnify/ENA primary metagenome ERZ773197 (study PRJEB29015, sample SAMEA2738166) | human oral metagenome | biome: human oral; feature: human-associated habitat; material: saliva | place: China | collected 2185 ...
TCAGAAAAAGAGCCATTATAGAAACGGTGAATGATGAACTTAAGAACATTGCGCAAGTGGAACACTCATTTACGATGAGCCTTTTTACTCTTCTTTTCCTTCTCAGCTACGCCAGTTTTCGGGTTATATTCTAAGCCAAGTTTTTTGGCGCGTTCGTAGTTCCGACGTTTTATTTTTTGTTTCTCGTCGGCTTTCTGTTTGGTTATCTTTGCCGGTTTCTGCAAATAAAGTGGAGTTTGGCGTGGATTCCACGTTATTCTCACATCGCGTTTGGCTTTACATTCTATTTCTTTTGTGTAATAGTAAACAGCTTCTGGCTGGCGAGTATTATAAAGTCCGGTGTCCCAAATGCCATTATCGTTCTCGTCTACTATTAATCGCAGATAGAATGTGCCTGGTTTTACATAATAGAAAGTAGCTTCGTTGTTTTTTGCTACTACTTCTTTTATGGGTTTATCGCTTTCGTTGAGCAATTGCAGCAAACAGTTTTTGCCTTCCATTCGTTGAAGCGACACAATTAGCGTGCTAAATTCGTCGAGCGAACTCACTTTTATACTCTGTTTTACCTTTGGCGATGCCTTGCCATATATATCAATAAAGGTGGCAGAATCTAATTCGAGACTGTACTCGTGCCCTGGATTCCATGCACCCACAAGTTTATATTGTCGAGGAATACCAGGAACACTGCCAAACTGATATTTAGCACGTTGCCAAATAGTGTCTACTTTTTCGTAAAGATGTATTTTAGACGTGTCGCAAATAGCTACGGGCGATGGTAAAATAAAGGTTGGATTTTCGTCGGGTGCTATTTGTGTTCCGTTTTTTATTCTTACTTCTAAGGGTGTTGCTGGATATTCTGTTAGGTAAGGTTCCCCTTTCTTTTTACTCTTTTCTTGTTGCTTTTTCCATTTGTCGTATTCATCCTTTTGCTGTTTTAGACGTTTTTCGTAGGGAACTTTCGACAAAACTTCTAATGTATCTGTTTGTTTTACCAATTTTCCTAACGAATCGTTTGCCAAATAAGAAACTTGCATGTGCAATGTATCTTGATTTACGAGCATTGTATCGCGAAGCCAGTAGGTAATTGTATCTTGATTTAAACTGGGTTCTACTACAAAAGCATTTTTTTCGTTAAAGTTCAAACCTTTTATTTCGGGCAATTCGGCATTGCCATAACTATAAAACAAGGTGAAATGGTTGGGTTCTTTGCGTTCTGCTTTTAAGAAATATCGGTTGGTTTGTATTTGAGTAAAGGCAGAAAGCACCACATCGTCGGGCAAAAAGTGCGTATAAGGCACTTGTTTTATATCGCTAATATGGAGCGAATCTCTCCAAATAGTGTCTTGTCGTACATCTGGTTTAAACGAAGGCATTATAATTTCTGGTGTAAATGCTATTTTTTCTCCTGGCTGATTAAACTTGTAATTACCGTCCATATCTTGTAAAGCATAGATACGATAATCGCCTTTTGCCACACCTTTTATCACAAAATGTCCATTTCCATCGGTACGAGCAATACGCATCATAGGTTCATGTTGGAAAGCTGTATCGTTAAGATTGCTGTAAAGTCCCACTAAAATACCTTTTATTGGCTCTAAGTTTTGTGCTTCTAACACATATCCTGCCACTTCCATTGTATCTATTCGGTTGCCTGTAGAGAACGAATAAGTGTAGTTTCCTAATGGATTTCCCTCATTATTATCTGTAATGGCATCAGAAAAATCTATGGTGTAAGTAGTATTTGGCTTTAAAGTGTCTTGCAAAGCCACAGTAATTCGTTTTCCACTTACTTTAACTTCGGGTGCTTCTAATTGTGGTGGCGATACAACAACCTTTTCGGTTGGATTATCGAGCTTTACAAATTCATTAAACAGAATGGTAACTTTTTTACTATTTACATCGTCAGAACCATTTGCAGGCGATGTTCCAAGTATTTTTGGTGGTGTTTCGTCGTACCAACCACCGTCAGGACTCCCCATTCTTGCACACGAAAAAATAGTTAGTAAAAGTAAGTTGAATAAAATTATACTTCCTACTTTCCAACTTGTTTTCTTTATGCCTTGTTTGTTCATATTTGTTTAGTTTATATTCATTGCCAACATTTGGTCTATATTCTTCCTACTGTTCGATAGTCGTGGAATTTTGTGCTGACCACCAAGTTTACCTTTCAATTTTAACCAATCGTTAAACAAATTTTTCCGTGCAACCACCACTTCTAATTGTTGTAATGTTACATCGTGAAAGCGTTTTGCCTCGTAATCGGAATTAATTTCTTGCAATTTGCTATCTAATATGCGTTCAAAATCGCTTATACTATTGGGCATTTTTGTAAATTCTATTAGCCATTGATGGCGACATTTGGCATTTGAATCCATAAAAATTGGTGCAGCTGTATAATCAGAAATCTGCGCTCCAGTAGCTTTGCAGGCAGCTTCTATTCCTTTTTCGGCATTATCCATTATGAGTTCTTCGCCAAAAGCATTAATAAAATATTTTGTACGCCCTGTAATAACAAATTTATAAGGACGAACAGATGTAAACTGTATAGTATCGCCTATTTCGTAACGCCATAATCCACACACTGTACTAATAATAATGGCATAATTGCGCCCTATTTCTACACCTTCTAATGGAACAATATTTGGCTTTTCGCTTTCAAATTCGTCCATTGGTAAAAATTCGTAATATACACCATAATCTAACATTAGCGACATACTCTTATCGTTTGGATCGTCTTGTATTCCAAAAAATCCTTCCGATGCATTGTAAGTCTCCATATATTGCATATCTTGCTTTGAAATAAGCTGTTCGTATTGCTCACGATAAGGTGTAAAAGATATACCTCCATGGAAAAAAACTTCTAAATTTTGCCAAACTTCTTGCAAATGTTTCTTTCCAGACAGTTCCATTACACGTAACAAAACTGACAACATCCACGATGGAACACCCGAAATATTGGTTACATTTTGCGAAATTACTTCTTTAGCCATTCTATCTCGCTTTACTTCAAAATCGCTTAATAATGCAACTTCTTTAGAAGGTACACGAACAAGATTGGCTAATGGATTTATATTTTCTATAAGAATGGCACTTAAATCGCCAACAAGCGAATTTGAAAGATTATAATTTGGCGAATGACTTCCACCAAGAATAAGTCCTTTTCCACTAAAAAGTTTACTATTAGGATTGTTGCTTAAATAGTAAGCCAGAACATCTTTTCCTCCTTGATAATGCACATTTTGTAAACCTTCGTGCGTAATTGGAATAAATTTACTTTTATCATTAGTAGTTCCCGACGATTTTGCATACCATTTTACTTGTCCTGGCCATAATATATTTCGTTCTCCATGCCTCATTCGCTCAATATATCCTTTTAATTCTTCGTAAGTATTAAGAGGTATATTCTGTGCAAAATCGTTATAATTGTTTATTGTAGAAAACAAATATTTTCTACCATATTCAGTATCTTTGCCACGCTTAACCAAGTATTGTAATATTTCGTGTTGCATTTCTTCGCCTTTATTAATATAACGTTCCAATTCTCGTCGGCGAGGTTGAAAGTACAACTTATTTACTATGCTTGTTAAATTCATTTCTTATCCTATTGTTTAAATTGCAAAATTACTGCAAAATTACTGAATATCCCTGTTTTTTAGCTATTTTATGTAAGTTATAGATATTCTCTCCGAAAAATATAATTATAATTTCAAAATTTGTAATTAAAAAATTATTTTTTTTAATAAGAAATTCCTCAACTTATAATTATTTTTTTTGTGTGAGAATTTAAATATTTTATATAAACTTAAAAATAAAGTTATAACAAACATATACAATTACATCGAAATATAGAGTATTATTAGGATATTCAGAAATAAAATCATACCTTTGCCATAGAAATAAAAAAGTAATAAAAGGACAATGGGAAAACTTCTTGAGCAACTTAAAAATTATTTTGAGAATACTCCAGCAGATATTCTTGAGAAAGAGAGCAGAGAATGGGACTACCTCAATGAGATTGGTCCTGATGTTATAGAATATGCTAATATAATTAGAGGTTATATTGGTACAGAGATAGAATATAATTCTTCTGATGATTTCTTAAATGAAAATAATTATAGTTTCACTGTCTCTACTGATAATATAAATTCTAATGCACAATATGGTAAAGTAGCATAACTATGAACAATGAAGTAGCATTTAAATTAGATGGCTATAAATTTACTAAGGCAATTTTAAATTTTGATATACCGCAAAAAGCTGAGTTAGATATAAATTTCAAGCCTTCAGGTAAATTTTATGAAAAAGATGGCTGTTACAAACTATTTTTTGATACTGCTGTAATCTATAAAGAGACAGATACAGTTGTAATAAGTATTTCTTGTATTGCATCTTTTTCTTTTAATGGGAAAATTAGATTTAATGATATACCAGAATTTTTTTATCCTAATAGTCTCGCAATAATTTTCCCATATATAAGAGCTTTTGTCAGTACACTTTCGTTACAGGCAAATACTTCTCCTATAGTATTGCCAACAGTAAACTTAATGGGATTGACAGATATTCTTTGCAAAAACACATCTGTAGTTAAATGATAAATGAAACTTACCAAAATTTATCAAACACTTGAACATCGTAATAATAATGAAGAAATAGAAAATCATGGTCCGTATTTCTGTTCTTTATTTTATGAAAATAAAAAAATTAAAACCGGTGCTAAAACTCCATGGTTAGGAGAAGGTTATTATTTTTGGGATACACGCTTAGAAAATGCAAAATGGTGGGGAGAAACCATATATAAATCTAAAGGATATGTAATTTGTCAAACATTATATGATGCGCATTCTCCTTTGCTTTATGACCTTTTAGGCGATTTAAAATCTTTTGATGAATTTGTTAGTCTCGCAGAAGAAATAAAAAAGAAAAATAAGAAAAAAAAAGTTAGTTTCTCTTTTGTTCTTCAATATTTAAAAAAGCTCCCTGATTTTAATTATAGCGCAATAAGAGTTTTGGCTGTACCTAATTCTTTTAATAGTACAACTATTTGTTTTCCAAAATCTGGAATTTATTTAGCACAAATAGGAAAAGTTCAAATTTGTTTTTTCGATAAAAGGTTATTAAAACAAAATTTTAGAGTGGTTGAGACACACCCATGTTCTATAAATATAACTATATAATAAGTATATTATAAGAACATACTAAATCTACATTTAAACTCAAATTATTCATTAGTCAGAAAACAATACGATTAATTAAACAATGAATCCATTGTGATCTAATGACGATTTGGGTTAAAATCAATTTATCAGGATTATGAATAACTGTGTGGATAACTTTACTAATAACTTTAGAATAACTGTTAGTTTATGAACAATGCACAGAAGATAACGAAGATAATGGGTATAACTACCAAGTTATTAATAGACTTTTATAGAAGTTTTACACAGCTTTTACAATATAAAAGATATTAACTTATTATCTTTGCAAGATAGAGTGGAAATGTGGATAACTTTATTTATTAGTTGAATATCAATAAGAAAGCAAATTTTTATAGTGTGGATAACTTTTATTCACGGTTTAATAACTAAATATGCAAGAAATTGGTTGAAAACTTATAAACACTATCCACAACACATCATACTACTCTTTTATTTTTTCTTTTTAAAAGAATAAATAAGAATATAATGTAACTAACAAGAAAAATGTGAATAAGATGAGAAAATTTAAATTTTATGTAGTGTCGCTTTTTTTATTGTTTTCTTTATCGATTTCGGCACAATGTTCTTTCCATAACACTGCTTTTAATAGTGGAGAATTTTTAAACTATAACCTTTATTTTAATTGGAAATTTGTTTGGGTAAAGGTTGGAACTGCTTCTTGGTATACAGTTTCGTCTACTTATAAAGGTATTCCTGCTTATCGGGCATCGTTAACAACGCGTGGTAATGGAAAATTGGATAACTATTTTATTATGCGCGACACATTACTTTGCTATAATACGAAAGATTTAGCACCACTTTATTATCGTAAAGGGGCTAAAGAAGGTAAAAGATATACGGTAGACGAGGTTTTTTATTCGTATCCTAATGGTAATATTAATATAAAGCAGCACAGAATAGATGCTGATGGAGAAAAACATTGGAAAAGCAGTTCGCCAAAAGAATGTGTTTACGATATGATGAGTATATTTCTTAGGGCACGTAGTTTTAATCCTACAAGTTGGAAGAAAGGATTTGTTGTGAATTTCCCATTAGTAAGTGGTAAAACTCTTGCTCCAGCACGTATAATTTATAATGGTAAAAAAACAATAAAGGCTGATAACGACAAGAAATATCGTTGCTTAGAACTTGCTTATTACGAAAAGGACGATGATAAGTGGCGTAATATAGCCAATTTTTTTGTTACAGACGATGAAAACCATATTCCTATTCGGTTAGATTTAAATTTGAAGTTTGGTTCTGCCAAAGCTTTTCTTACTTCAATGAAAGGTATTCGCCACAAAATAGAATCGCAAGTAAATTAAAAATGTCTTTTCGTCGAAAAAATAAATAAAGTGGTCGAAATATATTTTCGGCTACTTTATATTATATTTATCTTTGTGCAAAAATAAACTACAAAAACAATAATATGAAAAAAACGTTACTAACATTTGCATTAATGTGGATAGCCACAATAATGAATGCACAAACAAACACCATTATAGGTGAATTGCTCGATTCTATTACACGTGAAAGCGAATCGTTTGCTACTATTCGTGTGTTTAAAAATGGAAAATTAGATAAACCTATTGCTATGTCTGTTACCGATGATAATGGTAAAATATTTCAAAAAGTAGAAGGAACAGGCAATTTTACACTTACAATAAGTTCTATTGGGCGTAAAATTATAACACGAAAAGTGCATATTAGTGCAGCAAACACTACTTTAAATCTTGGAACTATCTTAATTCAAGACGATGAAAAAATGATGAAAGGTGTGGAAGTTGTAGCACAAAAGCCACTTGTAAAAATGGAAACCGACAAAATGACTTATGATATAGAGAACGATGTTGATTCTAAATCGAAAACTGTACTCGATATGTTGCGTAAAGTTCCATTGGTAACGGTAGACGGACAAGATAATATTACTGTAAACGGACAAGGTTCTTTTAAAGTTTATGTAGATGGCAAACCAAATGTAATGTTTTCTGCTAATCCTTCACAGATATTTAAATCGATGCCTGCATCTTCAGTTAAGTCAATTGAAGTTGTAACTAACCCTGGCGCAAAATATGATGCTGAAGGAGTTGGTGGTGTTTTAAACATTGTGATGAATAAAATAGGTGGAAAACAAAATAATATGAACGGTTACAATGGAAGTATTAGTGGTATGATTAATAACTTTGGTTGGAATGGTTCTGTATTTGTAAGCGGACAACAAGGAAAACTAACCTACAGTGCTAATGTAACGCACAACCATTCGCAAACAGGAAAAATGGAACTTACAACAGAACGTATTGCTTCTGATGGGTCGAAAATGAATTCGTTTCAAACAAGTAAAACAAAAGTGCCTTTCAATATGGCAAACTTTAGTTTGGGTTACGACATAGATTCGTTAAGCAATATAGGAGCTTCTATTGGTTTAATGAATTTCAACATAAAGACTAACGGACATCCAACAACAATTTTCTCTGGTGGTATGTATGGCAGTGGGTTTTCGTATGGAAACTATATGATGACACAAAATAAAAACACTTCTTTTAATGGAAACATAGACTATCAACGCTTTTTAAACCACAATAAAACAAGTAACATTACCTTGAGTTATCTGTTCACTACAAACCCTACTACAACAGAAAGTAGAAACATTTACGACCCATTACCTGTGGGAATACCACTAACATTAAACGATTTACATTCTGATTCTGAAATGCGTGGTACAGAACATACATTTCAAGCTGACTATACAACACCTTTGTCTAAAATACAAACACTTAATATAGGTGCTAAATTTATAGGACGAAGAAATACTTCCGATTCTAAATATTACAATATAATAAGTGGAAACGAAGTTCTGAACGCCACTAACAGTGTAAACTACAAAAACAAACAAAGCATTTTAGCATCGTATATAGAATATAAATTAACTTTGGGTAAGTTTAGTTCTAAATTTGGTACACGTTACGAACATACATGGGAGAATGTAGAATTTATACTCGGACATGGTTCTAATTTTAAACGAAGCTACAATAATTTAGTACCTTCGGCAAGCTTTAGCTATAATATAGGGGCTACGCTAAATATTGGTATAAACTACAATATGCGCATTTTGCGTCCAGGAATTACATTCTTAAATCCATATATCGATCGTTCTATACCAACTGCACTTACATACGGTAATCCAGACCTTGATGTAGAAAAAAGCCACAATATAAGTGTTGTATTCAATTTCTTCACTCCTAAATTCATGATAAATCTTACTTTAGGCGAAGCATTTGCTAATAATCAGATAGAACAATATTCGTTTATGGATGCTAACGGTTTATTGAACACTACTTATGGTAATATTGTACGCAGCCGTTGGACTAACTTCAATACATTTATAAACTATTCTATAACGCCAAATACACGTATTTTTCTTAATGGTGGATTAGATTATGGAGATATGCGTTCTAATAAACTTAATCAAAAAAAATATGCTTGGCAAGCAATGGCATTTATTGGAGTGCAACAAACTTTGCCTTGGAATGTGAAAGCAAGTATATATACCGGAGGTATGACAAAACGATATACATTGCAAGGTTATAGTCAAGGATTTGATATGATAAATTTAGCTTTATCGAAAGATTTCTTTAACGAAAAACTAAATGTAGCTTTAAACTACTTTACTCCATTCTCTGGAAAAATAAAACAAAACACTTATAGCGAAGGAACTGACTTTATGCAACGTGTAAATATAGTGATTCCTGTTCAGCAAATAGGATTAACACTTACTTGGAAATTTGGTAATACAAAAAGACAATTCCAAACAAATAAAACTAATATTTCTAACGATTTTCAAGAAAAGAAAAACGACAGTCAGGTTGGTGGAGTTGGTACAGGAATAGGAATGTAAATTTTTAATATTTATTTATTGGTAAGTTAGTATAGTAATAAAAAAAATGACGCTATATTTTTTATAAATATAACGTCATTTTTTTTATTTATTTTGAGGAAATTACTGATTGAAAATTTATAATAAGAAAACAGCAAAACTTTAATTATAAATTTTAATTTTGTAATTATGATTTTTATTTTTGTTATTATAAATTTCAAGCCATTTTATTATGTCTTGTTTTATTAGAATAAGACGAAACTTTATTTCAATAATTTAGTTGCAAGTTTATATGTAAACAGAACTCGTGCGTCAGATAAATTCCATTGTTGAGTTTCAATTCTTATTAGTTCTGCATGTTTCTTACTAATATCTTTCAAGGCATTTCCTACGGATTTTCTTAGATACTCACTTTCGTTTGTTTTATGTTTACTAATTAGGTTAATAGCAACCGATGGATTTTCTTTGAAAAAAGGTCTACTTGTCCAAATTCTCAATCCTTCTGTAACAGCACGAATAATATTTGGGTTGTTATTATTCATCCATTCTTCAACGAGTGGCAAAGACGCTTCATACCCTCTACATTTGCAAACTTCATCAAAAGCCTTTGCTAACATTTCTTGTACACGCCAATTTTTATCTTTACTTACTTGTTCTTTCAGAAAACATAGTGCATCATTATTTTCTGCACCTAATCGTCCAAATATCATTGTTGCCAACATTCTCACTTGGTAAGCTTCGTTTCTGAATAGTTCTATAGCAAGTTTAAGACATTGTTCGTTGGAGTATGTAGAAAGAATTTCTTCACATCCATCAATGATATGATTAAAACCATGCTCTATTTTTACAATGCGATTAAGTATGTTACTAATATCCATTATGCTCTTCCTTATTATAAACTCATCTGTTTTTTCCAGCCATAAGGGTCGTCTTTTAAGACTTTAAATATAGTATTATCTTCCTTTTTAAAAGTGAACCTATAGTAAACTTAATATTCTTCAATACTTTCTAAAGGTTTGCCCATACAGATTTCAAATAACATACTATAATTACATTTTTCAAAGCTATATTCATTTAATGTATTCAGCGGATAATAATTTCCCTTTTCATTTTCTTGAATTATATTTTTGGTGGTATCTTTATATAATCTAACGGATTCCGAAACTGTATTTATACTAAAATCACAAACATTGGTTACCTCAAAAGGAATAATGGCAGCCCTAATAGAATCTTCGCAAGGTAGTAATATATCTTTTTCTTCTATAAAAAACCAACTTCCAAAAGATTCATCAACTAATGGATCTAAAATTACATAGTTTTTATTCCACAATATTCCTCTTTCAAGAGTTTCTTCCGTCCATTTTTGTTTTTCATGATTAAATGGAATAGAACGAACTATAATTTGATTGTGAGATACTAAAATGTTTTCTTTAATCATAATTATTTTTCTCAAAACAATACTATTTTTATCTGTACAATGATATTACAGATTTAACCTTTTGCTCTAAAGAAGTAAGGTCGATCATCAATTCTTCTTCCGTAAATTTTTCTCCATTTCCAAACGACTTTATAAAAATAAGTTCGCTGAAATAGGGTATTAGTTTTAAAAAGTCTACTTCTTTATTGTTTACTAAAGACGACTTTTCGTTTGTATGCAATAAAAGTCCATTGATTCTTCTGGCAAAAGCCTTTTTCTTTATTTTATTTTTCAACTCATCGTTGTCATAATCTAAAGTTGCAAGAACTTTATCCTTTAATTCTATATTATTAAAGTCATCAAGATACAGCTGTAGCATAATGGCTCCTTCTATCCAAGTCCATTTATTGTAATCGCCATCAAAGCTGCAATTTATTAAATTAGATAGAGTTTCTTTCGTGTGTGTTATATCACCATCAAAATAAAAACAATAAGCTGAAAACATTAGATATTTCAACTTTTGTTCTGAATTTATATTTGCATCTCCAAGTTCCTTAAATAGGGACTTAAAAGGTATTTTATTGGCTAAATTAGAAGCGATAACATTAAAGATAGTTTCCATATTTTATGAGTCTGTTATTATTATTCCTACTGTTGTTTTCAACAAGCAAGTACAAATATAAACAATCTTTTTATTAAAGCATTAATTTGAAATGAAAAGTTTAATTTCTATTAGGATTGAACTTAATATTATTTATAATATTTGTTAATTTTTTTTTATAATGTAACATTCTTCATATCTTTGCAAGATAGAAAAAATATAGAAATTATTAAATAAAACAACTTATAAAAATCAATATGTATTTTACGAAAAGAGATATAAAAAAAATAGTTTTAACATTATTATGGATGTATTTCATAGTTTTGATTATGAGCTATACAGATACTGTTTCATGGGGACTTTGGAAAAGAATTCCTTTTCATCTTGGCATAGTCTTTATAGCAGTTTTTGATAGAATACAAAACAAAATGCTTTTCCCTGAAGAAAATAAAAAATAATATAAACGCGCCAATAGAAATAGTTCTATTGGCGTGTTTGCTTTATTTTTATTTATTTCTTGTACTCAATTATTTTTTTTGAACAATAAACCCTAAATAGCGATAAATAGCCCACGCTATAATGGAAGCAAAGGCATAAACAAGAAGGAAAGCAATAAGAACACGATAGTATTCGCCAGAATAACCCATACCGATGCGTTGCAATAAAGAAGAAACAATGAGTGGTATGCCACCAGAAAAGAAATAATAAACAATACTTCTACGTCCTGTCCATTCTAACCAAGTAACGCTTTCTAACTGTTTAGCCAAACTAACAAGGAATAAGGTACAAATAAAGGTATCGAAAATAAATACATACCAATTGTTTACTTGTATAGGTTCTATAAGTAAACTTATGCCTTGCGTATGTTCATATACTTTTATAATTACTAAAAGTATAAATAAAAAGAAAGATGATGATAGGTTGTGGAAACGGTGGAAAACATTTTCCCATTTATGGTAAAAATAGCCAAAACAAAGGATAGGGAGCGCCATACAAGCATTTTCTATTTGCCAATAAATATTGGAATAACGTGTGGAAAGAAAATAACAAGCAACTGATGCTACAAGAGAAAGTGTTAATAATCCCCAAGTTTTACCTTTGCATGCCCATAACACTGTGGAAAAAACAATTTCTGCTACAATAAGAGCCGCTATAAACCACGATGCTTGTCCTGTAAGAACAGAGAATAAAGTTTCTGGAATATCAAATCCGTGTGCTAAAGCTTTAGGAATAGCAATAAAGGTTGTGAAGATAAAATAAGGCAATAATAAATATCGTGCAATGGCTTTAAGTTTCAGTTGCAGCGAAAACGGTGTATCTTTATAGAAAAGATAGCCTGAAAGAAAGAAAAAAGCGACTAACACATTGGCTACATAATAATTGTAGCCAATAATGTTGTCGCCTGTATAATATATTTCAGTATGGTCGAGCAATATAGCTACCATACAAAAACCTCGCAATAAGTCTATCCAATGTTTGCGTTTATTTTGTTTTAATTCACAATTGCTATTTTGCATACTGTTCCGTTATTACCTTCTTGGTCGGATGTTTGCACCATATAAACTCCAGATGCTACACGTTTTCCATTTAAATCGTTGCCGTCCCATGTAAATGTACCACCATTACTTGTACCTTTTGCTACAAGTACGCCATTAGTGGTAACTATTTTTACATCGGAATTAAAAGCTAAGCCAACAACTGTTATTAATCCTGTATAATTTGGACGTACAGGATTAGGATAAGCGTAAGTTTCTTCTCCACCAGGATTATCAGATGGTTTTGTAGCATCACTCATATACGAGCATAATCCTTTATCGGTTCCAATGAAAACTTCGCCAGTTTTATCGTTAATGGCAATACTTTCTATATTGTTTGAAATAAGTTTGCTGTTGTCGCTTAGGAAGTGTTGCACCTGTTTCATATTGTCGGCACTAATAAGATAAACACCATTTCCGTTTGTACCAAACCATTTTCTGCCGCCACCATCAATAGCCATACACGAAATATCTACACCAGCCAATAAATAATCGGCAAGATTTGTTCCATCGTTGCGTGGTATTTTTATTTGTTCGAAAATAGCTTCAGAAGGATTTTTCATTTGTTCAGTAGTAAGACGTAATGGTCCTACATTTGTTCCAACCCAAATATTTTGATATGCATCTTCAACAACACAACGCATTTGAATAACCATAATAGACGAACCATCTTGATTTTTAAAGTTGTTATAAACATTTAGTTTATCGGTTTCTGGATTATAACAGAACAAACCAGGGGCTTCGTAATGACTATTTACAAACCATATTAAGCCACGACTATCAAGAATAGGACGACGCATAACATGTAAACTAAATCCTTTATTCATAAGTTGAGGTTTAGAATAGTCTGTCATAGTTCCATCTGGCGATAACTTTAATAAAGATGTAGTTTTGGTACCACTATTTAATATCCATAAATTGTTTTTTCGGTCGAAAACTAATCCTTGTATTACCACATAATCGTTTCCAAGCTCAATTCCTTTATGAACCGAAGGACGTAAAAGGCTATTATCTTTATTGAAATATCGCTTAAGTTTTCCATTCAAAAATTCGTATAATCCAGCTCGTCCACCTGCAAATACATGTTCAGGATTCTTTGGATCTACTGCCAAACAGTTCATATCGTGATAGTAATATCCCGTTATTTTATCCAATTCGTCTTGATAGATATCCCATTCGCCATTCTTTAATACCTGTATTGTTCCAGGTTGATTCAGTCCTATTGCACCTGGTTCAAATGCTCCACCCGTTGTATAAAGACTATTATTAAGATATTGCATAAAGAAAAAACGATTATATTTAGGGCCACCAGGTTGTAAACCTTTTACTTTTTCTAATAATTCGGGTGCAATAGTTTTATTTTGTGCTACATAGTTGCCTACCCATTGCCAATTATTTCTATCTAAAAGATTATCGGAAAGCAAAGCTCTGTAAAGTCCATTTGTGTTACTAGAGGCATAAATATAGTTTCCTTCTATATAAGTATAGTTTACATTAAAACCAAGATTGTAAGTATCGCTTATTTCTGCTTTACTAACATTTATTTTTAAAATACCAAATCCAGTTGAAACGTAGCAATATTGTCCTTCTATATATAGATTATTTATTTTTTTATTAGCTGTCATAGTTTTCCTGTAATAATCGGACAAGCTAATAATTTCTCCTTTTTGTGTGAGCAAATCTATATTTTGGTCAGAATAAGCAATAACTAAACATTTAGCAACATTGTTCCATGCTATAAATTCAATATCGGTATCGTTTAGTCCATTTACTTTATCGAATGTTTGAATACTATTGTCCTTTTCGTTATAAGAATATAGGTCGTTGGACGCAAGTACATAAAGCATATTACCACCTTTTTCTATCCATTGCACATTACTATATGCCATATAGTTTTTCCATGTACCTGTAGCATTGGCAAAACAACTTAATGGTAGTACGAAGAGTAAGCAAGTAAATATAAGTATGTATATTCTTTTTGTCATTTCCTTATAGAATTATAATGTAAGAAATAAAGAAGTTTATAGATATTAAACAAGAAAACACTGGGATTATTGCCTTTAAGATTGTGTTTTAATGGTTTATGCAAAAATTTATAAAGCCACACTCCTATCCAGCTAATGTGCATTTTTTGTAGCTTTCCAGTTATTTTTAATAAATTAGAATAGCCTTTTAACTCTGTTTGAAAGGTAGAAAGTGTACGTAAAGCCTCTTCGGTTTTGCAAAGAAATACTGCGTTAAGTTCAAAATCGTTGAATAGTACAGGATTATCAATATGGTTTATTTTTGCGTTTAATGCTTTGAAGCGTTTTCCAAGCAACACATCTTCAAAACCATATTGTTTTATATCTTCGTTATAAGGATTTTTTCCTATTAGTTTTCTGTTTGCAATGAAATTAGTACTAAGATGTTGATAAGGTGTTTTTCTGCGATTTTCGGCACTAATAGCTTCTTTTGAAGAATGTTCGTAACGGTATCTTAAATTGTTTCCCCATCTTTTTTCGTTTTCAACAATATTAATACCACCTACAATAACATCGCCTTCGGCTTTCAAATAGTTGTGTATAAATTTAGCATTGTTGAGCGAAAGGTCTCCATCAATAAACAAAATCCATTCCTTTGACGACTGCGAAACAAGATAATTGCGGATAGCGGACCTACCAACATTTTGTTCTCTTTCTATATAACGAACGCCATCAAGGTTTGAAATGGTTCTGTTTTTTATAATAAACCGTTTGTCAGGAGATGCATCGTCGGCTACAATAATTTCGAAATTTGTTCCTTCTGCAACACACTGTCGTTGCAATTCACTGATAAGTGCAGTGCAATCACAATTGTAAGTGGGCAGCAGAATAGACAAACTTTTACTCATTATAGTTGCTTTAGATATTCAGCGAGCTTACGAACGGCACGTGCTCTGTGCGAAATTTGGTTTTTAATATCTTCTCCAAGTTCTGCAAAACTCTTATCGTATCCCTCTGGAATAAATAAAGGATCGTAGCCAAAGCCTTCTGTTCCCAATTTTTTCGTAGCAATATATCCATCTACTCTACCTTCGAATTGATGTTCTTTACCATCAATAATTAGAGAAATTACTGTTCGGAAGTGCGCTTTTCTATTCGTTGTATCGCCCAATTTACGGAGCAATTTGCGCATATTTGCTTCGCTATCGTGGTCGGTATATTCGTCGTAACGTGCAGAATGTACACCAGGTTCACCGTTAAGTGCATCAACTTCAAGTCCTGTATCATCGGCAAAGCAATTTAAATGATAATTATTGTAGATATAATGCGACTTTATACTTGCGTTTCCTTCCAGCGTATCGGCAGTTTCTGGTATGTCTACGTTGCAGCCAATATCCTTTAACGAAACAATATTAAAGTCGTTTCCAAGAATATCTTTAATTTCGATAAGCTTGTGTTTATTGTTTGTTGCAAATACTATTTTCATTTTATTGTTCGTTGGTTATTTCCGTATTGTTATTCGGATATACTTGAGAAAGAACTTTCTCAGCATTCTTTGTATTTACTTTTATTTTATCGAATCCTTCTCCATAGACGCCAATTACAGAACTTTGACTGACAAAAGCTAATGGGTCTATAATCTTAACAATACGAAATATAGATTGGCTTTCTCTACGTTTAGCCATTAGGCAAATTACTTTTACATCTTTTCCAGTGTACCAACCATGTCCATCTAATATGGTTATTCCTCGATCGCGCTCTTGCATAATAGCATTAGCAATCTCTTCATACTTCTTAGAAAATATGAGAAATTGTACCGATTGGCGCCTTAAATTCATTATATAATCGAGTACAGAACATTCGATAAACATTGTGCAAAGACCGAAAATAACTTTATAAAAACGCTGAATGTATGTTCCAAACTGTGGAAAAAGCATACAACTACCAATAATACAGATATCGACAGCCATTAGAACCTGTCCCAACGAAATGTTTTTATATTTGTTTATGCAGGCTGCAACTATATCTGTACCACCCATACTACCACCATTTAGAAATACCATAGCCATTCCAGTACCTGTAATGCAACACCCCACAATGAGCGACATAAACTTTTGGTCTTCGCCTAATATCTTTACGAAGTGTCCGTTTGTATCTATTGGCATTAATTGTTGTGCAAACTTTAGCATAAAATATAACACAATAATAGCGTAGATGGTTTTCATCATAAACTTTAAACCCAATATCTTCAGTGCAGCACCCAATAATACTACATTGATAATCATATAAGTGTTTTCGAGTTTAAACTGTGTTGCATAGAAAATAATGGCTGATAAACCTGTAACACCACCTGTTACTATCTGATATGGCATAAGAAACACTGTGAATGCAGCCGCATACAGCGTTAAACCAAGAGTTAGTAAAATGTAATCTTTTATTTCGTCTCTAATTAATTGCTGATTAATTGTCATAGTTTAATAATGTGTTTAGCACATTCGTGGCTGTGTTTCAAACCAACGAATGTGCTTTTATTCTATTTGCAAACGATGTTTACAATTTTCTTAGGTACTACTATTACTTTTACAATAGTTTTACCGTCTATGTATTTTTTACTTCTTTCATCGTTTAATGCTGCCGTTTCAACATCTTCTCTACTTGCATCAATAGGGAAAGTCATTTGGAAGCGTGCTTTCCCGTTGAAAGAAATGGTGAGTTGAACCTCGTTTTCTGTTAAATAAGCCTCGTTCCATGTTGGCCATTGTGCATTACAAACGCTGTCTTTTTCACCAAGATGTTGCCAAAGTTCTTCGGCAATGTGTGGTGCAAACGGTGCTATTAATATAACTAAGTTGCGCAACAGACCACGATTATTACACTTTTGTTGTCCTAATTCGTTTACACAAATCATGAAAGCAGAGATAGCAGTATTGTAAGAGAACTGTTCTATATCGTTAGAAACCTTCTTAATAAGTTTATGAACACTCTTTACAGACTCTTTAGAAGGCTCGTTGTCGTTTAAGTCTTGCTGATACAGTTTCCAAAACTTTTTCAAGAATCGGAAACAACCATCTATACCGTTTGTATCCCATGGTTTACTTGTTTCAACAGGACCTAAGAACATTTCATACAAACGTAAAGTATCTGCGCCATATTGCTCAACAATGACGTCGGGATTGACTACGTTGAACATAGACTTCGACATTTTTTCTACTGCCCAACCGCAAATATACTTACCATCTTCGAGTATAAACTCTGCATTTTCGTATTCTGGTCGCCATGCTTTGAAAGCTTCAATATCGAGTACATCGGCATGTACAATGTTCACATCTACGTGGATTGGTATTGTTTCGTATTTATCTTTCAGTCCGAAACTTACAAATACTGGAGCTTTAGAGTGGTCGTCTGAATTGATGCGATACACAAAGTTAGAACGTCCTTGTATCATTCCTTGATTTACTAACTTCTCGTATGGTTCTTCTTTACAACTGTAACCGTAGTCGAAAAGGAACTTATTCCAAAAGCGACTGTATATTAAGTGTCCTGTTGCATGCTCTGTTCCTCCTACATAAAGGTCTACATTCTGCCAATATTCATCGGCTTCTTTTCCCACTAAAGCCTTGTTATTGTGTGGGTCCATATAGCGAAGATAATAAGCAGAGCTACCTGCGAAGCCCGGCATTGTATTCAATTCTAATGGGAATATAGTTTTATTGTCTATCAATTCTTTATCTACAATAGTCTTATTCTCTTCGTCCCAAGCCCATATTTTAGCTCGTCCCAATGGAGGTTCGCCCGTTTCGGTAGGTTCAAATTTGTCTATTGCTGGTAATTCGAGTGGTAAACATTCTTCTGGAACCATATAAGGCATACCATCTTTATAATAAACTGGGAAGGGTTCGCCCCAATAGCGTTGGCGTGAGAAGATAGCATCGCGTAAACGATAGTTCACTTTCACTTTGCCTAATCCTCTCTCTGTAACATACTTCTTAGTTGCTGCTATTGCTTCTTTCACTGTAAGTCCGTTCAAAGAGAAACTTCCTTCAACTGGTTTTATTGGACTATTGATGACGATACCTTCCTTTGCGTCGAAGCTTTCTTCTGAAACATCAGCGCCTTCAATAAGCGGACGTATTGGAAGACCGAAGTGTTTGGCAAATGCATAATCGCGACTGTCGTGTGCTGGTACAGCCATAATGGCACCTGTGCCATAGCCTGAGAGTACGTATTCTGATATATAGATAGGTAATTTCTCGTCTGTTAACGGATTAATACCATACGAACCTGTGAAAACACCTGTAACTTTACGGTCGGTCATACGGTCGCGCTCTGTTCGTTTCTTTACGTATGCTAAATATTCTTCAACCTCTGACTTTTGTTTGGCTGTTGTAAGCTCTGGAACCAATTCGCTTTCTGGAGCAAGCACCATAAAAGTTACACCAAACATTGTATCGGCACGGGTTGTAAAGATAGTAATGTCGTGTTCTATTTCCTCATTATCGGCTGTGGGTGTAATGCTCTTAAACACCACTTCCGTACCTTCTGAACGCCCAATCCAGTTGCGTTGTGTCTCTTTCATAGAGTCTGTCCAGTTTACATTTTCTAAACCGTCTAACAACCGTTGTGCGTATGCAGAAACACGTAAACACCATTGTTTCATTTTCTTTTGTACAACCGGATAGCCTCCGCGTTCGCTTACACCATCTACAACTTCATCGTTTGCCAACACTGTTCCTAAACCAGGACACCAGTTCACCATAGTTTCGCCAAGATATGCTATACGATAGTTCATAAGTGTTTCCTGCTGTTCTCTTTCGCTCATACTTATCCAATTGCGAGCAGAGAATGTTTTTTCTTCGCCTTGCGCTACGTTGAGATTGAGTGTTCCCTCTTCTTCAAAATGGAGAACGAGGTCGGAAATAGGTTTTGCTTTGCCATCATTATAGTCGTAGTATGAATCAAACATACGTTGGAATGCCCATTGTGTCCAATGGTAGTATTCAGGATCGCAGGTACGTACTTCACGCTCCCAATCGAAACTGAAACCTATCTTGTCTAACTGTTCCCTATAACGGGCTATATTTTTTTCGGTTGTAATAGATGGGTGCTGTCCTGTTTGAATGGCATACTGCTCGGCAGGCAGTCCGTAAGCATCATATCCCATTGGATTTAACACGTTGAAACCTTTTAAACGCTTATATCGTGCGTAAATGTCGCTGGCTATATAGCCGAGTGGGTGTCCTACGTGCAGACCTGCTCCCGATGGGTATGGAAACATATTAAGCACATAGAACTTTTGCTTGTTCTTATCTTCAACAACCTTATAGGTTTTGTTCTCAACCCATTTCTTCTGCCATTTCTTCTCAATCTCTGTGAAGTTGTATTCCATTCTTATGTTTGTTTTATTTTGATGTCGTTGTTTACGAACCATAATACTGGTAAGGCGAAGACGCTTCCCCTACCCTATCGTTTAGTTCATTATATGACAATGCGTTACTATCCAAGTTGCAAAATTACGAATTTTAATAGGTATAACAAGTCTTTTACCAAATTAATTTGGTGTAGAACAGGAAAGAACTAACAGTTAAAGATTATTGGTTAGAAAATTTTTGGTTAGTTATAATTTGACGCATTTATTGTTTTAGATTTGTACAGAATATGAGGCGTTTACCAAAAACAATTGTTTTGCAATGCAAAAGCATAACTTTTATAGTATAAAAAAGTTTGTTGTAAGAAATAAGAAAATATATACTTAGTATTCTTAAGCATTATAGAAAATAGGTAGAAAATGAGTAGATATTTTATGAGCTGCATCTACTGTCTGTCCACATACACCCACAAGTCGAATGGAATATCACAAATGCTTAGAAAAATCAGATAGATATTAGATACTTTTGTTTCAGATATCTATTGCGTTCGTTTCAGATATCTGTCGTGTTCGTTACAGATATCTGTCGTGTTCGTTACAGATATCTGTCGTGTTCCTTTCAGACATCTGTCAGTTGCGAATTAGATATCATAAAAAACTACCACCTTTATAACTCTACATTATCGTATTTAAAAGATAATTATTTAGCTGAAGATTACGAATTATTTAATCCAAATCTGTCATTAGAGCCTAAGCATATTTTGTTTTATTGTTTAGTAGATTGTCTGTCTTAGCAATGTAGGCGTAGCGGGCTACGTTAAGTTAGAAAGACAGACAAGATACCGATAAGAAAATAAACAATGTTAGGAAACAATACCACAGTAATAAGAACTATGCATATTGTGGTTAATGAGTTATTTGGTTTTAATTCTGCAATATTTTACTTTAGGTGTTATTATAGTATCTCGGAAACCAATATGTTGTTCACCAATGTGTTATATAAAAGTAGCGTTCGTAACGCTATATCTTTTTTCCAAAGAGCCCTATCAGCCTTTCTGTTGAGCCATTATTAGAATAGAAAAAGTTTGTATTTGAAAGACGAAAAAAACTAGAATTCCTATTTATCCATAGGAATTCTAGACAGCGAATGCACTGTTTTTAAAAGTGTTTTTTGCTTATATAGTAACCTTATTCGTTATATTCTTTCCCCTTCGACCGTATGATAGCCCACATACCAAGTGCTATGAGCGGCACACTAAGTATTTGTCCCATATCAATAGGTAAGCTCGATTCGAATGAAACCTGTACTTCTTTTGTAAATTCAATGAGGAAACGGAAAGTGAATATAAGCGTAAGGCAAAGCCCAAAGTAAAGACCAGTACCAGCCTTTTTAGGATATTTCCTGTAAATGAGAAATATAATCCAGAAGAAAACAAAGTAAGCAATTGCCTCATAGAGTTGTCCGGGGTGTCGCGGATAGGTATCAACATCGTAAAAAATAAACGCCCAAGGCACATCGGTAACTCTACCTATAATCTCCGAATTCATAAGATTTCCTAAACGAATGAATACCGATGTAATGGTAGAACAGATACCCATAAAGTCGAGAACTAACCATGGGTTCAGCTTAGTGCGTTTTATGTAGAGATAAAGCGCTATAAGCAGTCCTACAACTCCACCGTGCGATGCCAATCCTTGATAGCCAACAAACTTCCACCCACCGCCAGCAAGAAACTTAATAGGTAGGAATATTTCAACAAAATGCTGCCAAGAGTCGAAAAATTCTTTTGGTTCGTAAAAGAAACAATGTCCTAAGCGTGCTCCTATAAATGCACCAAGAAAAACATACATAAACATTGGTTCGAACTTCTCGTTAGCTATTTTGTGTTGTTTAAAAAGCCATCGCATAAGCAAATAGGCTATAGCAAACCCTACCAGCCAACACATTCCATACCAACGTATGCCTGCTGAGCCAATGCGCACAAGGTATTCGTTGGGTTGCCAGGCTATATAAAGCAAGTTATTCAGCATACTTTATTCCTCCATAAACTATACATTGAAACGGAAGTGCATAATGTCTCCGTCTTGCACTATATACTCTTTACCTTCTACGCCGAGTTTTCCTGCTTCTCTAACAGCGGCTTCTGAACCATATTTCAGATAGTCGTCGTACTTAATGACCTCTGCTCTGATGAATCCCTTTTCGAAGTCAGTGTGTATAACTCCAGCACATTGTGGAGCCTTCCAACCTTTATGGAATGTCCATGCCTTTACCTCCATTTCTCCAGCAGTAATGAATGTTTGAAGATTTAAGAGCTGATAAGCCTTCTTTATCAGTCGGTTTACACCACTTTGTTCTAACCCAAGTTCGTCGAGAAAGAGTTTCTTGTCTTCGTAACTATCCAACGATGCAATGTCTTCTTCGGTCTTTGCAGCAATAATCATAGCTTCGGCACCCTCTTCAGCAGCTATCTTCTCAACCTGCTTGCTATATTCGTTACCCTCTTTCGCACTGTTTTCATCTACGTTGCAAACGTAAAGAACGGGCTTTGTGGTAAGAAGAAAAAGGTCGTGAGCCGCCAGTTGTTCTTCTTTAGTTTCGAATTGCACACTGCGCGCGTTCTTTCCTTGCTCTAAAACAGTTTTGTAAGCTTCGAGAACAGCAACCATAGTCTTCGCATCTTTGTTGCCTGCTGCAGCCACTTTTTGCTGTTTAGCAAGCTGCGATTCTATAGTTTCAAGGTCTTTTAGCTGGAGTTCGGTATCTATAATTTCCTTGTCTTCAATCGGATTAACTGCAGCCCCACCTTCACGAACTATATTATCGTCTTCAAAACAACGAATTACATGAATGATAGCATCGCATTCGCGAATATTACCAAGAAACTTATTACCCAATCCTTCGCCTTTGCTGGCTCCCTTAACAAGACCAGCAATGTCTACTATTTCGCAAGTTGCAGGTACAATTCTCCCCGGGTGAACAATCTCAGCGAGTTTGTTCAAACGCTCGTCAGGAACAGTAATAACACCCAAGTTGGGTTCTATTGTACAAAACGGGAAATTGGCTGCCTGAGCTTTGGCACTGCTCAAACAATTGAAAAGTGTAGATTTGCCAACGTTCGGCAAACCTACTATACCACATTTTAATGCCATATTCTAAATAACATTTATATTCTTTTAGTGCAAAAATACGGCTTTATTCTGATACTAAAAGCTTTGAAAAGCACTATTTTATATTCTTATTGTAAATTGCAAAGCTATTTTGCACTGCTTTATATAGCTATTATTATTCGAAAGCCTCTGCTTCTGCTTTAGCAATAATGTTTTCTTTCTCATCTGCCACCATACCAGAAAAGCAATCTTCTCTTTCTATGTTGGTAAATGTATTAGATTCATCATCTGCGTCATCTTTCAGAGGCAAAACAGATACATTATCTTCTGTTGTTTCAATAACACTAAGGTCTTCTGGTTGTTCTAAAGCTATACGCTTTTGTTTAGCTTTGAATATTTTATCAGCGAACTTTGTGTTCTTTCGAATGTATTGAAGTGTAACTTTAGCCGCTTCTTGCTGACTTTCTTTCTTGGAGTAACCGCTTCCTTCGCCACAAGCAATACCTTCCAATACTACCTGGAATGAAAAAGTGGGACTGCCTTCCTTGTCTTTACCAAACGAAAGAGGTTTAAACTCAAGGCAAATTTTGTGTTTCTGTGTCCATTCTATGAGTTTCGACTTAAAGTTTACCTCCTTATATGCCACCTTATCAATGTTTATAAGTTCGCCTAATATTTGTTTCTTCATAAACTTCATACAGGCTGTGTATCCATGGTCGAGATATAATGCACCAACTAAAGCCTCGAATGCATTGCCACCAAGGTAACTATTGTGCGACTGAGAATGTCCACTCGACAAAATTAAACGCGTTATTCCTAAATCGTTAGCCAACTTATTTAGTGTTTCGCGCTGTACTATTTTCGAACGAGTATTAGTGAGAAAACCTTCTCGTTTACCGGGAAAGTGTTCGTAAACAATGTCTCCTACAATAGCATCGAGAATTGCATCTCCCAAAAACTCTAAGCGTTCGTTGTTAACGGGTTTGCCTTTGTCGTTCCTTCGTGCCACACTTTTGTGTAAAAGGGCTGTTTTGTAAAAGGAAAGATTATGCGGAAGCACACCTATTATATTATATAATGACAAATAAAGCTCCTTTTCCTTGCGGAAAGGGAGCTTTATTCTATCAATAATTTTATTCAGCATATTTCTTGAATATTACGCAAGCATTGTGACCGCCAAAGCCAAATGTATTGCTAAGTGCTGCACGCACTTCGCGTTTTTCTGCTTTATTAAACGTAAAATTCAGGTTGTAATCAATTTCTTCGTCCTTATCCTCTTCATTATGATTAATTGTTGGGGGAACAATATCGTTCTGAATTGAAAGTACACAAGCCATTGCCTCAACAGCTCCAGCTGCTCCTAGCAAGTGTCCAGTCATACTTTTGGTAGACGAAATATTGAGTTTGTAGGCTGCATCGCCGAATAATTGCGTAATAGCCTTTATTTCTGAAACATCGCCAACGGGGGTTGATGTGCCATGAACATTTATATAGTCTATGTCTTCAGGCTTTAATCCTGCATCGTTGAGGGCTGCTTGCATTACTAAATTTGCTCCTAAACCATCTGGGTGAGATGCTGTGATGTGATATGCATCGGCAGATTCGCCTTCACCAACTAGTTCTGCATATATCTTAGCACCGCGAGCTTTTGCGTGTTCTAGTTCTTCGAGAATTAAGCAACCTGCTCCTTCGCCCATAACGAAGCCATCGCGACTTGCAGAAAATGGACGAGATGCGTGTTCTGGGTCGTCGTTACGAGTAGAGAGAGCGTGCATTGCATTGAAACCGCCTACTCCTGATTCGGTAATAGCTGCTTCTGCTCCACCGCTAACAATCATATCGGCTTTACCCAAACGTATTAAATTGAATGCTTGACTGATTGCATTGGTAGACGATGCACAAGCTGATGTGGTTGTAAAGTTTGGTCCATGGAAGCCGAAACGTATGCTAATGTGTCCAGAAGCAATGTCGGCAATCATTTTAGGAATGAAGAATGGATTGAATTTTGGACCTGCTTCTTTATGCAAAGCATAATAACTAATTTCTTCTTCAAAAGTCTTTATACCGCCAATACCTACTCCGTAGACTACACCGATGCGATTCTTGTTTACTTTGTCCAAATCGATGCCACAATCTTCTACACCTTGAATGGCACTAATGAGTGCTAATTGTGTATAACGGTCGAGCTTACGTGCTTCTTTACGGTCGATATAATCGTTTATATTTAGCCCTTTTACTTCGCAAGCGAATTTTGTTTTAAAATTAGTTGTATCGAAATAAGTAATAGGAGCTGCGCCACTCTTACCTTCGAGCATTGCTTTCCAAGTTTCTTCAGGGTTGTTTCCCAATGGAGTAACTGCACCAAGTCCTGTTACTACTACTCTTTTTAATTCCA
>ERZ773197.695-NODE-695-length-25452-cov-59.357404_pt1 | contig 25452 bp, 19 predicted proteins | sample MGYA00580999_ERZ773197 | MGnify/ENA primary metagenome ERZ773197 (study PRJEB29015, sample SAMEA2738166) | human oral metagenome | biome: human oral; feature: human-associated habitat; material: saliva | place: China | collected 2185 ...
CTTTGTTTCTCAGACACTTGGAGTTCTTGCAAGAATTTATGCTGCGGAATTAAGGCTTATAACGATTATAAATTAGAGGAAAGGTCTTTTCCTTTCCACTTAGTGGAGGTTGATGATATTCTAGATGTATCGTTGCATCATCGTATACCAATTGGTATGTGGAAAAATTTTCCTTATACTTCAACACATACAAGATTCCATTAGTGGCTCAGGGGTAGTTGTCAATTGCCCCCCTGAGCGATTTTGACATCATTCTATAATTGTCTCATCTTGATCTTCGGATACCGTCAAGGACAGAGAAGGTGTTTTATGTTTTTTTCGGATTTTCTTCACCACTATAATGTTTACAACAACAAGAAGTATAACATATACAATGAAGCCAAGTATGTAAATGGTATCATCTGTCACATCCAAGAAAGTTTTAAGATTACTCACTTCTTCCCCTTGAAGATTGCAATGGCCAGAACTACCATTAGGTTTTTTATATCTGAGGATTTCCTTATCAATGAATATGAGATTAGTAAATTGCTTATCTTTAAATATAGGTTCGCCAGATTTATACACGTTACAATAGTAAAAATGCTCCGTGTAATCTACTATGACATAGTCTTCAGTACCCCATATTATTCTTATGTAATTTTTCTCAAGCAGTACTTTCTTCTCTGGTCCATAGATAAGTCGATAACCAAAAATATCACGACCTTTGTATTCATAATTTGCTTCTACGACATCATAACCTAGATCCTTTGCCGCATCTTCTCTTAATTCCCAATTAAAACTGCTTGGATCAGTCTGCCATACGTTCGCCCACTTCCATGATAGGATTCCATATATGATTGCCATAATCAGTAAAATAACACCAAGGTTCACACCGGCAAGCATCCAGAAATTCCGATTCCATTTCTTCTTCACTATTTCTTCGTCCCTGAGTCCGTACTTCTTCTTCAAGAATTTCTCGAAGTTATATTCAATGTCAACATAGAAATCGCCACTGATGAATTTCTGGATGACAGGTGCACCGATTATATTAGCCCAGATATTAGAGTCTTTCATTATTCTTATCTGGGTCTTTTGTTGCTTTGACTTCTGCTTTACGTAGAACGCAGCACAGACAAATGGATTTTTCTGGAGCATGACATATCGTCCAAAAATTTTCCACCATCCTTGTCTTACTGTCATTTCAGGATAATATTTCTTTAAAAACTCTTCTTTGATAACCTCACGGGTTAAATCATTTTTTTGCGGAATGATAAATTTCATGATTCTTATGTTTTTAGTTTGACATTATTGCGTATAGAAAGCAGGCGATAAAGAACACTATTGAAGAGACTATAGCAAGGAAATACATCCATCTGTTTGTCGCTTTGTTTTTTTTTCGCATTAGCGGAACAAGTATCTCACATTTCTTCTGGGCGAACTCTACCTCAATACCTTTTTCAAGACAATCCATACAACGAAGATAAGCCTCTTTATACTCTCCTTGTATTTCTAATTGTTCAATCACGTAACGTATTTGAGAATCCGTCTCCACTACCACTTTTCCTCCATCTATTATCCTAAAGAAGGCTTCAATTGATTGTGGACGTTCTGCTCTGGTTGGACGCATCGCAGCCGTAATAGCCTCTCTTGTTGACTTCGATATTTTCTTCGGGAACGGAGGTAGACCTTCTGATAAAACGATTTGGGCTTCAGGAGGACGTTGACCTATCAGCATAAAGGACAAAGTGGCTCCAAGCGAATAAATATCTGTTGCAGGTGAGAACGTAGCAACACCACCTTCATTGTATTGCTCTATGGGAGCATAACCTCGACTAACACCCACATTCGATGATGTTGTTTGCGTACCTGTTTCACCATAATGCTTTGATATTCCAAAGTCTATCAATACCGCAGTGTCCTCATCACGCATCATAACATTGGCTGGTTTTACATCAAGATGCAGGATATTTCGCTGGTGAACACAATCCAACGCGCTAGCTATTTGCCGAATTAACGAAAGAGCTTTCTTTTCAGAAAGACAGCCTCGATTTACGACATATTCTTGCAAAGATCCCCCCTCAATATGCTCCATCACATAGTAAACTGTATTGTTTTCTTCAAAAACATCGATGATTTTCACAATGTTGGTGTGCTGTAAATCAGCAATCATACGAGCTTCTTTCAGGAATTTTTTCTGGCTCGACTGTACTTTCTTACTATTGTCGAGCAACGTACAAGTAACAGTCGTAGAATCCTCACGTCCACAGTATTCTTTCATAAAGAATTCTTTGATAGCCACCTTGCGGTTTAGTCCGGTCTGCAAGCCCTCATAGGTAATACCGAATCCACCTTGTCCTAATTTCCTCACAATTCGATACTTGCTCCCTTGCAAAACAGTATTGGCAGGAAGTATCAAATTCGCATCAACATCTTGTTCTTCGTGCTGAAATTCAGTTACTTCAACTTCATCTCCATCATCAAACAACGTTTCGTCATCATTTTGAAATTTCTTGTCATCACTCATATCGTCTATTTTTTGATTAATCATTATTCACTTGAACAGGTCGAATGCAACTATCTTCTTCATTCATCTTCGTTAATACGCATATTACCCTCTCACAAGTAAAGACGTGAAAATATGCTCGTGAATAACATTCCCCCTCTTAATATTAAGGAATTTATCCTCCAAAGACCTTGATTGTACTCCTGGTTATTTTAAGCCACCATATCCTTTAGAGAAGTGCTATGTTTCTGCTCTATACATCAATAAATATGCGGCAATGGAACCAAAAGAGCATAGACCTAAAATACAAAAAGCAGGAAGCAATGATTGTGTTGAAAATATAGCGTAATCCGACCATAAAAAGATCATAATAAACCATCCTATAGCGCAAATAAACATACCTGCTTTCTTATTGCTAACAACTTCGAAAGCAAAAAGCATGTACGAGAAGTACGAAACCAAGCACAAGAATCCTCCTAGGTCGTTGTACTTATCTCTAATAAGAAATGCTACTGCATACAAAACAATTGTGGAGGTGAGAAGGCCTAATATAGCCTTAATAGATGGCTTAGTCCTTTTTGATTGCTTATTTGATGTATTCATGTAACGAGTATTGTTGTTTTGGTTATTCATGAATTCAGTATAGACTTTCTTAAATGAGCTATATTGAATGTACGTGTTGTGATTTAAACTGTAACTATGAGATTTTGTTTCTGCATACTACCAAATTTCTCCCCATTCTTTTAATTGAGAAATAGCATCTTCATTTCCTTGTTCGGCTGCTTTTCTATACCAGGTTATAGCTTCTGCACGATTCTTAGAAACTCCTAAGCCATTTTGGAACATCTTTCCCAAGTGATTTTGTGCATCTGCGTTTCCTTGGTCGGCTGCTTTTCTATACCAGTTTACAGCTTCGGCCTCATCTTTGGTAACACCCAAGCCATTTGCGAACATCCATCCCAAGTTGTTTAGTGCTTGTGCGTGTCCTTGTTCGGCTGCTTTTCTATACCAGTTTACTGCTTCAACTTCATCTTTGGCAACACCAAAGCCATTTGCGAACATCCATCCCAAGTGATTTTGTGCATCTGCGTGTCCTTGTTCGGCTGCTTTTCTATACCAGTTTACAGCTTCAGCCTCATCTTTGGTAACACCCAAGCCATTTGAGAACATCCATCCCAAGTTATTTTGTGCGGGGGCATCACTTTGCTCTGCGGATAAGTGATATAAACGTACTGCTTCTTTATAATCTTGGATCACCCCAAGTCCATTTTGATACATGAAGCCTAAACGACGCTGAGCTTTCGCTTCACCTTGTTCAACGCCTTTTCTATACCATTTGATTGCTTCCGTATCATCATTTTGCACACCAGAACCCTTATGATACATATATCCGATGCAGAATATGCTTCTTTAGCTTTCAGTTCAGCAGCCTTTTGATACCATTTCAAAACTTCTACATATGCTTGGGAAGCATAAGCTGAATCGGCCATTATCATATAATCTTCTTTTGTATAATCTGGTAGAAGTTTGTCTACGTTTTGTCTTCTGGGCTTAATATTTTGTGGTGGCTTGTGTAAAGAGGCCTGTTGTTTTTGTTTATTTGTCCGTTTCTCTTTATCAGTTGTATTGTCTGTGTGTTGAACTCTACGGATTTCTCCCCCAAAGCGCTGTGCGGAACATATCTTTACCGATATCAATAGTAAGAAACCGATAATTATTCTTAGGGTGCTCATTTTGTCTTTTAATTGTCTTGATTCTGCAAAAGGTCAGTCTAGTTGTGAAATCAAGTAGTAGACTGTCGTTCGTTTCGAAATATTACAATAGTCTTCCCCATCATTATTTCAGTATTATCTAATAGTGTTACTTCATCATCACCTTCTAGGGAGAGTCCATTAATCAGTATTTTATTCTTATTTAGGGCAGGACGCAATGTAGTTATGACCCTTCCATCAAGTAGGCGTGTGACTTTTATATACGCGTGTTGACGACTCATATAAGGATCGTTTGTTTCTAAAGGTATTCCTATTGGCATGCTACTTTTTCGACCAACAATATGCTCACCATATGACAAAAAATAGCTCTTACCTTCACATAAAAGGTGCCCCGTAAATTCTTTGTATACCTTAGAACTTAAGACTGTCTTCTCCTCGGAAGGTTCATCTGTGGGGTGTACGAATGATATCGGTATCTCTTTTTGGCATTGAGGGCATTTAAGGACAACTGCTGCCACGCTTTTAGGGTTGTTTAATTGGATAGATTGACCACAATGTGGACAATTGGTTTTGAGAGATTTTGCAATTTGAGGTAAAATAGTATCCATACTACCAAGAAATAATAGGCATGGTGTCAAGGAAGCGCCCCCACATAACTGGGTGCTGTCGCCTGTTTGAAATAGTCTGTACTCCCTGAGATACAAAGTTGAAGAGTTCACGGGCAGTAATAATTCTGTTTCTATCATAGTCTGCCCCTCCACGCATTCCACGCTCAAGATAAAGCGTAAAATATCCATTTTTTAAGCGCCGGTCTTCTATTGAAGCTTCGTTAGAGCGAGAACTTAAGAAAAACAAAACATCAGTATTTTTCTGTTCTTCAGTGGGATGATATGTGTTTGGGGATTGGCGCATATTACCAGAAAGACAAGCATCTATAAAGATGATTTTTCGAGAGGCTTTTGTTTTTGATAAAGCATCATACAAGAACTTATAAGATAATGTTTTGTCATATGCCAATAACAATCCATTTCCACCATGTCCGCTAAAGAAAAACACAATATGGTCTTCTTTTTTAGCCTTTACACATAGGTGTTCAAACGCATTAGCTATGGCAATACTTGTTGCTTGTTCATTTATAAGACAATATCCATCTGTGTTATCTTTTTTCTGATATATTCTTTGCATTGCCAATGCGTCTTGAGCCGGCAATCTTAAATCATTATGAACTCCCGGATAGTCAGCTATTCCGATGCATAAATAATAGGTTTTAGCTTGTGCTTTTAAAGCACAAGCTAAAACCAAGAGAAATATGAACTTAGGTAAAGTTGACATCTGCATCGTTTATATAATCAGGCATATCAGGAGTGATATCAGTTTCTGGTATGTGTTGAGCTACATCGTGCGTATCTACTGCAGGCGTATCTACTATTGGAACAGAGAGATGGTCTGAAGTTGATGTTGCAACTTCTTGTATTGCGGCAATAATTTGAGAACCAGTTGACTCATCTAGATGTTCACCCGTGTGCGCATTAAAAACTTCGTTCGCATCAGGAGAGGAGTCATTATTTAAGTCAATAATTGCAATATCACCACCGTCATTAAGATGTGGGTCTACGTCAATAACAAAAGCTTGATATCCCTCAACTTTCCCAATAGCGATATGCTCTCCGCTTGGTAAATCACCTTCACCCAAAACGACATCAAGCTCAATGACGTTAGTAGGGGTCGGATCGGGATCTGGGGTCGGATCGGGATCTGGGGTTGGGTCCGTTAGGACAATTACTCTATGAGGTTCATGATTGGTTTCTGCTGTGACAGCATCAACAAAAGCTTCTTTCTCAGAATCAGAAAGAGCATTCCATTCTGCCTCCGTATACGTATTATACAGTTGACCATGCCATGTAAAGACACCGCCTAATCCTACTAATTCACGAGCAGCATCGAAAGCTTCTGCAAAACTCAAATGGTCATATGGAGCTGAAGATGTTTGGTGATGACTTGTAGCGTTCTCGTGCGAAGAATGATGGTCTGCCTCTTGGTTGTGATTAGGAGAATCTCCTTGGTGTGAATGACTTGGTGTAGAGGAATGCATGAGAGCATTCGCCCCTACAGCAGTTGCGCCAACAGCAATTGCAACAACACCGCCAATCGTCGCACGCTTCCAAGTCTTATTAGGCTGTTCGTCTGCCTCTACTGAGTTTTGTTGAGTCTCTTGCGTTTTTAAATCCAAGAGGGTCTCTTCATTGTTGTGTGACATAAATACTTCTTGTTTTGATTACCAATTGTTTTGCAAATATCGCTTTTTAAATCCAACGGAGCAATATTTATTGAAGTTATGGGATAAAACCTCCTTATATTGTGACGAAAAGATGAGAATACATGAGCAATGAACTATTCATCCCCTGAAAAGGTACTATAATACTTGGATACATTTTCCTTTTGCATTATACCATTTACCTTTCAAAGGTTGACCACTATTGGGTGAAAAAGTACCCACGAAGTATTCGCCAGTTGCTTTAATAGTATAAGTTCCTTTTGAGAAGCGATTGTTATAAAAGGTGCCTGTATAACTGTCTCCATTAGGATATTTGAAGAGCCCATTTGAATAAGCACCATTAACAAAATTACCTGTAAATGTTCTTCCGTCTTTGGTTACTATTTCTCCCTTACCGTGGGGGACTCTTGATTCATTCAAAGCTCCTTTGTACCGCACAGTTTCACCATCAAAAGAAATTTCTCCGTCAAAAGAATTAATATCCTGTGCCATTTCATCTGCTTTTTCAGAAGTGGGAGGTATTATATCCTGTGCCATTTCATCTGCTTTTTCAGAAGTGGGAGGTATTAGCACTACTGAGATACCAACCAGAAAAAGTGATACTATCGCCCCCAATAAGACTTTACTAATTTTGGAACTAAAAAATGAGGGCTTAGGTTCGGGGAGGGGAGGTGGAATTAGCTCAGAAGTATCAATTCTAGCAGTGTCAATAATGGTGAAATCATCAACCACTGGTGTCGGAATAGGAGTAGACTGGTCACCGCGGATTTCATTGAGTCTATCTAGAATGCATTGACCGTCTTGCGGCCGCGCATTTCGATTATTCTGCATCAACCACACGACCAGACTCCGAGTTGGCTCTTTAGCAATGCCCTTCATAGGTAAAGCGTTATCTTTTAGAGGCGTTTTGTCATCGTTAATAGCAGATGGGACTGGAGGAGTTTTTCCGCTAAGTAGATTGTAGATGGTTGCCCCTAATGCATAAAAATCAGTCCACGGGCCGAAACGCTCAATTGACCCTTCCATCTGTTCTGGCGGTGCAAATCCACGAGTGTAAGCTAACTCGGAATTGGAGGTGACTCCTGTCTCTGGATCTACATTTTTGCTGGCTCCAAAATCAATAAGTATCACTTCACCCTCGTCAGACAACATGATATTGGCAGGTTTTATGTCCAAGTGATATATAGAGGTTGGCGCCTGGTTATGAAGAGAATGAAGGGTTTCAATAAGGGAGCGAGTGTATTGGAGAACCTCATTTTCTGGCAATGTTCCCATTCGCTTCAATCGCTGCGAAAGACTTTCACCGGTTATATAATCCATGACATAGTAGGCGGTACCATTCTCCTCAAAAAGAGCCAATACGCGAACTACGTTAGGATGCTTGATACGATATAGTCGCTGAGCTTCCTTCTTAAACTTTTGAAGTTGTTTTTCGAAAGTAATTTGATTTGAGTGATTGCTTACACTCACTGTTAGCTGATCCTTTTCGCGATCATTGATGTTTTTAATGAAGAACTCTTTGACTACGCATAAACCATCTAAACTCAAGTTACGCACCAAATAAGTATTGCCGAAGCCGCCTGAAGCCAAGTATTGTTCAATCCTGTACTCTCCGTGGAGGATAGTACCTATGGGTAAAGTCGTATTTATATTTTTATCCATACTTATAACGATATTGAAGAGGGATGTTTGTCTTTTCCTAATTCTGTTTGACCATTGCGCTGATCATTATTTTTGCCTTCCCTTACTTTGGGTTGCTGTAATGGTACCTTTGTAGACTTTGGTTCTACAGTTGAATGAGGTGCTCTATTCTTAATATCAGCTGATACTGAAACTGTAGAATCTTTTGATGTGGCAGGTTGTTTTTTAACTTCATTCTTTTCTTCTGCTGCCTTTTCTAATGTTTTGCTCTTATGATCGGAAATGACTTTCTCTATTGATTTTGTTTTATATTTTGGTTGTGGCCTTCCTATAGGAGTCAGAGAAGTAGGCACGGTATTCTCTTTTTTTAAGAACACCATATAAAGTAATACTGCAATAATCCCCAAGAAGCAAACTAACACCATGTAAATTAGTTTTTTTGCACGCCCATTATGGCAGCCTTCTTTATCTTTGAGTATATCCCACTTGGTCTTCTCGCTTTCTTTTCCTTTGGAGATAGGGGAATCGACACTCCCCACCGTAGCGGGAAATATCGTCACATTATGCACGTCACTTTGATCCACCTCCACATTGACGACCGAATTTTGTGTTTCGGCTTTCCTCTTTCTGTCAAGATAGACGGCATTGAAGGGCACAATACTTTCATTGTCACAAAACGATTCGTAGAGCGTGTCTGAAAGGATTTCTTCCACCTGCACCACGATGGCCGAATGGTTGTCTTTGTTGTGCATTGTTCTACGAACGAGACTGTCGACCTTTTCTCGGTTTGAACCATCAGCGCTGAATGTCGCTAAGATGTCCTCGTCGTCCATATTTTCGAGCATACCATCGCTACAGAGATAGAAATAGTCGCCGGCGCGAATATCAGTGATATGAACGATGTCGGCATGAACATCGTCAGGCGACAATCCGGCTTGGATCGCTCGAGTGATGATATTGCGACGAGACGAAGTCTTCATTTCGTCGAAAGTGATTTCGCCACATTGAAACAGTTCGTAAACCAGCGAATGATCTCGACTCTTATAGAGGATCTCGTTGGTCTGCGGACGTAGATGATAAATGCGGCTGTCTCCGATATGAGCTGCTGTGCATCCGCCTTTGTGGAAAACCAAAAGTGTGAGGGTGGTTCCCATCTTCTTCTCTGTCGTGCCGTCCTTGCCGTTCAGCTTAGCCACCGCCTTGTTGACAGCATCGTTCAGATACTCGTCAGTCAATATCTCGTCTGCTTCGACAACGGGAGTGAGCAGTTCACAAAGCGTTTGGCAGACTGTTTGGCTGGCCACCTCTCCACGCTCGTGACCTCCCATCCCGTCACAAAGAATGAAGACACGATGGGTAGCGGTGCTTGTGCCATGCAGAGGAACTATGCAATCTTCCTGATTGCTCCGTGCTCCAAGCTCAAAAATCGTGTTGGGTTGATAGATGTTTATTTTCATTTGTTGCTATTGTTTTTATTCATCGATACATTGGGCTGCTACGGCCGCAGTCGAGCGTCGACTCATCAATTGGGGCGCGAAGACCTTACTTCTTATTATGACCTGAGTTTTGTTGGGCGATGATCTTTTGAAACTCCACCCTGCGCAACCAACTATTTAGGGAACTTCTCCTAGTCGACTACAATCAAACGCATTCTTGAACTCGACGGCAAATACATTTCATCGTTATAAAGGAGACTATACTAATTCCACGTTTCCACACCGGACTTATCGACAAAGCCATCTTTTCCGTTGAGCTGAACTTTTGCCCGTCCGTCGTGGAAAGACCATGCCCAATCATACTTACAAGGAATCACAAGGGTACCCGATTTATCGATAAAGCCATATTTACCATTGAGCTTAACATTAGCCAGACCCTCGCTAAAATCATTTGCCTCATCATACTTACAAGGGATAATTTCGGTACCCGATTTATCGATAAAGCCATCTTTTCCGTTGAGCTGAACTTTTGCCCGTCCGTCGTGGAAAGACCATGCGATATCATACTTACAAGGAATCACTTCGGTACCCGATTTATCGATAAAGCCATATTTATCATTGAGCCTAACCCAAGCCAAACCTTCGCTGAAATAATATGCATTATCATACTTACAGGGAATTACTTCGGTATCCGATTTATCGATAAAGCCCCATTTATCATTGAGTTTAACTTGTGCCCGACCTTCGCTGAAAGAAAATGCGTAATCATACTTACAAGGGATAATTTCGGTACCCGATTTATCGATAAAGCCATATTTATAATTGAGTTGAACCCTACGTAGATTATCTCTTAAATCCTTGTTAGCATCATCATACCAAATACCAGTTTGTGTAATATAGCCATCTTTGCCATTAAGCTTCACAGAAGCTAGTCCGCTTTTAAAATAATCTATAACATCATACTTACAAGGGATTACTTCGGCTCCCGTTTTATCGATAAAGCCATATTTTCCATTGAGCTTAACTTTAGCCAGACCCTCGCTGAAAGAACCTACGTAATCATACTTACAAGGGATTACTTCGGCACCCGTTTTATCGATAAAGCCATATTTTCCATTGAGCTTAACTTCAGCCAGACCCTCACTGAAAGATTCCGCATCCTCATACTTACAAGGGATCACTTCGGTACCCGATTTATCGATAAAGCCATATTTATAATTGAGTTGAACCCTACGTAGATTATCTCTTAAATCCTTGTTAGCATCATCATACCAAATACCAGTTTGTGTAATATAGCCATCTTTGCCATTAAGCTTCACAGAAGCTAGTCCGCTTTTAAAATAATCTATAACATCATACTTACAAGGGATTACTTCGGCTCCCGTTTTATCGATAAAGCCATATTTTCCATTGAGCTTAACTTTAGCCAGACCCTCGCGGAAAGAACCTACGTAATCATACTTACAAGGAATCACTTCGGTACCCGATTTATCGATAAAGCCATATTTATAATTGAGCGTAACCATAGCCAGACCATCTGAATATTCAGCTACATAATCATACCCTCTTTTCTTCTTCCCACTATTCTTCTTCGGTGCATGATGGGTTGGCGTTTTAGTTGGCTGAGCCTGCTTTTGAGGAACTACGGGCTCGTTGGGAACTCGTCGCACAATCTGTTTTTGCGCAAAAGTTTCTATGCTGCCCACGAACAACAGTACTAAGAGTGTGACGCTTATGATTGATTTATTCATAATTCTATAGTTGAGTATCTAATTAGCAATACGATTTTTCTTTTGCGAACTGCACAGCGCGCGGGCTAGACCGTAAGGGAGTTGTTTGCACATGCTGTCGACATGGTTCGAAGCAAAAATACAAAAAGCTTTCTACCAAAACGCCTCTCTGTATTAGGAACAGTACAAAAGAAGAATCTTAATCCCACGTTTCCACACCGGACTTATTAACGTAGCCTCGTTTATAGTTGAGGTAAACTTCTGCCCGTCCGTTGTCGAAAGAATATGCGTAACCATACTTACAAGGGATCACAAGGGTACCCGATTTATCGATAAAGCCATATTTACCATTGAGACTAACCACTGCCCGTCCGTCGTGGAAAGACCGTACTGCATCATACTTACAAGGAATCACTTCGGTACCCGATTTATCGATAAAGCCATATTTTCCATTGAGCTTAACTTCAGCCATACCCTCGCTAAAATACCCTGCTTCATCATACTTACAGGGAATCACTTCGGTACCCGATTTATCGATAAAGGCATATTTGCCATTAAGCCTAATCAGAGCTAGACCCTCACTAAAACCCTTTGTCTCATCATACTTACAAGGGATAATTTCGGTACCCGATTTATCGATAAAGCCATATTTTCCATTGAGCTTAACTTCAGCCATACCCTCGCTAAAATCCCTTGCATTATCATACTTACAAGGGATCACAAGGGTACCCGATTTATCGATAAAGCCATATTTTCCATTGAGCCTAACCATAGCCAGACCCTCGCTAAAATACCCTGCTTCATCATACTTACAGGGAATCACTTCGGTACCCGATTTATCGATAAAGCCCCTTTTACCATTGAAGTTAACTAGGAGCAGACCTTCCTTGAAGAAAGACCGTTCGTATTCATACTTAAAAGGAGTCAATTCAGCACCCGTTTTATCGATAAAGCCATATTTATTATAAATATTCCCCTCAACCTCAACCCCAACCATAATCATATCCTCGCTAATAACAATTGCATCCTCATACTTGCAAGGGATCACAAGGGTACCCGATTTATCGATAAAGCCATATTTATAATTGAGCCTAACCTGAGCCAGACCCCCACTGAAAGATTCCGCCTCCTCATACTTACAAGGGATCACAAGGGTACCCGATTTATCGATAAAGCCCCGTTTATAATTGAGGCAAACCTCAGCCAGACCCTCGCTAAAATCATTTGCCTCATCATACTTACAAGGGATCACAAGCCTACCCGTTTTATCGATAAAGCCACATTTTCCATTGATTTCAACCCAAGCCAGACCTTCTGAATATCCAGCTACATAATCATACCCTCTTTTCTTCTTCGGTGCATGATGGGTTGGCGTTTTAGCTGGCTTAGCCTGCTTTTGAGGAACTACGGGCTCGTTGGGCACTCGTCGTACAATCTGTTTTTGCGCAAAAGTTTCTACGCTGCCCAAGAACAACAGTACCAAGAGTGTGACACTTATGATTGATTTATTCATAATTCTATAGTTGAGTATCTAATTAGCAATACGATTTTTCTTTTGCGAACTGCACAGCGCGCGGGCTAGACCGTAAGGGAGTTGTTTGCACATGCTGTCGACATGGTTCGAAGCAAAAATACAAAAAGCTTTCTACCAAAACGCCTCTCTGTATTAGGAACAGTACAAAAGAAGAATCTTAATCCCACGTTTCCACACCGGACTTATTAACGTAGCCTCGTTTACCGTTGAGTTTAACGTAAGCCCTACCCATGTAGAAAGAATCTGCTTTATCATACTTACAGGGAATCACTTCGGTACCCGATTTATCGATAAAGCCATGCTTACCATTGAGCTCAACCCGAGCCAGACCCTCGCTAAAGTTCTCTGCCCAATCATACTTACAAGGGATTACTTCGGTATCCGATTTATCGATAAAGCCATGTTTTCTGTTGAGCTGAACTTTTGCCCATCCGTCGTGGAAAGACCATGCGTCATCATACTTACAAGGAATCACTTCGGTACCCGATTTGTCGATAAAGCCCCATTTGCCATTAAGCCTAATCGGAGCTAGACCCTCGCAGAAATAATATGCTTTATCATACTTACAGGGAATCACTTCGGTACCCGATTTATCGATAAAGCCATATTTTCCATTGAGCTTAACTTCAGCCAGACCCTCTATGAAAGAATCTGCTGCATCATACTTACAAGGAATCACAAGGGTACCCGATTTGTCGATAAAGCCATATTTGCCATTGAGCTTAACTTCAGTCATACCTTCTCTGAAAGAACCTGCTGCATCATACTTACAAGGAATCACAAGGGTACCCGATTTATCGATAAAGCCATATTTGCCATTGAGCAGAACTCTTCGTCGGTTATCTCTTAAATTATAATCAATTTCAGCATCATCATACCAAATTCCAGTTTGTGTAATATAGCCCTCATTACCATTGAGTATAACACTAGCCAGACCCATGCTGAAAAAATATACCCAATCATACTTACAAGGGATTACTTCCGTACCCGATTTATCGATAAAGCCCCATTTGCCATTAAGCCTAATCGGAGCTAGACCCTCGCTGAAAGAAAATGCGTCATCATACTTGCAAGGGATCACAAGGGTACCCGATTTATCGATAAAGCCAGACTTACCATTGAGGCAAACTTCAGCCAAACCTTCTGAATATCCATCTTCATACTCATACCCTCCTTTCTTCTTTTCGCTATTCTTCTTCTTCGGTGCATGATGGGTTGGCGTTTTAGTCGGCTGAGCCTGCTTTTGAGGAACTACGGGCTTGTTGGGCACTCGTCGCACAATCTGTTTTTGCGCAAAAGTTTCTACGCTGCCCAAGAACAACAGTACCAAGAGTGCGACACTTATGATTGATTTTTTCATAATTCTATAGTTGAGTATCTAATTAGCAATACAATTCTTCTTTTGCGAATGGTACTTCTATATTGAAAGTACAGCTTAATCCCACGTTTCCACACCGGACTTATTAACGTAGCCCCATTTTTCATTGAGCTTAACCCGAGCTAGACCTTCGTCAAAAGGAGCAACTTTGTCATACTTACAGGGAATCACTTCAATACCTGATTCATTGATAAACCCCTCTTTGCCATTGCGACGAACACTAGCCAGACCTTCATTAAAGTACCCGGCGTCATCGTACTTGCAAGGAATCACGGAGGCACCCGATTCGTTGACAAAGCCATGCTTGCCGTTGAGGGTAACCAAAGCGAGACCGTTTCTAAAAAAATCTACGTCATCATATTCACAAGGGAGTACTTCGATGCCGGACTGATTGACAAAACCAAATTTATCATTGAGCATGACTTTATACAGGCTGCCGTTGTGGAGCTTCACCTCATCGTATTGAAAAGGGACGACCAAGGAATCGGACGTATTGATAAACCCGTATTTGCCATTGAGCATTACTAAAGCCACGGTCTTATCAAAGCTAGAGGCTTCATCGTACTTAGGAGGAATCGCCCAAGTGCCGGTTTGATCGATAAAGCCGTATTTACCATTGAGCGCAACTGCTACTAGCCCTTCGCTAAACCGATCTACGTTATCATACTGGGGAGGGATTACCCAAGTGCCGGTTTGATTGATAAAACCATATTTTCCATTGAGTACAACAGCTGCCAACCCTTCGCTAAAACAATCTGCGTCATCATACTGAGGAGGGATTATCCAAGTGCCGGTTTGATTGATAAAACCATATTTTCCATTGAGTACAACAACTGCCAAACCTTCGCTAAACCAATCGGCGTCATCATACTGAGGAGGGATTACCCAAGTGCCGGTTTGATTGATAAAACCATATTTTCCATTGAGCGCAACTGCTGCCAAACCTTCGCTAAACCAACTCGCGTAGTCAAACTTAGGAGGGATGACCAAAACATTAGTACTATCAACAAAACCATATTTATTGTCTCCTATTTTAGAGTCATAACGCTCCACTCGAGCCATACCGTCAGCATAATAGTCTTTATAATCGTACCTTGCTTTCTTTCCGTCACGCTTCTTTTCCTCTTTTTTCACCGGTCGGGTAGTCTTGTGCCCAGCAGCACGTAGCTTGGTAGTTCTTACGATGTGCTTTTGTGAGAAAGAGTCTGCAACACCCACAAACAATAGCACCAAGAGTACAATAATTAGGTTTGACTTTTTCATAATCCTATGTTTGATAATTGAAGCACTTGCTACCATCTTGATTTTTTTCTGCAAACAAGTATTCTATTTGCTTAGTATTTTAGAAAAGTAAGTTATAACTTTCTATTTCCTAAAAGTAGATTTGCAGTAGGGACATCTGTCATTTTTAGACAACTGACGATAGGACGTAAACCCTAAAAAACTATTACAGCAAGGGCATCTATAGTTGTCCTGAAACTGTTCATGTAGCATCTTTTGCTGATTAGGGTATTTGCTTGCATCTCGATATGATTTGACCGTGATAGCTATCATAACAACTATTGCTGTGGTACTCAAAATAGGTACAATGATTGTGCCATGCAAAATCACACTCAACACAGAACCTAGTATTGTTAGCATTCCTGTGACTCCGCGTAAAGCATTAAAACGATTTTGTAGCACTTGCTGTTTGGTTTTCCCCATATCATACTGTTCCCATATTGTTTCTAACGGTCTTATATCTGCTGTTTTGGGAAACAAATTCAGGAGTTGCTCTAAGGGTAAGACAAAGTCTTCTGTCCCTAGAGTTATTTTTGCAGAAGATGAAATGCCAGATTTCTTTTGTATAGGAATACCATTTACTAAAGTTATATTCTGGGGCTTTAGGTTACATACAAGAAATGTACCATCTGGCTGAAGAGCCAAAGAGCAATGTTGTCTACTTACACTTCTTGGAACCATTCCCTCTGTGCCAACTAACTGGACTTTAGAACCTATTGCCAATGAGAGTTTACCGGTGGAAGCATCACGACCTACGACGACTTCTAACATAGTAAATACTTTTGAGATGTTGTTTTTTTAGCGCAAAACAGATTGTCTGATTTCTTTTAATACTGACCTAGATATTGCTTTTTTGTGACAAAAATATTTTCCGTCAGATAATATCAACGTACCGTGTACGGAATCAACTAGAAAAACATGCGTAGTGTTTATTATCAAAGACTTTCCTGCCCTAACAAAGTGATTTACTCTCTGTTTAATATCATTCAGAATTTCAGTTAATGTTCGTCTTACAGCAGTCTTCAATCCGTTCAACATTACAATTTTAGAATAGTTTCCCATTGCTTCCACATAGGCTACATTATTAAGATCAATCCTTAATAGAAGGTCACGGGAGTTAAAACATAGGATACTTCCTTGCATATTTAGTATTATAAAGTTATCAATTTACCAAGAGAATTCGTTTTTGGAGCTATAGTAAAATAGCTTTATGTTTAGAATAATGGGACAAAGGTAAGGATAAAAAATGTGACTGACGAATAATTTCCTAACTATTTTCGTTTTCCCTCTTTATCCCTATTGTTTCCTATTTATCATTGCTTGTTAGCGCGCACCTTACTAGTCCTTATTTTTGCTCTTTAGCAACTATATATCAAACTAATAGCATCATTATGGACAACAATCACATGGACGACTATGTGCTGGTTTTCGAAGACCGCACGGAGGTCAAAAATGAGGCGGAAGTAGGTAAACTTTCCGTAGTTTCAAACATCGATGAAAAGGGGAAACTCAAGACAACCCCTGCCGAAGAAGCCAATCAAGATAACTTCCTCAAATTCAATAGTAGAGATGGACTCTTGAAGAACTTCATGGAGAACTTCCTCAAACAGTTCAACGAACCCAAACGCTTTGGCTTGTACAAGGTGCTTTCTGACAATGTGGAACAAGGCGTGGCGAATCTCAAAACAATGTTACAAAACAAGCAAAATCCCGACAATCAGCAGAAGATAAAAGACATTCAGCTCGATTCCGAAGATTACCTTTCTCAGCAGAAGAATGCCACAGCCATCAATCCCGAGCGAGTGAACTGGAAAATGCTTGAAACCTTGGGACTTTCCAAAGAAAAACTCGAACAGAACGGAGAACTCGACAAAATGCTCAATTGGCAGAAAACCAATCTTTTGCTGATTGCCATTCCCATGGGAGAAATCACCATCCACACCGAAGCACGCCTTGCGTTCCGAACAGACGAAGAGGGGAAAATATCACTTGCCGTTCATTCCCTAAGAAAAGAACCGCAACTTGACTTTCCCTATATGGGACACAAGTTTTCGAATGAGGAAAAGGAAACCCTTTTGGCAACGGGAAATTTGGGTAAAACCATCGAAGTAATGCCCAAAAACGGCGAGCCTTTCTCTGCCTATGTTTCCATTGACTCACAGACGAATGAAGTTATCGCTTTGCGTGCCGACAGAGTGTCTATCCCCAAGGAGATAAAAGGTGTAAACCTCTCTGACCAGCAATACAAAGACCTCATAGAAGGCAAGGCTGTGAAGGTAGAAGGGATGACTTCCAAGAATGGCAAATCCTTTGATGCCACGCTTCAAGTCAATGCCGAGAAGAAAGGCATCGAATTTATCTTTGGTGATAAGAAGAGTTTGCAGGAGCGCAAGGCACAACACCAAGAACAAGGACAAAAGCAAGGCGGAATTCCTCGTAAACTCTGTGGACTCACGCTCTCCGACAAACAGCGTGAATCCTTGAACGCAGGTAGCACGCTCTACCTCAAGAATATGGTAGACAAGGAAGGTAAGAGCTTCAATGCCTATGTCCGTATGGACAAGGAGGAAAACCGCCCAAGATTCTATAAATGGAATCCCGACAAGAAGCAAGACAAGGGTAAGGTTGAAGCCGTAGCCGAGGAAAATAAAACTCAAGTAGCGGTAAACAATCACGGCAAGACCAATGAAGCCACTAAAGACCTCAAAGAACCACTCAAATCCCAACAAACCCAACCCACAGAAGCGCAGCAAGCCAAGCAAGAACAAAAAGCAAAGCGCGGTCGCAAGATGTAATCTATAACCTAATCAATAGAATCCACTATGATAACTTGTATCATTGCCGAAAAGCCCTCCGTGGCGCGTGACATTGCGCGTATAGTTGGAGCAAATCGTAGAGAAGATGGCTTCCTTGAAGGAGCAGGCTACCTTGTCACCTGGGCATTCGGTCATCTCATCACCTTGTCAATGCCCGAACAATATGGCTATGACGCTTACAAAGCAGAGGAACTCCCCATCGTTCCACAGCTTTTCCAGCTCATGGTGCGCCAAATCCGCAAAGGTAAAGACTTTGAAGACGACCCAACCGCTCTTAAGCAACTCAAAATCATCCGTTCCTGTTTTGAAAAAAGCGACCAAATCATCGTAGCCACTGATGCTGGACGAGAAGGAGAACTCATCTTCCGCTATATCTATGGCTATCTAGGTTGCCAAAAGCCCTTCCAGCGACTTTGGATTTCGTCCCTCACCGATAAAGCTATCCGAGAGGGACTCGCCCAGCTCAAAGCTGGAAGCGCGTATGATGCCCTTTATCTAGCAGGCAAAGCACGCAGTGAAGCCGATTGGTTAGTCGGCATCAATGCCAGTCGAGCATTGTCCATCGCTCGACGCGGAGCCTATTCACTAGGTCGTGTGCAAACACCCACACTAGCCATGATCTGCCGCAGGTATTTAGAGCATCAAGGATTCTCGTCCGTTCCCTTTTGGCGATTACAAGCCTTTGTGCAGAAAGACGGTGTCCCTCTTCAGACCACTTGTACAGAGGATTTCGCAACCGAGGGAGAAGCACAGACCGCTTTTGCTACGCTAAGCCGTCAGTCCTCCTTGGTAGCCACCTCTGTCAGTCGCAAGGTCGTAGCAATGCCCCCACCTTTGCTCTATGATTTGACAGCCCTTCAAAAAGAATCCAATCGCCAACTAGGATTTTCTGCAGACAAGACCCTATCTCTGGCACAATCTCTCTATGAAAAGAAAGTAACGACCTATCCCCGTACGGGCAGTCGTTACATTAGCCAAGATGTCTTTGAAGAAGTCGATAGTTTGCTGCAAAAACTTGGCACATCACTACCGCATCCACTCAATCCTCACACCGTGGACGACAGCAAGGTGACTGACCACCACGCCCTCTTGCCCACAGGTGAGGGAAATACCCAGACATTGTCATCCGATGAAGCAGCCATCTATCAAATGATTTGCATTCGTTTTGTAGAAGCCTTTGCCCCCAATGCTCAAGAAGAGCGCATGCAGATAGAACTAACAGATGGCACTCATCGCTTTGTCTGGCGTGGCAAACAAATTTTGTCGCAAGGATGGAAAGCCTATACTTCCCAAGGAGAGAAAACACAATCCGATGAAAGCGAAGAAGCCAAGGAAGAACTCCTCGCCAAGCTTCCCAATATTCAAGAAGGTGAGAACCTCCCACTTGACCACGGAGCAATTACGCAACATAAGACCAAGCCTAAGCCCTTGTTTACTGAAGCCACGTTGCTCTCTGCGATGGAAAATGCGGGTCGAGAGATAGCAGACACCGACAGTCGCAAAGCCATCAGTGATTGTGGCATCGGTACACCAGCCACGTGCGCTAGTATCATCGAAACCCTCCTACTTCGTGACTTTATCCGCAGAGAAAAGAAAACACTTCTCCCCACGGAAAAAGGCTTATCCGTTTATGGCATCGTCAAAGACCAACGCATCGCCAATGCAGAAATGACGGGTAATTGGGAACTTGCCCTCTCTGCCATCGAAGCAGGCAAAGCATCAGCCGAGGACTTCTCTACACGCATCAAGGACTATACCGCTGAAATCTGTCGTGAACTCCTTGCTTTACAAATAGCGCAGCCCCAATATCCCACTTATCGTTGTCCAGTGTGCGGTAAGGACACCGTGGGCATCTTCCCCAAGGTGGCGAAGTGCAAGAGTGAAGGTTGTGATTTCCACGTCTTTCGCGAGATATGCGGCGTCACCCTCACCGAAGCGCAGACGAAAGACCTCCTGACGACCAAGCGCACAACTCTCATCAAAGGTTTTCAGAGCAAAGCTGGCAAGAAATTCAATGCCCATCTCATTCTTCGTGGAGATGGTTCCACCGCATTTGAATTTGACAACACCACCTCTAAACCCAAAGGTAGCAAGTAAGCCATAAAAACGTGGGAGATTTCATCAAAAAAGTCCGAGCTTTTTTAGAAAATCTCCCACGTTTTCTTGAAAACAAGCCACATTTTCTGCGCCCCCTCCCACATCCTTTTCCCTCCATTCAATTCTCTCATTTCTTTACTATGTCTTACAACAAAAAAGCTGTATTAGCAGCCAACACAGCAGCCATAGGTCTTCTCCTTCGTTTGGAGAAAGAACAACGCACTGCCATAGAGGAAGAACAAAAAGTACTGCGCTCCTATCAAGGTTTTGGCGGATTGAAGTGCATCTTAAACCGAACCGATCAACCCGAAGACATCCGCTATTGGTCAAAGTCCGAACAAGACCTCTTTGCCCCCACTTGCGCACTTAAACAACTCATCTATCGAGAAGCCCCCAGTGCCGATATGGCTAAACGCTATTGGGAAAGCATCAAGGCAAGCGTCCTCACCTCCTTTTATACCGACACACGCATCGTCAATGCCATTGCCGACTCCATAGAGAAAACAGGCGTGACCTTTCGTACTTGCCTAGACCCTTCCTTAGGAATGGGGGCATTTGCCGAAACCCTCGCCCCACACGTAGGTCGAGTAGACGCCTTTGAAAAAGATTTGCTCACCGCCCGCATAGCCCAAAGTCTACATCCCCTAGGGCAAAGCACCATCTTTGTGCAGCAAGCCCCCTTTGAAAGTATAGAAGAACGCGCAGAAGACGATAAGTATGACCTTATCGCCAGCAATATCCCCTTTGGTGACTTTATGGTCTATGATAGAGCCTACAACAAAGGACAAGACGTCATCAAGAAAGAATCCACACGCGCCATTCACAATTACTTTTTCATCAAAGGACTCGACAGCATTCGCGAAGGAGGAGTGCTCGCTTTCATCACCTCACAAGGCTTATTAGATGCCCCACGCAATGAAGCCTTCCGCCTTTATTTGATGGAAAATAGTAAACTCATCTCTGCGATTCGCCTGCCCGGAGGAATGTTCAGTGAAAATGCAGGAACAGAGGTAGGGAGCGACCTCATTGTCTTGCAAAAACAAAGTGGAAAAGGCATTGCAACATCGGATGAAGAAAAGTTTGTGCAGACCATTGCAGTTCCCAAAGGTGATGGTTTCTCAATGGCATTCACACACAGTGCGCTCTTTGAAGGCAATTGGGAAGACATCCAATCGCACACCATTGCCACTACTCGAGTAATGGGAACAGACCCTTATGGCAAACCCACGTGGGAGTATCAATTTGAGGGCGGAATTCAAGAAATGGCTGACAGTTTGCGTGAACAACTCTCACACGATATAGAAGAACGATTTGACCGCAAAATCTATCACACAGGCGTTGCGATGAGCGAAGAAGAACGCCAAGCCGAAGCCGAAAAGAAACTGCAAAAACTGGGTGTGACCGCAGGATTATCAGCACAGAAAGAAAAGAAGGAACAATCAACCCCACAAGAAGAAAAGGAAGCAAATGATGCCTACAACCTGATGCCCAAGGCCATTCAAAAGCAATTGCCCAAACTCTATTCCACACAAAAAGAACTAGTTGGCGATAAAACAGCGTATGCACGCTATTTCTTTCCGATGGGAGCCTACACCGCCTACATCTTAGAATACGACCCCAAAACTCGAATAGGCTTTGGAGCCGTAACGATGGGGTATGGTTGGGTACTTGGAAATATGTCGCTCGATGAAATGCAAGAAGTGAAGGTACACGGCTTGGGTATAGAGCGAGATTTGTATTTCACGCCCTGCAAACTCCACGAAATAGAAGAAATAGAAGAACTAGAAGACTTGGTGCAAGGACAATTCACCAAGGAAAAAGTACAGATAGAAGAAGCTATTGCGGAGGAAATAAAAGTAGAGATTAAGGAAGATACAAAGGAGCAGGAAGAAGCAGAGTCGCAAGAAGAACAAATGACTCCGCAAACAGATATTGCAGAAATAATCTCTGAAGAACCCGCTCCCGAAGGTGTGCCTACATTAACCCTATTCCATCAATATGAAGAGAAAGCAGAGAAGCGACCAGACGTGGAAGCCCCACGCGAGATGAATGGACAAACAGTTTATTTCGATGACGACCACCATCCCATTGTAGAAAGCAACAATGATCAGGAGTATCTGCTCTTTGCTCCCGAGGAATACACGCTGTGGACACAAGAAGTAGAGCGTGTTAGTGCAGAACTAAAAGCCAATACCCCCAAGAAGATAACTGCTAAGACGCAAACAAAGTCAAAGACAAGACCACAGACAACCGCTAAGTCCAGGAAAGCCACGAAAAGCACAACTTTCGAGCCTTCGCTTTTTGACTTTGTCAATGAAGACACCACGCTAAAACCACAGCCCATAGCGGAGGTGAAGCAAATCTTTGATACCAATCCCCGACCATTTCTTTCTGCCCCCGACAGTCATCTGCGTGATGGCTCAATTGTGGTGCAGAAAGGACAAGTGGGCTATCTCTCCGACCTCAAGCGACAACCCACCTTTCATCCGATGGATTTGCCCCTCACGCAAATCACACGTCTGAAAGCTTATGTGGAAATTCGTGAGTGCTACCACCGTCTCTACGACTATGAAGCCACCAACCACGCAGAAGATAAAGAAGAGCGAGAAAAACTCAATCGCTTGTACGATAACTTCGTAGCACGTTGGAGAGCACTCAACAAAAAAGCCAATACCGATCTGATTAAGATGGATGCCACGGGAGTAGAAATGCTATTTCTGGAGCGTTCCGAACAGGGGAAGTACACCAAAGCCGACATCTTCGATCATCCCACAGCCTTTTCAACCTCAGAACTCACTATTGCTTCCGATCCTTTGGAAGCACTTGGCGCATCCCTCAACAAATATGGCAGTGTAGAACTCGGTTATATATCTTCGCTACTCCCTGAGATGGAAGAAAGCGATATCATCTCCGATCTAGAGGGACAGATCTACTATAACCCAGAAATCGAAGGTTACGAAGTCGCAGACAAATTCATTTCAGGCAATGTCGTAGAAAAAGCAGAGCGCATCAGTTCTTGGCTCTTAGACCATCCCAACCACGAAGAAGCCCAACAGAGTTTGGCAGCCCTCATAGCCGCCAAACCCACTCCCATTCCCTTTGCAGAATTGGACTTTAACCTTGGTGAACGCTAGATACCCGCAGGTGTTTATGGACAATTTGCCACAGAGTTTTTCGATACAGACCTAAGAGTAGGCTATCATCCCAACATGGACGAATATACCATCAGTTGCGACCACAAGAACGGTAATATCTTGCACAAATATGCCGTGCAGGGAGAGTTTCGCAAATACGATGGTTTGCATCTTCTCAAACACGCCTTGCACAATACCATTCCCGACATCAGCAAAAGCAAGGAAGTCATCGACCCCATCACCGGAGAAGAACGCACCATCAAAGTGCGTGATGGAGAGAAAATCCAACAAGCCAATAGCAAGATTGAGGAAATCAGACAAGGATTTGTGGATTGGTTAGGCAGACGTCCCGACAGTTTCAAAGAACAGTTGGCTAATCGCTACAATGAACTCTTTAACAGTTTCGTTCGTCCAAACTTTGACGGAGGACATCAGAGCTTCCCCAACTTAGACCTCAAACGATTAGGTATTCCCGACCTCTACAAAAGTCAGAAAGACGCTGTTTGGATGCTCAAAACCAATGGCGGAGGCATCTGTGACCACGAAGTAGGAGCAGGAAAGACTCTCATTATGTATACGGCAGCCTATGAAATGAAGCGATTAGGGATAGCCAACAAGCCCATGATTATAGGACTCAAAGCCAATGTCTTTGATATTGCCGATACCTTTAGAAAGGCATATCCCAATGCGCGTATTCTCTATCCAGGTAAAGATGATTTTACCAAGCAAAATCGCCAGCGTATCTTTGCCGACATCAAAAATAATGATTGGGACTGCATCATCTTGACCCACGAACAATTCGGAATGATTCCGCAGGCTTTAGAGGTGCAAGAAGCCATTTTCCAAAAGGAGAAGGACTCCATAGAGGAGAACTTAGAGGTTTTGCGTAACGAAGGCAAGGACATTTCCAAGGCTATGCTCAAAGGCTTGGAGAAACGTAAACAGACACTCGAAGTGAAACTACACGAGATACAAGACAGTATCGCCGAACGCAAGGATGATGCGGTGGACGTTAAGATGATGGGCATCGACCACCTCTTTGTAGATGAAAGTCACCAGTTCAAAAACCTCATGTTCAATACTCGACACGACCGCGTGTCCGGCTTAGGAAATCCCGATGGATCGCAACGAGCACTCAATATGCTCTTTGCCATTCGCACCATTCAAGAACGCTCAGGTAAGGATTTGGGGGCAACATTTCTCAGTGGAACGACAATCAGTAACTCGCTAACGGAACTTTATCTACTCTTCAAATACTTGCGTCCACAAGCTCTCGAGAAGCAAGGCATCAACAGCTTTGACGCGTGGGCAGCCGTCTTTGCCAAGAAGAGTACAGACTACGAGTTTTCCATCACCAACGAAATCATTCAGAAAGAGCGCTTCCGTACCTTCATTAAAGTACCTGAGCTTGCAAGTTTCTATGCGGAAGTATAGGATTTGGAAGCAAGAAAAGGCGAAGAATGCGTATCTGATTGAAATAGAGGATATATTGCCTTCTTACTCATTGAGTTGCATCAAAGGAAATAGGCTAAGAAAGGAGTGAAAAAGCAAGAGTTCAGTTACCAAATCGTTCGAGAAACGATGAAAGGAAAAGAACGGCTAAAAGTGGTAACTAAAACGGTATTTTCTCTTTCATTATCAATGTTTTGCATCACTCAAAGTTCCTCTAAGAAGTGTAATTTTGCAAGCAAAAAGACAATGGAAAAAGAAAAAATGAAGCTGCTTTTCTACCTCAAGAGAGGTACGCAGGACAAAAACGGGAAAAGTCCCATCATGGGACGCATCAGTATCGGTCGCTCAATGGTTCAGTTCAGTTGCAAATGTGCCTGTACACCCAATCTATGGGACAGTCGCAAACAAAGACTGGTAGGCAAGAGTGCAGAAGCCGTATCAGTAAACAACGAACTTGACCGACTGCAAGTAAGCGTCCATCAAG
>ERZ773197.696-NODE-696-length-25437-cov-5.255338_pt1 | contig 25437 bp, 34 predicted proteins | sample MGYA00580999_ERZ773197 | MGnify/ENA primary metagenome ERZ773197 (study PRJEB29015, sample SAMEA2738166) | human oral metagenome | biome: human oral; feature: human-associated habitat; material: saliva | place: China | collected 2185 ...
TTTTCTCATGTAGTTGTGTAACTACTGTGAATTTTCGCTTTTGCATTTGGATTCCTTTCTGTATTGTGATATATTTATATTATATCATTTAATTAGAGAAATGTCAAGTAAACATAGAAAAAGAAGAAATAATTACTATTTCTTCTCAGTTTTTGGAAACTGCTGGCAACCCTTGTCTCCCCGGTTTCGTATTCTGATTCCGTAAGTGGTATTTCAAAGAACCACTCGGCATTTCGAGCGAATGTCCACCTACCGATTCCACTAAATGCGAGTTCGACAGTCACACTATCTTCACTCTGCTCAAAATCACTCGCTTCTCGAATTGCTTTTTCGACAGCGCTGCGACTGAACGTATCTTTAGACAGCACTGTATAAGCAGGTAGTTCATCAAATTCGGTCGTGTAGACCACATCCTCTTCAGACAGAATCTTTAGGTACACAAAATCGATAAGACTTTTCTCATCAGGAGCAGTTATGAACACCGTCCCCCAAGCTGTTGTCATATTGGCCATTTCTTTATCACCTTTCTAACATATTTAGTGAAGTTGCCCTAAGCGAACTTTCTACTACAATTTCTAATAAGTTGCCCTAGGCAAACATTTCTAATATAATCCAAGTAAGTTGCCCTAGGCGAACTCTTCACCATTGGCTAACTTATTTCTGTTTACCTCTCAGATACTCTGTATCCTCGTTCGATAATTTAATTTCGTGACCACCAGCATCTATCAACCAACCTTGTTTGTAGAATTCGTCGTATTTGAATCTGAAAGTCTGTGGTACAAAGCGCTTCTCATCAAGTGTTCGCAGCGTACTATAGCTGTATTTCTCATCTAGCGGGTCAATTGTCACTTTCTCACCTTCAACATGTATTTTATTATCAATTGCCGAAAGTGGAACGCTTTGAGCTGACTCTACTTTACCAATCGTATGTGTATATAGATACCCACCACCAGACGCGAGTAGAAATATTATCCCTAGAGACGTGAGAGGTCCTCCTGCCCTACCAGATGGTAAAAACCTTAGTACATACAGTGTGAGTAGAAACGCACCTGTACCGAATGCGGTAGCACCTATAAACAATGGTAGTGTGACGAAAGCCAACTCATAGAATTCGCTCACAACTTTAATTTGTTCATATATCATTATTCATCATTCCTTTCTGAAAGTTGCCTTAAGCGAACTTTTTAATTAATTTATCTCAGTCGCCTTAAGCGAACGAAATCAAAAGGGATGATGGGTGTGGGTGAAGCCCATGTTTAACTCACTTGGTGTATACCAAGTGAGTTAAGTTTTTGTGCGAGGTGGTAGAAAAAACCCGCAAAAAAAAGAAACGGACGTATAGTCCGTTGTAATTTACTCTCATTCGGTGTCAATGGTATACGACAATTGTCGGTCACCTACAACCACTTATACTGCACTTAACCGACAATTGTCGTATTCATTAGTCGCCAAAAATAGGTATCGTTACCATTTTATTTCTTTTTACAGTAGCTTTGTACCGGATGGTTGATTCTAAATCTCGCGTCACTTTCTTCTTTTGTCATACTGCGAAACTCTTGTTCGTAAAAATCAGCACGGTATAGTTCTCTTTCAAGTTTATTTAGAGTCTCAAGGTCTCGATTCCATTGGTCGCGGTCACTAGGGATATTCGCTATCCCTAATTGCTATTTCGGAATATAAGTTCGCACGTACTCCATCATGAATGTTACATCTGATGCATATTTATATCTAACATAGATTACTACGCAGTTAAGTATTACTGTTATGATAATTGCTATCTTGACGATAGTTAACCACTTTTTGTATTTCTTTTTGTTAACCATATAGGTTGATGTTTCACGTTTCATGTGATACTCATTAGTTTTTCTCGCTATTGTGTCATTAAATACACCGCCAACATTTCTACTTTTAAGCTCTTCGATATCCTCTTCGAACTTATAATCAATTTCACTTATTTCAGCGACACAATTACCACCTAATACCATCAGTGCGACAGCCTCAATAACTAACAACACTAACAACCATTGGAGTATAATACTGACCGTGTTAGTGAATTCGTATGTCAAGAATTGGTTACGTACCTCAACATATAATCCTGGCACCTTACCTACAATGCCGTTTATCTTCTCTAATATCTTTACAATTTGTTCTTCCATGTATCTCACCTCAACTTTATTGTCTAACCTTATCTAAGAATAGTATATCGGGTGCTAACACATATTGTAGCACGATACAAATACTTATTATTACCACCATACATATTATAAAGATGATGAATTTCTTACGTTTATTTCTTATATATTCTACTTCACGTTTATACGCTAAGTTATTAGGGTTATATTCCCCGTCCGCGTTTAATATCAATGATGCTAAAACAAGAATTGTCGCAACAACACCAAGACCGATTGCAACGTCCCTTATATACGTTAATAATTCATTTACAAAATATTCATTACGTAATCCGTAATACAGTTCGGGTGCTTTGTCGATACCCGATTGTAACTTCTCCATTAATATCTTTAGTTGTTCTTCCATTTTGTTACCTCTCTTACTCTGACCAAATTACGATATTATTCGGACTTGAAGCTGCTTCAGTTCCGTCTTCGAATTCTACAATCATCACATGACCGTTCATCCCTGCGTGGTAGTTATAACCTTTTGCTTTACCTTCTTTAACAACCTGACCATTAAGTACGACACGAGCATGTTTTGTTGTGTTAGCATTTACTTCGTCTTTTCCACCTGATAACATCCCAGTGATTAATAATGTAGCTAATACTGTTGTAGCTATTGTAATCAGACCTATTACCACTGTTTTCATTTTATTTCTTTTTTCCATATTCCTATACCTCGCTTTGTTTTATCAAGTGATTATTGGGGTGTGGGGTTAACCCCATAAAAAGCCCATTTGTGTATACAAATGGGCTAGAATTTAATGTATTACTCTATATCCGGAAAGATTTCAATCTCTCGTTAATGTCACCCTCCGCTACACCCTTCTTTCCCTGAAGTTATTTCGTAATGAATTTTCTCGGACCATTAGACATATGATTTAGCAGCCCATATACTATGTCGCAGTATTCGTCCGAACTCATTTTATTCACATAGTCCCCAGCGATAATTCTGATAACCTTTTCTTGTTCATATACCTTAATCATAGCAAGCATAGAATAAGAGAACTTTCCACATGGTCGTGGTTTGTCGGAGTGCATCGCTAATCCAACATAACAACCATTACTGTTTTGTTGTCGGAACAATGTGTAATAATAGTCAGAACCTTTATAGTGCCAGTTATTCAAATCATCGCGATACGATGACGGTCTACTGTACATATAGTATAGATTCTCCAGCATCTTTCTTTTAATTCCCTCATCTAATCTATTTTCTTCTTTGATTTCAAATTGTTTTAAATCGTACATATTGTACCTCCATTTTTACATCACAAGTGGTTCATCATCTTGAAAGATATCGTCCAGACACATTTGGTATCCAAAATATTCTTTGATATCGTCTAGATTTTCTCTGAAAATATCTTCTGGATATTCTGACACGGTTTCCGTAGCAATCCCTAGGATTGGTACTACTTTTCTATCATTTTCTAATCTATCCATCACTTCACGATAGTGTCGTTCATTGTCAGTCTCGTTTGTTGTAGTAAATGTATACAATGATGTTTTAGCGAAGACGCGAAACGCCCCGTCTTCTTTTACAGCGTATCCGACAAAGTCAATAGCTTGTCTAACGTCTGGTGTTAAGAAGTTATCATCAGTAACACTGTATGACGTTGAGTTCTCTGGGATATATGGTATTGTGATATACGCGTTGTGACCAGTTGTACCGCCTTTGAATATTTGGAAAAGGTCTTTATCAGTTACACCTTCACTTGCGTTAGCCATTTCTTCTTTTTCTCTGATATAGTTTATTTCTTTCTGAGTTTGTTTTTCTTGCTGTCTTCTTATTGATTCTTGTTTTCTTTTTTCAGATTCTTGTTCTTCTTTAACCATTTGTTCAGTCATGAACGGAATGCATTCATCGTGTTCATTTGAATATTTCTTTTCCGCTCCGTCAACTGTGAATGGTTTGTGAACTTTTATTGAATTTGGTCTAGCTAATGAAATTCGTACAAACTCCGAACCTTCATCGTTGAACTGGAAAATACTTACCTTGAAATCTTTCCCATAAAACTCGATGTTGCTGTCGAAATCTTCGATTGATGTTGATTTCATTAATTCTAATGTTGCTTCCAGGTCCAACCTGAATTTATTCTTATAGTAAACATCTTCTATCTCTGCGATATTTACTGTAGATTTTAGTTCGTCATAACTGTTCATATTCGTACCTCTCATTTATACTTGTTTCGGTCTACGGTATCCGCGTTTAAACGCAATACGCGCAACCGCTTTAAACATATCCGTATTTTCAGCTTTTCTTATATCACTCATTTTAGTTGGAGCAAATTCTCCAAATGTGTCAATTCCCCAAGATACAGCTTTCGCAACCACTTTATGTTCTTTAGCGATAGCATTTGTACGACGAGTCGCAGCTTTTTCAGTTACACCAATTTCTAACATTTTTTCTCTTAAAGTCATATTTTGTTCCTCCTGTGATTCAAATCCTGAACTTTCTCAGATTTATTATTTATAATATTACCGACATTTTTATCAAAAGATGATTGGGGTATGGGGCAAGCCCCATAAAAAGCCCATTTGCGTAGGCAAATGGGCTAAGACTTTAGCGTGATAATTCATCACCAACGTCAAGGTCGGAGTCTGATAATGTCATTTCTGGACTTAGCGATTCTACGAGCGTAATAGCCTCCTCAGTACCAACAGTTTTGTCTCCCATTGGGTATTTGAGACTGCAAAGAAGTTTATCTTTCGTCACATCACCGCTGACAAACCCGCAGGAATGAATCCGTCACCGCGACCTACACTGTCACATAATGCTAGATGCGGCTAGATGTCCGTCAGGCCCGACAAGTAGTCTGACACGTTCAAATTGCTCGTTTAAGGAACATGTGGTATAATAAAATTGACTACAAGAAAGGAATGAGAAAATGACACTTAGAGAGAAATTTACACAAAAACATGTCGCTAAAATCCGGCTGGGTGAGTCAGCGCAAATAGGAGAATTCGGTTCGAGTAATGAAACGACGGTTACACCTGGTGTATATAACGTATATGAAGTGACAAAGAACGACGAAGGGTACTACGGGTTAATGTATGCACAAGAAGGTGACTTCTACACCAATATTGAACGTATGGATATGGCGGATTTGAGAGGTGTCGATGCAGGTACTTATGGTATCGCTAGCAATCAGGGAGAATATGATACCTGTTCAGTAGATGTTTATGTTGAAGATGACGGAGGACATAGCCCAACCGCATATGTGAGCAAAACCAATTCAGGTGACGGTGCGTTTGCAGTTTTTACTAATTCAGATAATACTGCGTTCTTCCTTGATGATGAGAATATTTATCTCAATTACCTTATCGAAGAGCGTCACCCTGAGGATGCTGCTGATATTATAGGTGTATTTGATGGTTTCGAATACGAGCCAGAAAATAAAGAAATTACAGCGTATTTCTTCGGATTAGACATACCTGAATATACGACTACAGTGAGTGAAGGTAAACGAAATATTGACGCTCTGGCGGAGGTATATATTTCGGTATATGAAACTGAGAAAATGAAACAGCAGGACGCTGAAAGAGAAGACAATTTAGAAGTGTGGGACTCTCAACCTAGCTGGGATTTTGCTGAAGAACCCGATATCCAAAGATAAAACCCGCAAAAAAAGAAAGACGAACAATTGTTCGTCTTTTAAGTATAAATAATTTACGACAATTGTCGACCGCTTGAATTGTAGTCCTCAATTGTCGTATATTTTTTTACGAAAATAGGTAACGTTACCTTTTTCTAATCTTTATTTGGAGCACCAAATAGTGCGCACCATTCGTCTTCAAATAAAGTAATATATGCGTGCTACATAACCTCATCGAAATGTTCTTGTGGCTTAAGTAGCGGATGTAATTGTTGTGAAGATGGACATTATATGATATAATGAAATTGTAGATACAGAAAGGACGAAAAACAGATGCAAGGATTCAACAAAGTCAATCTTCGTGGCTATACACCAAGTGAGTTAGACAAAATTGATATGAATATCGAGGTTATGAAGGTTATCAAGCAATTATACGATATTAGACAACACACTTCACGTTCGGGAGAGATAAGTTACACGTTATATGATAACCACACCAAAATTGGTGAGATAAAACCATATGTTCGAAGCGATTATGAGTCTTATCCAGGAAGATATTATGAACCAAAACCATATAGATATACAATGATTACCGATGATGCTCGACAAACAGAGCGTCCTCTGACAGAACTACTGATTGAGAGTACAGGACTCAGCGCAGAGCAATTCGCAGAAAAGATGGGGCGTACTATAGACTATGACCAAAACGGTATTAATCTTATTTATGAACCCACGTATGGTTGGAATGAGCAATCATTCACTAAAAAGCTAGTAGGTCTGACTGATAATTTGAGTATAGATGTCGAGATGGATGAGCAGGTAAAATGGGATGGTACTCGTAGATTGAGTGAAGCCGGTACTTGGCGTGGTACACTAATGTTCGGAACGAACCTTGAAGGTGAAGTGAAGACGATACATAAGGTTCAGGAAGTCGAGGATATAACGACTAGTGAACTCGTAGATACAATAAATGCGTTCCAAATTAAATATTGCGGGACACAACCGGAGTGGCCTCACGAACTGAAGATGCAGAATACATTACGTGATGAAATATTCACCAACTGCACAATGAATGATATTCGCGAGTTTGATAAAATAGAAGAAATCAAGAAGATATGCTTTGCGCACTCTGATATCACCGTCGATGAGGATGGTTGGTACAATATTAAAAACCCTGACGGAAGTGAGTGTTCGGTATGGCAGGATACATCGTGGGACCAATTTGAGTGGGTGGTTAGTTGGGATATTGAGCAAACGCGTTATAATACATTCGAAGAAGCCTTAGTAGATGGTGTAGGCCTTAAAGGTGGACTTATGGGCGACTTATTCAATGGAAAGGTTGGTGAACCGAGTGAAACAGAGCGATTTCAATTAAGTCTTAAGTTGGCGACATATTATGATGATGTAGAACACTATTATCCGACTATCTACGGAAGTGACGAAGATACAATAGTTAGTATTAAGCTACATGACCATGGGTATTGGATAGGTCAAATGGTGAACAACCAGACAGGTGAACGAATACTTTACAACACACCTAATATAGATGCGGTTATAGACGACATCGTGACCAGACAAAATCAGCTCAAACAAACAGAACCTAACTGGGATTTCGCCAATGAAGACGGAATGGAAAAATAAAACCCGTAAAAAAAAAGAAAGACGAACAATTGTTCGTCTTTTATTATACTTGTTTTGGTCTACGGTATCCACGTTTAAATGCAATACGTGCGATAGCTTTGAATATGTCTGTATTTTCAGCTTTTCTTATGTCACTCATTTTAGTTGGTGCGAATTCTCCAAACGTATCAATTCCCCATGATACGGCTTTACCTACAACTTTAGGTTCTTTCGCAATCGCGTTTGTGCGACGAGTCGCAGCTTTTTCAGTTACTCCGATTTCTAACATTTTATCTCTTAAAGTCATTATTGTTTCCTCCGATAATTATTTCTCTAAACTAACTACATATAATCCTAATAAACAACTGAATACGCCCGCAGTGTATTGAATTAACGCTTGGTTTACCATTATATCTCCTAACTCTAACGCACCTGTTGTTCCGAATAGTAATACAGCACCAGCCGTAAACGCGATGCGTTTTGTCCAGCGACCTAATTTATTTAATTTCATCTTAGTACCCCCATTTTTTGTTTTGGTTCTTTTTACGATTGTATGCACGTCCGTTTTGTGTACGACTTGCACCTGTTCTTTTCATCTTTAAGTGATTTTGTAATTCTTCACTATCCATTTTGTATTTGTAAGTTGGTTTTACTGTAATTTTCATTTTCTTCTCCTCCATAAGTCTACCTCGCTTCATTTTTATCAAAAGATAACTGGGGTGTGGGGCTTGCCCTATGAAATGCAATTTTGTGTATACAAAATTGCGTAAAACAATCTAATCTCGCTTCGACCGCTTCAGGTCTTGTTTATGGACATGGCATGGTGTTGCCAAGCCATAATGTCACTTCAGCCGGGCAAGCATTGCCATAATAGTCTATCCTGAAGGACACACTAAAAGGTTACTTGTCTAGTCGAAACGACATTAGATTGTTTTGAATTTTTATCAAAAGATATAAGGGGTGTGGGGCTTGCCCCATTAAAAAGCCCATTTGTGTATACAAATGGGCTAGAATTTAGCGTTCCAATGTGTCTCCAAAATCAAGGTCAGAGTCTGTTAGTACTTCACGCTCGCTGAGTTTATCCAACAACTTGAGTGCCTTTTTTCCACCGATAGGTTGCTCATCAACAATCTCATTGAGCACTGATGATAATTCTTCGAGAGAAATGTCACCTACAGGTATAACTTTGCCGTTGACGAAATTAATCTTATTTTGCTTTAGCTGCATAACCGCTATACTGGAAGGTCCAACTAGAAGATTCATGTTTTCTTTCTCATCAAATTGATTACGATACGATAACTGATAACGTTCAATATCGTCTTCATCTACGTTCGAGAATGTCCCACTTAGAGAGCCGTAATATTCAACGTTGTTTAGATTGGCGTTTATTATCATCGAATACTTAATATTGGTAATCGTCGAATCAGTTATTGTTGAATTGATAGTGTAATTTTCAACTTCTGAGTTCCTTATAGTAGATTTCTCAACCGTTTCTTGGCAACAAGAATTGTATATCTCAGAGTTTATAACCATCTTCACTTTCGAATTCGATATTACAGAATCACAAACAAGTGAGTCGCAATGAACATCGGAATTGAGTATAGTAGAATTGTCAACTTGTGCACCAAATTGTATCTTCGAGGCGCCATATACTTTAGATTTGGCATCGACCCATGCAATATTACCAGATTGATATATACTGTCAGGTTCATCGGATAGATTGTCCAAACTTTCAACATATCCGCCCATCTCACAGTAATAGTTATCTTTGCCGTAAACGGCATAGCTCGACATGTATTTCTTGTTTATCGAAACATTCGCTAAATATAATCTTGAGAGAGTGTGACCATCGACCTCAATTTGGTCTGTTTCATCTAGGTAGTATTGTACTTTTCTTGTCATTTTATAGCATCCTTTCTTCTGTGAAATCTAGGTCTGAATCTGTGAGCACAAATCGTTCACCCAGTTCGTCTAGGTAGTTGAGTGTTTTTGGTCTACCGATTGTCTTTCCATCTACTTCTCTATTCATTATTTCATTTAGTTCTTCGTATGTTATATCTCCAATTTCAACAACACTATTATCAAGCAGTTCGAGTTTGGAGCTAGTTCGGTCACTTAGTGCCATATGGTTGTCGGGCCCGATGAGTAATGCGACAGATGATGGGTGGGGGCATGATGGTCTTTCTCGCGCCCAATAATAAAGCAACTTTGTCTCTATATCACCTTCCTGGATATTCGAAAATGTCCCACTAATATCGCCTTTATGGTATACATTATCGAGTATAGCGCGACGTGCGTACCCTTTACCTTCAAGTTTTGAACCTACGATATGGGAGCGCATGACTTCCATTTTCACAATCGAGTCTTTGACGACCGATTCAGTTACGTCTTTCGAACAGTTGGAACTCGCGATGACAGAATCCTTCACCTTTGAGACTGTTGAAGTAGTTATCTTTGAATTATACACATGATTCGATACATTACTGGCTAGAACTGTAGAATCTTTAATGGTGCTGTTTGCGATATATACGCCGGGTGCGATTTTAGAGTGTCCGTACACAGTTGTATTTTCATCAACCCACGCTATGTCGTTGTATCTGGAAGATTTGTCAGGCATGATATTTAAGTTTTCGACATAACCACCCATAACCCTGTTAGTATTATCTTCACCGAATATAGCTACCGGTTTATAGTGGTTGGTTGAGAAACTTGCAGACTGCCCAGGTGCTAAATATAATCTTGAGAGCGTGTGACCATCAACCTCAATTTGGTCTGTTTCATCTAGGTAGTATTGTACTTTTTGCATATTATAGTGTCCTTTCTTCTGCGAAATCTAGGTCAGAGTCAGTTAGCACCTCTAGCTCTCGAACTGATTCCAAAATTTCTAATGTCTTTTGGGTGCCCACAGTTTTACCATCAACAACATCACTCATTTCTCGTAGTAACTCTTCGCATGATACATCACCTAGTGGGATTTCCTTATCGTTAACCAGACGAATGCTTCGATGGTCGTTATTTGTGATAGCTACACTATCGGGCCCGACAAGTAATGTTACTGTTTTAAGTATATCAGGTCGCGTAGTATATCCTTTATCGCGATACCAGAGTTGATATGTTGACATATGTTCTGATTGAATATCTGAGAACGTACCGCTAATACTGCCTTTGTACTGCACGTTGTGTAAATTAGCATTACAGATTTGTGAGTACTTATTACCACTAACTATAGAATCTGTTACTTGTGAATTAAAAACGTGGTTTGTTAGGCGCGAGTTTGAGACTGTAGAGTCACGAACGTCTTTTGTACAATAAGAATTTGAAACCTCTGAGTCCGTTACAGTATATACTGTAGAATTCTTGACTATTGAATTGCGAATAACTGACACTATATACCCTTCTTTAACTGTGGAGTCAATTACAGTAGAGTTTTGTACAGTGACACCTGACTCTATATACGAGTCTCCATATACGCGTGAAGTCTCATTTACCCATGCAACATCATTATATCCGTCTATTTTGTCATTTATTTGATTAATATTCTCGATATAACCACCCATTTGTCGGTCAGAATTATCCTCGCCGAAGATGGCATAGTTAGCTGATTTATTTAGTCGAGGATTATGTTCTGCCAAGTATAAGCGCGATAGTATATGTCCGTCAACTTCGATTTGGTCTGTTTCGTCTAAGTAGTATTTTACTTTCTTTGCCATGTTATTATATGTATCTATTTTATCCGATAGGTTATCTAAACTCTCAACATAACCACCAAGTTTACGATTAGAATTATCTTCACCAAAAACTGGGTAATTAGTCTTATTACCGTGACCTTCATATCGCGTATAATTTTCTTTTACATACAGACGTGATAGAGTATGTCCATCAACTTCTATTTGGTCTGTTTCGTCTAAGTAGTATTTTACTTTTGCCATAATATTTTCCTTTCTCATTCGTTACCTTTATTATAACATAAATCCCGCACCAACCAAAAAAAATGAACCTACCAAGAGGGTAGGTTATCTTTCTAATTCGTCTCCGAAATCAAGGTCAGAGTCAGTTAGTACCATACTTTCTTTGATTTCGTTGAGTGTTACGAGAGTTGATTCGTCACCAATAGTTCTACCATTTAGTTTACGGTTTAACAAATTATACAGTTCATCAAAGTCTATATCCCCCTGTTCGACGACCGTATCACCTAACCGTACCGCGCGAATTGCGTGTTGATGTAAGGCAAAATTTCCTTTTGTGTCTTGCAATAAATTAAACCTATTCACACGACCAGATTCGGCCACTACACCCATTCTATGCTTCGTAATATCACCCGATGAGATATCAGAGAAGGTGCCACTCAAACTACCACAATGTTGGACATTATCAAGATTGGCGTTTACAACAATTTCGAAAAATAGTGTGCTCGATATATGCGAGTTCCTCACAGTTGAATTGCGTATATCTATTTCAATGGTCGAGTTATGTACTTTTGAGTTACCAACTGTTTCATCACATCTAGAGTCTACCACCGTTGAATTAAAGACACTACATACTTCTGAGTCGGTAACCACTGAGTCTGATATGACAGACTTAGGTTTGACCTCAGAGTCCACAATTGTTGAGTTGCAAATTAAGCTACCGTTACGAATTCTCGACTTACCATACACTTTCGAGTTTTCGTCAACCCATGAGATAGTATCCAAAGTTGTTTGGTTGCGTGGTATATTCTTGAGACTTTCAACATATCCACCCATCTTCTTGTCTGTATTATCCTTACCGAATATAGCCAACTGAGAAGATGCAATATCTCGATGACTAATAGATTGTTTTTGGGAGAGGTATAATCTTGAGAGTGTATGTCCATCGACTTCAATTCGGTCTGATTTGTCTAAGTAGTAATTTATTTTGTATTTGTTCATATTATTTTCCTTTCACTTTAATTTAATTATAGCATAATTTGATTAAACGGACAAATTAATGGTATGAGTATTCACTGTAATAAACTTTATTTTTATTTCTAGGATTTAATAGCCCACGAACAATGTCATCATAGGTTTAAATGGTGTATCGAATTGTTGCATAAACAACTATTTGTTACACTACTAATTCGTAACAGTAATACCTGTTACAGGCGCCCTACAACACCTCTAGCCCCTTGCTAAAATACTCGGGGTTACATATAAGATTGTCAAGCTTTGATTTGGTACTTGACCAATCTCTTTAACTACTACCGGTTGGATTATAGGGTTATCAATCCGTAATACCTTATGCTGATTCAACATTCCTTTTCTTAGGATGTTATACGACCCATTGACATCCGCGTTTATTAACCTACCGTCACCTGAGCGATACATACCGCGTTTAATTCTTTGACCAGAAAAGCTCGGGTTTTCAACCTCACCGTAAACGGGGATGTCATCGTTGTCTAAGAAACTAGCTTTAGACGTATAAGACTCCTCCTGTGTGATAACTGAAATTCCTCTGAGCTGACATTTGTAACTCAATTGTTTGATGAATGTCTCATAAGGGAGATAAGCAAATCGCTGTTTCACTACTTTACCAAATGGCAATTCGTTTTTCCAGTTTTTGTTTTTCCCAATAAAGACTGTTTCAATTCGCATCTCGTCAAATAGAGTGGTCAAAAAGGCTGTTATCTGATGGATTTTCGACTGAAGAATCCATGAACGGCGTGACCAAAGACGGTGGATGTGTTTACTTGTCTTTTGGGATTCTGGCAATAACGATTGAGCTTTAGCAATCAGTCTGTTGTACCCTTGATTGATAGATTTGAGTTCCAAACCTTTAATAATTAGAGGTTGATTTCTACTTGAAAATGTGACTGTGGCAAAGTTATCTACACCCAAATCTATACCTGCATACTTAGATGTAGTGTTTAAGATAGGGTCTTCGACTTCATAAATCACTTCAATAACAAAATTGTGATAATGAGGTACGATACGAACCTGCTTTGGATTATCGACTTTTGTCGGTACTCTTAAACAAAGACTTGTTGGACATAGGATTAACTCTTTATTAGTTCCTCGCACCTTACCAAAAGTCTGATAGTTAAAGGACAATGGATATCTCCCAGTCGTTTTATGGAGATAATAAGGAAGTCTTGGTCTTTGAGTTAGCTCACCAGTTCGATGTAGACGAACTAGTTTCCAGTAAGATGATATAGCTTCGCCTAAGTTTTTCAATACAGCATTCGCAACTTTCGATGGTAACACTTGAATGTCTTCGTGACACTCTCTTCTTAGGTGCTTGTCAATATCTTTCCACGATAGAATTGGTTTTTCAGGGTCTTTCTTATACTCGAAGTAAGACTGGCGGTATAGATACAAACCGTGATTGTAGAGGTTCTTAGCTTTGAATGTTAATTCATCAAGAGTTTTATAAATCTTATGATTTGGCTTTATGAGATGACGTTCTGTTAGTCGCATGAAATTCCTCCTATTTCTATATTATAGCGTTATTATATCATAAATAGACGAGTTTGTCAACAAAAAGAAACCGGTTATTACAAATCTATACGAATTGAGTTAAAGGCTAATTATACCAACCGTTACAATTACGACGATGAAGAAGCGAATATGTACCTGTTGTGCCGGTATAAATCCATGTGATTTCTCGGTTTTTGTACTTGCGACGATTATCGTATAGATACTGCAGTCTATCGAGCATTGGTTTCAATACTCTTTTGTCTAGTTTATGTTGTTCTGTAATTGTTAATTGTTCAATGTGCATAATCTTTCCCTCCTAATAGACAACTCATCCGGGTGTGCCATAATATTGTATTCATAGACAACTCAGCCGGGTGTGTCATAATGTTGTATTCATAGACAACCCAGCCTGGTGTGTCGTAAATTTTTTAATAGACAACCCAGCCGGGTGTGTCGTAATGTTATTTTGTCAAGAGCAGGAAGGGGTATGGGGCTTTGCCCCAGAAAAAGCCCATTTGTATACACAAATGGGCTAAGAGATTAGCGTGATAGTTCTTCGCCGAAATTCAAATCGTCGTCAGTCAGAACCGGTTCTTCTAATTGTTCAACTAACGCGATTGACTTCGCATTACCAACAGTTTTACCGTCAAGCGGTGTGCGAAGTACATCTAGTAGTTCGTCACGTGTTGTATCGCCGATTTTACCGTATTGACCATCAGGTAAAATGATTGAATTATATAACGCAAGATGACCGTCTGGGTCGACTAATAGTTTTATATTTTCACTAGTTCCCCATGGTGTACGACAATAGAGTATATTCTCGCTTATATCACCTTCTGAGATATTCTCAAACGTACCACAAACAGCACCTTTATGTGTCACATTATAGAGGTTAGCGTATTTTACGTGGGAATATTTAGTGCTAGTTAGATGACAATTACGGATAGTTGAGTAACTAACTTCACTTTTAACAGTTGAGTTGTACACAAAAGACCACGATACATCTCTAGTACACGTTGAGTCCTCTATCGTTGATTCATGCACCTCTGATACCTTCGAATTTTTAACAGTAGAGTCCACAACAAAGGCGTTATCATTATTGTATACTATATTCGAATCAACTATGGTTGAGCGAATAACGCGAGCTCCGCGGGAAACAGTGGTGTTACCGTACACGCGTGACTCATCATCAACCCACGCAAAATAACCCGAGTCTGTCATGTCGCTTGATATGTTATCTAAACTCTCGACATACCCACCCATTTGTCGGTTAGAATTGTCTTCACCAAAAATCGCATAATGCGAGTCCGAATCAGGCTTTGGATTTTCTGCCAAATATAGTCGTGACAGGGTGTGCCCGTCCACCTCGATTTGGTCTGTTTCATCTAAGTAGTATTTTACTTTCATGTTATCTTATCCTTTCATATTCACTCCTATTATATCATACTCACTACCACTAGTCAAAATAATTGTCTGAATGGTGCGAATGTGATATAATTAAAGTGACTACAAGAAAGGAATAGAAGTATGGCACTAAAAGACGAATTTACACAAAAACAAGTAGCACAAATTACACTTGGTAAAGACGCTCGTATCGGGATGAACAAAGAACGAGATAGCCTTGATGTCACACCTGGCACGTACAACGTATATGAGGTTCACAGTAAAGAGGGTGCTCGAGCACTCATGTTCTCACAAAGCGGTGACTTTTACACAAATATTGACGTTATGGATATCGCCAAGACTCAATCATCAGACGGAGCGTCTTATGGTATCGCAGATGGGGATGAAGCCTACAAACATGGTTACGATGATATGTGGAACCATGACGACGTCAAAAACAGTTACGTTGCACCGACAAACGACGGTGACTCGGATTATGTGGTTTATAGCAATAAAGACAGAACTGCATTCCTACTAGACGATGAGAATATCTATCTCAAATATTTACTACAATACAAAGATGCTGTGGATGCGCAAGACGCGTATAAAGGTTTATATGGATTTGACATCAACTTCAATAAACGACGAATTGATATGGTTTATGACGGTGAACAATCGTATGTTACCACAAACGATGGTGAGCGTATTGTAGATGCCCTAGCGGAAGCTATTGTGACTCGCTATAAGGCTCGTTGTCTAGAAGAAATAGAAAATTACGGAATGGTATTATGGGTGATACGAATGGGTGAACAAATGCAAGGATTCAAACAAGTTAACTTACGTGACGAGCGTATAGATTACATAGAAATGAAAGACTTAGATGATGTGGTTGTAGAAGCATGTTCGAATTTCGTCGACATAACTAGTGATGACGATGATTACGATTACTGCGACGAATTCGATATTTGGCGCGGTCGTGAACACTATATAATAACACGCGAAGATAACTACACCGAAGAGGGACATCCACTATATACTGTGACGAATTGTACTAGGGGATATTATGATGAGTCTTCGGGATACTCATTAGGTGAGGCATTCCTAGAAGCCGCAGGTGTAACTGAAGACGATATCGAACCGTATGTGTGTTGTAAAGACGGATTTGAACCGGTTAAAGACGCTATTAATCTGAGATATGCGGTTGAGTGTGACAAACGAGGAAACGTGACGTTTGTACCTAAATTTAAGGACGCGACAGATAATATACTCATTAACGCGCAACTCACAAGAGACGGTTGGAACGGTGTGGTAGCTTTTGGGAAAAACCTTCGCAGTGTAGGTGAGACAGAAATTATCGAAGAGGTTCGATTTCACGATATGAGCTCACAGGAAGTAATAAATGCCGTTGACAAACTGCAATTTGAACATATAGGGACTCATATTGACCAAGAACCTGATTGGTCATTTGCGAAAGAAGATAATTTAGAAAGATAAAAACCCGCAAAAAAAGAAACAGACGGACAAGTACGTTCGTCTGTTTGTTTATATTTTCCAACTTGTATATACAAATATCCTATAATTAGGGATATTCATTATCCCTAATAGTTGATTACTTTGTGATTTGATTTATCATTTTCTTCTGACACTTCTTGAATATCGGCGTAAGTCACATTTAACGCTCTTAGACAGTCTCGAACACTTCCACAATTTTGTAGTTTATTATAAATCTCTTCTGGGCTAAAGTGTTTTAGTCCGGCGTTTAGGAAGCACCAGTATATTCTATATTCTTTAGACCTAGTGTCGTAGCCAAATTCGTCTGCGATAATATCAGCAATCATTTCACCTGTAATGTCACCGCCATATCGTCTTGAACCTAATGATAAGTCTGTGTTACCACCAGTTAACAAGTATGTAGTGAACTGTGTTGACAAGCGGTTTAAAATTTCAACCACTGTGTCACATCCACCAACAAGTTTAGCAAGTACTCCCTCATCGCATACTCGGCGATAATAAATTTTACGACCATTACTGTGTTCGATACGGTTCCAGTTATTAGGGCCACTTTCATAAAGGTTACTAAGTGGTAATAGTTGTACATAGTGTGAACCTACTTGAATATCTAGGAAGTGGGCATGCATTTTACCGTCTCTTCGAATAGTTTCAAATTGACCAGTTATGTATATCTCGGGTAGAGGTACTTCTATGTAACCGCTTTCAAACCCATATTGTTTATAGACTCCAGGTTCGTGCTTAAACGTGAAAGTAACGATATTGTCACTGTTCGTTATTATTTTGATAAATCCGTGTGCGATTTCTGTTTCCATTTTTGATAAATCAATATCTGTAAAAGTCCCAGCACCTTCGATATGTCGGTGCGCTACTCGTAAACTTTTGCCAGCTAACCAGCTTTCAGTATTCATATTTCGTGGTGAGTCTGGGTTATGAATAGTTTGTTTCGTATAAAACATCGAGTGTCCCCTCCTTTTCTATATTTCTACACCTTTGTCTATGTATCCATCTCGTGATACAAGAGCTTTACACCCTTCTTTTAGTTTGACACACACCATATATTCACCTTGTGAATAACCAAAATGATATATTGGTAGAGGTGAATGATGTAGAGTGCATTTGTCTGTGTGTTCTCGCTCTGTCACATTATTAGTTTGTAGATATTCGTTTAAATATGTGTTAATTGATACGCTATCCCCGTAATCTCCACTTTTAAGTGTGATATGAGTCACTTCGTCACCGTCAACAAGAACGGGTTCATATTGTTCTGGAAAATCATCAGGACTATATAATGGTGACGACTCATCGATTGGTAATAGCACTAAGTCTTGTTCAAATACATTCTTTAACTGTCTAACACGCTTCGTTTCTGTTTTATGAGTAATAGCGTGTTTGACACTTTCAGGTTTAAAATTCTTTAGTTCTGATAACATTATTTTCCACCTTTCGTTTCAATTTTATACGCGATAAAATCCCCCGTTGCCAGCGACGCTCTTTCGGTAGGATTTAATTTACTTACGTCTATTGTGAATACCACGGTATCATCTATCCTGTAGTCAACTTCGATATTTGGGATAGCCTCTTTTAGCGGTGCAATATAGTGCTTCATCATATAATCATTGATAGCTTCTTTCACACCTTGCTTTTTACTAACTGGGTGTTTTAGAAGGTGAGCAACAAACACTAACGGGTAACCTTCGACAAGTGACGGTAAGATTACGTCTAACTCTTCTTCTAGGTACTTATTGACATCCATGATTAGTGTTTGGTTGAATCGACCTAAACCGTCAGGTGAAACTTCTTTACCGTTGATGATTGACTTCGTTAGTGTTTGACTTTCATAACGTGATATGTAATCGTTCGCAAGCGATGGTGTAACGATGTCGTCACATTCCCCGGTGACGGTAATGTCCAGTAATTCAGATATATTCGCTTTGTGTACTAAGTACGCTGTTAACTTGCTGTGTAAATTCTTTATATCTTTACTTGGTCTAACACGCGAAACCAGTTCATGTGTAGTGATGTCTAACAGGCTACCTAAGCCTGTGTGTGTCAAACGATATAGTAATTCTTTTTCACTCATAAAGTAGCCCCCTTTCTAATTAAGACATGGTACAATAACTTCGTAAAATAATTGTCGTTGTATGTTTGGTAAATTCTTCTTCATCATCGCTTGTACGATATCTTCTGGTGTAGGATTTAACTGACCGTTAGATTCGTTACGATATGCATTTATACGCGTTGCGATAAAATCACCTTGCGGTGGTATATGTATTTCAATAAATTGAGATGTCGGAGAGTACCACTGACCAAACTCTTCTACTTGGTTTGAATGACGTGCGTCAACAAGTTGAACCCAGTTCGAATCGTGTATTATACTTTTCTGACCACCTTCGACCAATTGGTTTGCGATACTCGTGTCGTCATTGACAACAAACGTTCCAATTGATTTAATTCTTAAATTTGTACAGACAACTGACCCGTCGAATGGATTAGTGTCTAATTGTAATGGTTTCTTACCGTTAATTGTGTTTATATGTTCGATTAATAGCTCAATTAATCGTCCGTTGGTAACACGTAAACCAATTTGTTTCTCATCCATAACATAAGTTACCGCTGTGTAAATACCACCACCGTGGTAGAAAAATTGGACATAGTCATATTTTTCTGTAGTGATAACCGGCGTGTATAACCCTACCGCTAGTGGGATATGATTAGTTTCAACTTTACGGTTAATTTGTTTATACGTCTCTTTCAGTCTTTTGATGTTATTATTAAATATGCTCATTATTCTACCCCCTATTCAAACGGTGGTTCTTCACCGATACTTGCTAACATTATTTTTAGTACATCACCCTCTGGCTCGCGCCCTTGTGTGTGTCTGTTGATAAATTCATTCTTTTTTTGTACCCATTCTTTATGCGCTCTACTTTCTACTGCGACACGTTGTGGTAGGATAGGCTTTGGTACTTCAATTGGTTCAATGTTGATGGGTTTTGTCACATCAACCACTGCAATTAATTTCGTAAACATATAATTCTTCCTTTCTTTTACAAGAGATATTTGGGGCACGGGGTTTAACCCCGTGTTAGACCACCGGTGTATACCGGTGGTCGATTTTGATAAAGACTTTTAATAGCCTACAAATTCACTGACGGGCTTCAAATTGACAGCGTGCCAAACCCAATCATTACCTTCTAGTTCGTAGGCGTCGTCCGTAACTCGGTGCTTGATAATACGTGCTGTTAAACCAATATATTTATCCATTAAGCGGTTCCAACCGACCGGATATTTTTGTTTTTCCTCTTCACTCATATTACAGATATGCACCATATCACCAATTCGGTATGTTGGCCAATAAGGTCCAAGATTGGTAAGTTCGCCTTTATGGAAACAACCTGATAGTGTTTCGCCTGTAATCTTATTCGTAACACGTATCTCACAATAAGCGTTATTAAGTAATGATACAACCGTACCATAGTGATTTACCATTTCTTGCTCACAACCTGTTGGACTAGGACGATAACATTCCAACTTGGTATGGATAAACACGTTCATTCCTACTTCCTACATACAACGTCACCTCTCTAATAACCTACAAAATCATATGGTGGTTCTAAATTCATAATATGCCAGACACCAGGCATACCTTCTAACAAATACATATCAGGGTATAGTTTCATGACATGCTCGATGCGTACTCTTTGACCGTTATATCGCGAAATCTTGTCATCATGCATATTTGGATATATTATGTCTGAAAACGCTTCTTTTACTTGCTCACTCACCTGACGAATTCTTACCTCGTCACCTACTTTATATCTTTGCTTATATGTAGACATGTCAATAAGTTCATCTTTATGGGCTATACATCTTCTTTGGAATATGTGGTCTTCCACTAGGAAATAATCGTTATCTAATTTTTGTTTAATGAAGCCGGCGTCACGTTCAAAATCGTCGGAGTGCTCAAATGACAGTGGTCGTTCGTCTTTGAGCAGTCTCTTCACATAAACATTTGTACCTACGTCTAACATAACTCTACCTCATTTCTAAAAGCCTACAAATTCATATGGCGGTTCTAAATTACTGGCGTGCCATATCCAATCGTTACCTTCTAAATGGTACGTGTTATATCTCCCGCTATGTTCGGTAACACATAATGTTTGGCCGATGTATTTCTCCATCTGGCGGTTCCAACCAGTTCGATAATTTCTTTTTTCTTCTTCACTCATGTCACAAACACGTACCACCTCTCCAACTCGGTACGATGGCCAGTTACTACCAAAATAGATAAGGTTATACCGACGAAAAATACCAGAGGTCGTATCATCCTCAGCCGTTATTGTATAATAACCGTCACCAACATAACCTGTAACTGTACCGTAACAATTTATCAGTTCATGCTCACTGCCTGTAGAATGTGGATGGCTATTTTTCGGTAACTCATTTACAAACACTTTTGTTCCTATTTCCATCAATTACACCTCCCCTCTTGCTAATACCCTACAAATTCACTAATAGGTTTGAGATTACTAATATACCAAACCCAATCATTACCTTCTAATTTATAAAAGTTATCTTGGTTAGCATGGCTCTTCACACGTGCTGTTTGACCTATATATTCGCCCATGTCGTCACGCCAACCAGGAGGATAGTTCCGCTTGTCTTCTTCGCTCATATCGCAAATACGCACCATGTCACCGACTCGATATACCGGTTCATCGTGTCCGAGATTAACCAACTCATATCTATGGAAACAACCTGATAGTGTTTCACCTGTAACGTTATCAACGACGCTTATCTCATAATAACCGTCATCATTCAATGATTTGACTGTACCGTAGCGTCTTTCTAAATTTATTTCATATCCAGTTGGACGTGGGCGATGTCGTCTGAACACGTAGTTGATAAATACTTTTGTGCCAATTTCCAGCATAATCACACCTCTTTTCTAATAACCTACAAATTCATGTGGTGGTTCTAAATTCATAACATGCCAGACACCAGGAATACCTTCTAACAAATACATATCGGGAGTGAGATTCATAACGTACTCGATACGTGTCACCTGACCATTGTATCTCACACTTAAGTCAACATACTCTTCGATGTATTTCGGAAGAGCTTCTTTTTCCTTTTCACTAGCCTGACAAATTCTCACTTCGTCACCCGATTTATATCGATTTTCGTACGTTGTCATATCGATAAGTTCATCTTTATGAGCGACGCACATTGTGTCATCTATAATACTCTCCACCAAGAAATAATCGTCACCTAAATCCTGTCGGATGTAACCACTTTCACGTTCATAACCAGCGGAATGCTCGGGCAATTCAGGTCTGTCTTCTTTGAATAGTGTCTTCACGTATACCGCTACACCTACTTCAAGCATAATTCCACCTGCTTTCTAGTAACCTACAAATTTAGTTTCGGGCACCAAATTATCGGCGTGCCATTTCCAACTGTTACCTTCTAATTTGTACGAATCGTCTATTGTCCAATGCTCTATAATTCGTAATGTTTGACCAATATATTTATCCATTAGGTGATTCCAACCGACAGGATATTGGTCTTTATCTTCTTGGCTCATCTCGCAGATACGTACCATATCTCCTACTCGATATGTTGACCCGTCAGGTCCAAGGTCGTGAAGTTCTTTTTGAAAGAAAGAGCCTAATAACGTCTCACCAGTAATCTTATCTGTAGCTTCTACGGTATAATAATTATAATGTTTGTCATCTACAACTGTACCGTAACATCCTACTAAATCTTCTTCGTGACCTGTAAAATGCGGGCGACTGCAACCTACCGTTTGTTTTATGTATACATGCGTACCTATTTCCAGCATATCTCCACCTTCTTTCTAAAAGCCTACAAATTGACTCGCTGGTTCCAGGTTAACAGCGTGCCAATCCCACCAAACACCTTCTAGATGATAGGTATCTGGGTAGGCACAAATTTCATCAACACGCGCTGTCTGACCAATACACTCATCCATTTCATCTACCCAACCGACCATATATCGTTTCTTATCGCTATCACTTATATCACAAATACGTACCATATCTCCGACTTTAAATTTTGGCTCATATGTTTCCATATTGACCATTTCATCTTCGTGCACAATACCTAATGTGTTCCATCCGTCCTTGTCGCTTGAGACTGAATAATAGCTTTGACTGATGTGTTCACTTATGAATGCTTTACTACATGATATAGTATATGACGTTGTTATTTCACGACCTGATAAGAGACGTTTTGGTCTATTATCATCTCGAAATACTTTTTTGATAAATACCTCGGTACCTACTTCCAACATAGCTACACCTTCTTTCTAAAAACCTACAAATTTGCACAGTGGTTTTAAATTAACATCTTCCCACACCCATAAGTTTTCTTTTACTCGATAGCAATTCGGACGACCCTTACATGATTCGATAGTTACAACATCCCCGATATAGTTATGCATTGCGCACATCCAACCCGGTAAGTAATATCTCTTTTCATGCTCAGTTGGTTCGCATATTCTAACTTTATCTCCGACTTTATATTTTGGCTGATAGGTATCCATATTAACCATCTCGTCTTCATGTATGTACACGCTATATTCTGTCAAATCATCTTCGTGGTAAATATAGTCATCTTCGTGTGCGACAAGATAATAGCCATTCTCTTCGTAACTTACAATATAGCCATATTCGCACTGCATATACCCCGGCGACCTTTGAGCTCTTGGTCTATCGTCTTTGAATAAATACTTGACAAATACTTTTGTTCCTATGTTCAGCATTAATCTACCTCGCCTTCCTAACTGTGAAGCTCAACCATCCAAGACGAGCTTGGATGGCGCTTCTATAGTTTAAATTAATCTTCTAACTCATAAAATTGGTCTAAAATTGTTGACGCTTCAGTTTGTACTGCAAGTTCTAATTTCGGATATGTGTATGAGCTTATTGAGTATGGGCCTGACTTTTTCGCCATATATCCAGCTACAAATGCTGCACGCAACATATCTGACACTTTAGTGTAATCGACTTGTTGATTATTATTAAGTAAGATTTGGTGAAGTATTGACTCGTTTAGAGTTGCGTCAAATAAGTCTTCTACCGCTTCTAGTTCTTCTTGCACTGTATATTGTGTGTACGTACCTCGCTTATACGTGTAGTTCGTTCCGCAACCTCCGTAGCTATAAACTTCGTATTCTGTCGCAACGGGCCCTGTGATATATTTAGACACACTGATTGGTCTTTTGATTACTTGTTTGTCCCACTCATCAAATAAACTTTCGTCGTAGTCTAATTCATTTGCATCATAAATGACCTGTTCTTTTGCTTTATTATACACGCTACTTGGATTAGTCTCCATAATTTTCCCTAGTTCTTCTTCAGTCATACCAAGTCGCATTACTCTATTCATTGTCATCCAAGAGTACATCACAGGTTTATCCGTATTTAATAACCCAAATACTAATTGGAATCCGTCGTTTGATGAGTTCTCTTCATCGGTACCTGATGCAAAAGCGTTCATAGAGTTGTGACTGTGTGTTTCAACATACATACCGAAGTTTCTATTGAACACATCATACCATTCGTCAGAGTCAGCAACTTCTGTTAAAGCCCCGCTATTGTATTGGAGCGGAGTGTATGAGAACAAATCTTCTGTCCAGTAATGAACACCGGGAATATCCTTAATTACTTGCTCATTACCGTCGTCATCTTTAACTGTTTCTTGTTTGTATTGGTTCCAGTAAAAGTTTACTTGAGCCTCTTCACCATTTTTGTGGGTGATTCGCTTATACCACTCGATAACTGTCTCAATTGCCTTACGTGGTAATTTTGGTGCTGGATTTTCCGTTACAAAACAACCGTTCGATAGGCTATCGTACGCAGCACCTAAACCAGGATAATCCCCACCTTGGTTTTTGACTGAGAATCCGTATTTTGAGTCAACAACTTCGAATACACCGTTTCCGGCTAGAATAATAGTTTTCAGCAAACCTTTCTTGAACTCTTCGTCTTTAATTGTATTGGTTTCAGAGATTTCTGGAGTACTCCCCATTACTCTTGGTTTCGCTATAAATGAGCTAAAGTCAAATTCTTTGTCCATTTTAATTGTATTAGATTTCTTTGTATAAGTTGTAATTGCCATGTTTATTGTTCCTTCCATTCTTTTAAATAATTATTACTTAAGCACGGAGGCTCAAGTCCTGTATGTCTATAGAATCGACCTAAGAAAACTTAGGATTCTGATTTCGTGATAAATTAGTATCGATGAATATGAGGTAAATGTTTGACTTTTCCCCTCTTATATGATATAATGTAGTTATAAAGACTAAGAAAGGAGAGTGTCTCATGAAAGTATCTACACCGAGTTTTGTGGTTTCAGTAAAAGTTCATTTACCTGAACAGATAGAAAACCACTTAGAGAAGAGTTTTAATATTGCTAATAGCGCTTATAATGAGGTGCTCAGTTTAGGTCTTCGTCGTTTCAAAGCAATGTGTAATAACCCCAGATACCAAGAACTATTAAACGCTCGTAGGTCAATAACTGAGAGTACTCAGCGACTGAAAAAGTCTAAGGGTTTATCTTGGCAACTTAAGTTATATAATAAAGCTCTATATAATCTTAGGTTAGAATATGGGTTATCAGAGTTTAGTCTATCTAAACTTCTCACGAATCGTAGAAACGAGCCTGGCTCTCCTTACAAGCATCTGAGTGCATCAGAACTTC